>Ga0208335_1000001_pt1 | contig 174334 bp, 165 predicted proteins | sample DeeseametaMP0759_FD_184202 | JGI IMG/M metagenome (GOLD analysis project Ga0208335, IMG submission 184202) | Marine microbial communities from the Deep Atlantic Ocean - MP0759 (SPAdes) | ecosystem: Environmental > Aquatic > Marine > Oceanic | place: West of Cape Town, South Africa, South...
GATGGCGTTCAACGAACGGATCTGGATCTCCTCGCCGGGACCCACCTCGACGGTACCCAGGGAACCATCACCCAGATGGTCCTCGACCGTCGCCACCTCTTCAGGAGCCGGAGCAGCGGTCGTAGCCGGAGCCGGAGCAGCGGTCGTCGCAGCAGGAGCAGCGGTCGTCGCTGTCGTTGCAGCAGGAGCAGCAGTGGTGGCGGCCGGAGCCACTCCGTCGTCCCCTCCCCCACTGTCCGTACCGCCACATGCCCCGGCAAGCAGCGCGAACGCCGCCAGCAACACTGTGAACCGGACCTGTCGAGTTCCCATGAAGAACTTCCCCCTCGTCTGTCGGACTTGGCCCGACGCGCATTCGCATGCCGGCCAGTTGGCGGGCGCGCTCAACATACACGGAATCTGACGGTGTGTCAGAAATACTCCGGAAACAGTCCCACGGGCGTCTCTCCCGTAGACCAGGTCCGGACCCGCAATCCCTCACAGACGGCTAGCGTTCCTGCCCATGCCACGCATGAAGATCCAGTTGACGAGCGCTCGGGACGATGGCGACTGGACGTGGCGCGCCCACGGCGCCCGGCAGCCGAAGGGATCCATAGGCCGGGATCTGGTGCCAGACGGAGCGGCGGTCGGCGACGTGCTGCGCGTCGAGGTTGACCAGTTCATGGACGGGATCGAGGTCACGTCGGTCCTCCGGGGCCAGGCCGAGCGAACCGGGGCTGAGACCCTCGAGATCATCGGGTCGGGTCGCAACGAGCCGCTGGTGACCACCAAGCTGGCCGGGCGACGTGGACGCCGTGGCGACGACGATCGCAGGGACGGCAGACGCGAGGGTGGTCGCGGCCAGCGACGTGATGGTGACAGGCGCCCACGGCGCGACGGGGAGGGTCGGGGTGACCGAGACCGTGGCCCCCGCTCTGCAGCCGACCGGAAGGACGGCGACCAGCGCAGGGGACGCGAGGGAACCGGACGCGACGGCGACAGGCGTAGGGGACGCGAGGACACCGGACGCGACGGTGACAGGCGTGGGGGCCGCAGTAGCCAGAGGAGCAGGACGGCGGCTACTGCCGACACCAAGGTCCGGGCCCGCCGTCTCCGACCTCGCCGCACCCACCGCAAGGCGGCCATCGCCGCCCTACCCGAGGACCACCGGCGTCTGGCCCAGATCCTCGTCCGGGACGGCGTGCCCGGACTCAGGACCGCCATCGGGGCTCAGAACAAGGCGGCCGAGGCAGACGGCCAGCCCGGCATCCCAGCCGACCTCCTGTTGAAGTTGGCTGAACGGATCCATCCCGCCCTGAGGAGTGCCGACTGGCAGGACCGCGCAGAAGCCGCCCTCGCCGGAGTCGCCGACGTGGACCTCCGCGACCTGCGGTCCGTTGTCGTGGCTGCGGAATCGGCCTTCCGTACCGACGAGAACCGTGCACTCGCCGACCAGCTCAGGGAGGCACTCACGGCCCGCGTCGAGCGCGAGCAGCAGACCTGGCAGGCGGAGGTGGCCAGCGCCATCGAGGAGGACCGCATCGTGCGGGCCCTGCGCCTCAGCTCCCGCCCTCCGAAGGCCGGCGCCCCCCTACCCGGACCCGTCCTGGACCGACTGGCGGCGATGGCCGATGCCAGCCTCACGAGCGAAACCGGACAGGACCGTTGGGCCACGGTGCTGGACGCGGTCGCCCTCTCCCCCGTCCACCTGCGGGTCGTCCCCGCTGGACTACCGACTGAGCCCGGCGACCAGCTCCTGGACGTGGTGAAGCGCGTCTCCATGAGCGTCCCGGCCATCGCCGCAGCGTTCGGCATAGAGCCGACCGCCCCTCCACGGGCCCGGCGCGGACGACCACGGGGCTGACGCCCGCTTCCGACCCGGGCACGACCCGTATGTAGGGTCCCCTTCCATGACGGTCGACTTCGAGGTCAGGGATCGCATCGCGATCATCACGTTGAATCGGCCGGAGGCCCGCAACGCGGTCAGCCAGCAGCTCGCCGAGGACCTCGAGGCGGCTATCGACCGCCTCGAATCGGACGACGGGCTGTGGATCGGGATCCTGTGCGGCAACGGCCCCGCCTTCTGTGCTGGTGCGGACCTGAAGGCGATCGCCTCCGGCGAGGCCAGGCTCACCACGAGGCGGGGGGGCTTTGCCGGCCTGGTCCGTCGAGCCAGGACGAAGCCCCTCATCGCAGCAGTGGAGGGCCCCGCTGTGGCCGGTGGGACCGAGATCGTGCTGGCCTGCGACCTGGTGGTCGCCAGCACCACGGCGCGCTTCGGTCTGCCGGAGGTGAAACGGTCCCTGGTTGCCAATGCCGGCGGCCTGTTCCGACTCCCCAGGGCCCTGCCACGCAATGTGGCGATGGAGCTCGCCCTGACCGGTGACGACCTCGACGCCGATTCCGCCTTCCGGCACGGTCTGGTGAACCGACTCGTCCAGCCCGGAGAGGCGCTGGGTGTGGCCATGGAACTTGCCGACGCCATCAACGCCAATGCCCCGCTGGCAGTACGCGCCTCGCGCAAGGTGGTGTTGGCCGCCCATCTCCTCGAGGACGAGGAGGCCTTCCAGATGGCAGCAGACGCCACCCGTGACGTGGTCGGAACCGAGGATTTTCGGGAGGGCCCCAGGGCCTTCGTGGAGAAGCGGGCTCCGCGTTGGACAGGACGCTGATCTCCGGCTGAACGGCAGGGGGCGCCCGCCTGTGGTCCCAGCCGGTGGTGGCGGTCAGTCCAGGGACAGCAGTGAGCCGGGGACCAGTCCCTGTTCGACCAGGAATGACGTCAGGCCGTCCACCAGTGGAAGGCCGTCCAGATCCGCCACGTCCACCCATGCCGCCTCGATGGCATCTGAACCAGGCACCGGTGGCGCCCCATCCAGGATCGTGACCCGGAAGTCGGCGATGACGAGGTGGCGGCCGACCGTCAGATGCTCGACCCAGCCAAGCATCTGACCACATACTCCAGCGAGGCCCGTCTCCTCCCGGAGCTCGCGTACCACCGCGGCGACCATTGCCTCACCGGCCTCCACACGTCCTCCCGGCACGGACCAGAGGCCCTTCCCGGGCTCGGTTCCACGGCGTACGAGGAGGATCCGATCGTCCTCGATGGCAATGGCGCCCACGCAGAGTTCAGGTCGTCCGCCGCTCACCTCCGGTCCAGCCAACGGTGCACGATGATCGCCCTGGCGACCATTCCATGTGCCTCGAAGAAGTTCTTCGTGGAACGGTCACCGGGTAGCGCCACGGACTGGATGGCGACGGCACCCCTCCCGGACGCCTCCATGAGGAGTGCCTCCAGGATCACCTCGCCGACGCCAACCGACCGGGCGCCGGGATCCACGAATATCTCCTCGACGTTGGCCTGTGTGGAACCGTCCGACACGGTTCCCAGGGTCATGAGGCCGTAGCCGACGACCGTGCCGTCGATCGTTCCCACCAGCAGAACCGTCGCCTCATCGCCGAGTGCCGTTGCGATCCGCGCACCCGGGTCGTTGCGCTGCGGGTCGAGCCGGACAGCGACGTCACCACCCTTCCGTTCGGGAAGTTCCGCTCTGGCCGCCGCCGCCAGGCCAATCAGGACGTCGAGGTCCCCACTTGAAGCCGGTCGAGCGGACTCCTCCATCAGGAAACCGGCGTGCTCACCTGATGGGGCCGCCGCAATGGCCGCACTCACCGGTCTCGGCCACCGTCTTGGCCTGGATCAACAGGAAGCAGTGCGGACAGTGCAACTCGGTGTCCTGACGCTCGACCGTCCCGCCGGTCGGAACCGGGGCCGGGGCATCCTCGTCGTCCTCTTCGTCCTCGTCCGCGGCTATCCGGTCCCGGAGGATCTCGTTCAGGTCGGCCTCTACCTCGTCCGGGTCGGGTTCGTCCTCGTCGTCCTCTTCGCCGGCGCCGGCAGGTTGCGCTCCGTCTTCGTCCTCGTCCTCGTCGTCATCGGAGCCCTCCTCTTCAGACCCATCCCCATCCTCCGATCCCGATTCATCCTCAACCAACTCGCCGCCGCCCTCGGCGAGTTCCTCGCCGGCGTCGTCGGCTGTCTCCTCGTCGGATGTCTCTACGGTCACTTCTTCAGCCATCGGGTCCTCGGGCAATGCGGTCGGTTGGTCGCGGCGGGATCATAGACAGGATCAGCCGACCATCAACCCCCACTCCGGGCAGTGCGCTTCCTCTCGGCTCGACGCTCGCCTTCGAGGCGTTCCAGATCAGCTTCGCTTGAATGGTCCACGAAGGACATCATCTCGGCAATTGCATGGTGCCCGGCCACATCGGATATCAGGTGGTGCATCTGCTGCGCCACCTCCCGGTACGAGGGATGGCCCTGGGGGGTGGAGCGGAGCTCCAGTACGTGCATGGCCTCACGGGCGTTCATGTGCATCAGGTAGCGGACCCGGTAGGCCAGCGACACCGCGTACGGGGCCTGGTCGGGGTAGGGCCCCCGGAGGGCCTCGTGCAGGTCCCGTGAGCGTTCCATGGCGGCATCGAACCGGCCACCGACACCAGCCTCGTCCACCTCCGGGGGCCGCACGTAGCCATGGTCCGTGGACAGCCTCTGCCAGTCCAGGGTCAGCATCCGATGCCGCTGCATGTCCCGGAAGGCGCCGTAGTCCGACAACACGTCGAACCGGTACGAGGGCCGCTCGAGCGCCCGGCCGGGCCGGTGACGGCGGTTGCCCCGATCGCCCACGAACGCCCGCAGGATGGTGAGGCGCTCCTCGATGGACATCGCCCTGACCCTGGCCTCGACCTCACGATCGGAGCGGTTCGTCACCGGATAGAGGGCTGCGGCCACCAGCTTCACCTCGGCGTCCGGATCCCACTCGGTGAGGTCCACCACCGGCGAACCCGCTACCGCCTCCTCCGGAGGGAAGTACTCCTCGGCCAGGTCCTCCAACCGCTCCCTGACATCGGTGGCGTACCTGCCCACCTCCTCGCCCCGGTCCGGAAGGTCCACCCGCTTCAGGAAGGAGGGGATGACCTTCCGCAACTCGACGAGCATCATCTCCGCGTAGGTGCGCGCCTCCGGAAGGGGGTGCGCACGCATGCGGACGAGGAGCGATTCGTAGGCCTGCCCGGTCCCGTAGATGCCGACGTTGGAGAGCGATGCCGCAGGTAGCACTCCCCTCACGGCATCGAACGCCTTGGCGGCAATGGCCTGCCGATAGACGAAGTCCGAGTCGCCAGCCGACTTCGGGAGTGCCCTGCGGAAATGGTCGTTCATGTCGCGGACTAGGTCGGTGTAGACCTCGAAAAGCCGATCCATGTCCGAGATGTAGCGGGCACCGATGGGTGAAGCGAGGACGTCAGGGTCCCGGAAGTAGCGGTAGCGGCCGCCCAGCCGGGAGTCGTAGGCGATGTAGCGGGTGGACTGTTCCAGGTACGCCATCAGTCGGCCCCACTCCAGGACCTTGGTGAGGAGGTTGGATGCCTGTTCGCAGGCCAGGTGAACCCCGCCCAGCTGGGCCACGCTGTCGTCGCCGTACTCGAAGAAGACCTTGTCGTAGAGTTCCTCGGCACGCCGCAGCCCGACCGTGGCGTCGATCGTCTCGTCGCCGGACACGTCCAGTTCTCCCACGAACTCCACGAGGAACAGGCGACGAAGGCTCTTGTCTGAACGCGAGTAGCGGGCGAAGAGCGCACCCTTCACGACCTCGGGGAGGTTCACCAGGGCGAAGACCGGCTGGTCCAGGTTCGTGAAGTAACGACGTAGGACGTCTGCCTCGTCCGGACTGAACTCCTCGGCGGCGTAGGTGGTCACGGGCGCCGAACCTACGACGTCTAGGTGGATACGGCGCGGACGCCAAGCATGTGCTCCAACTGTTCCCTCGCCGTGGCCAGGAGGGATCCCTCGGTCCAGCAGTCCACCACGGTCAGGGCCATGGCCTTCGCACCATCCAGGACCGCCAGGTCGGCCTCCTCGCTTGCAGCGAAGCCTGCGAACGCCTCCGTGTGGATTGCCGTTCCGGCCGGTGCCGACTTGATCATCGGGTGGATGGAGGGCACGACATAGCTCACGTTGCCCATGTCCGTGCTGCCCACGACCTGGTGTTCGACCGCCGGCATGACCGTCCGGCCGAGCAGCGCTGCGTTGGCCGTATAGCGGTCCAGGAGCGCCCGATTGTCCAGCACCTCCGCATAGGACGGCTCGATCCACTCGATCTGGATCTCGCACCCCGTCGCATCAGCCCCGGCCTGCAGACAGGCGGCCAGGCGGAGCTTCAGGTCCTCCAGCCGTGATCGGCTGGGCGACCGTACGTACCAGTTGGCAGCCGCACGCACGGGCACGATGTTCGCCTTCTCTCCGCCATCGGTGATGATCCCGTGGATCCGCTCGTCCGGAGCGATGTGCTGGCGCAGCGCAGCGACGTTCACGTATCCCAGTACCGCTGCATCAAGGGCGTTCAGGCCCTTCTCGGGTGCAGCAGCGGCATGTGCAGCCCGGCCCGTGTAGGTGACCACCGCCTGCTGTATGGCGAGGCTCGTGATGTTCTCCAGGTCAGCGTCAGCCGGGTGCACCATGAGGGCGGCGTCTACGCCATCGAAGGCCCCCCGCTCCAGCATGAACACCTTGCCGCCACCGCCCTCCTCGGCCGGTGTCCCGAGGATCCGGATCCTGCCGCCCAGCTCTTCAGCCACCGCAGCCGCCGCAAGGCCAGCGCCCAGTCCGGCGGTGGCGATGATGTTGTGTCCACAGGCATGTCCGATGCCGGGCAGGGCGTCGTACTCGCACAGGACGGCCACCACGGGGCCGGTGGTGCCGGCTGATCCCTCGAAGGCGGTCTCCATGCCGTAGGCCGACTGGACGACGTCGATGCCCTGCGCCGCCAGGACCCCGGTCAGGAGGTCGTGGGCGGCGTGCTCCTGGAATGCCAGTTCGGGATTGGCGTGGATCGCCCTTGACGTCTGGATCAGGACCTCGGCCAACTCGTCCACGCGGTCGCAGACCGCCCGCCGTGCACCCTCCAACTGGCCTGCTGTCGTGTCTCCCATTCGCGGAGACTATCCGAGGCCACCGGGACGGACAGGAGCCAGGCTCATACGGTCAGGTGGAGCGCCTCGGGCTCGATGCGAACCGAGAGGTTCCGGACACGACCGATCACCTCGCCGTCCAGCCGGACCGTGAGGGGTCGGTCGAAGGTGGTCTGGACGGCAGGCAGGCGCCGGTAGTCGATGTCCGGGTGTGGAACGTGGTCGCCCCGCCCGAGGCGCCGCCAGGCCGCTATCTGGGCGACGGGACGCAGGTCTGCGTCCAGGACGTCGAGGAGGCCGTCTCCCGGATGGGCCCGGGGCGCAAGGTTCCAGCTGCCGTGGTGCGCCGCATTCGCCGCCACCCACCAACGCCCGAGGCCGACGGGTGAACGGGCCACCAGGTGTGCAGCGAACCAGTGCAGGCGACCGTCCAGCAGCACCGAGCCGATGTCAACCACGACGCGGCTGCCCGTTCCACCCGGAACCACCTCGCCGCGCCCCCCCAGGGTGCGGCAGAGGTCTCCCCCGACAAGGGCCACGTGGGGTATTGGACTGGCGGCCCTCCTGGCGGCGGTGATGACGGCTCGCAACTCGGCATTGCTGGCAGCCACGACCGCATCGGCCGGAACGATGCCACGGCCGCCCCAGTCCCGGCCCCTCTCGACCGTCATCCGACGTCCTCCGTGCCAGTCGAGGCATCTCCCGGCGGCGCACCGGCGGACATGGCCACCACGCCCCGGACCAGTAGATCCCCGGCAGCGTCGGCCACCCTCGCCAGCGGATCCGGCGCCACCTTCGAAACCTGTCGGAGGAGGTCGGCCACCAGGCGGACGTTGCGCACGAATTCCCCGCCCGTCATCTCGGGATCCAGGACCTCCTCCAGCTCCCCTCCGCCGGCCCATGCATGTATCACGTGTGCGAATCCAGGATCCGGTGGGAGTGCCGGTTCCATTCCGAAGTCAGATTCCACCTCTGCGACCTCTGATGCCAGCCTCAGGATGGCTGCGAACCGCGGTCCGAAGTCACCCCCCAGGCGAATCCTGGACGGCTCGCCCGGGCCACGCTTCCGGAAGGTCAGGGTCGAGACCAGGCCGGCCAGCATCCCGGGCGAGACACCGTCCAGGAGACCGGCCGCCATCACCTCGACCACCAGCAGGTCGGCCTCGTTGTGGATCGCCGTGAGTGGCCGCCCCCTCTCCGTCAGGGCCCAGCCGTCCGCCAACCCTCGCTCCTGGAGGACGTGGAGGGAAGCATCCAGGCGGTCCGTCAGGGCGCTCCCGGCTGATGCGTCAGCGATTCGGGCCAGGTTCCGCTCGAGGCGTGCCAGGCGTCGTCGTGCCGCCGGGTCCTCCCCGGCTTCCCGGGCGAACGGTCGCAGGCGCTCCATTGCGGCCCGCCGGAACTCCGGCCGATCGGGTGCGAAGGGTGCCGGCAGGTCGACCTCCCCCACCCTCACCGGGAGGCGGGCCAGGTCGGCTGGATCAATCGTCGAGATCCGGCCCGCCTGGTCCAGGCTCCTGAGCTTGAGGCGCCCCCCACCCCTGTGGGCGATGGAGAGCACCAGGTGGGCAAGGCCGTCGTCGATGACCACCACCTCGCCGGGCCGGAGTCCCGCCGGCTGTACAGCTTCGCCGTCCACGGATCCGGGCTCTGCCAGCCCGGCCCTGATCTCCCGTGCCTCCGTGCGCATCTCGTCGGAGCGCCGATGACGATTCGCCTCCTGTCGGTCCATCTGGAACTGTGCGAAGGATCGTGCCAGGAGGTCGTCCGCCTGGGCCCGGGAGCGGCCCTGGATCAGGTTCGCAACCATGTTGTAGGTGGGTCGGAAGGCGGACCGGAGGACGAAGTCCCTGCTGCCGGCGAGGCTGGCGACCCGGTCGAAGGGCACGAACGGGGACCAGCAGACGATGGCGTGGCCTTCTGTGTCCATGCCGCGCCTTCCGGCACGTCCGGTGAGCTGCGTGAACTGGCCCGGCGTTAGCACCTCGTGGGTCTGGCCGGTGAACTTGGTCAGCCTGTCGATCACGACGGACCGGGCCGGAAGGTTCACCCCGAGGGCGAGGGTCTCGGTGGCGTAGACGATCTTCAGCAGGCCCATGGCGAAGAGTTCCTCGGTCACCTCCTTGAAGATCGGGACCAGCCCCGCATGGTGCGAAGCGACACCTCGTTCCAGGCCCTCGGACCAACGCTCCACGCCGAGCGCCTCCAGGTCGGCGGGAGGCAGCCCGTCGAGTCGGGCCGTCACGTGTTCGGCGACCGACGCAGCCTCGGAATCGCTGTTCAGGCGGACGCCGTCGGACAGGATCGCATCACGGGACTCATCGCATCCGGCCCTGCTGAAGATGAAGTGGATCGCCGGCAGGAGTCCGTGGGCGGAGAGTTCGCCGAGTACCTCGTCGCGCCGGGGGGTGACCCAGCGGGATCCCCGACCCCGGCCACGGCCACCACGCTGAGAGTTCCCGCGCTCGTTGTCGAAGCGTCGCCCATCGGGGTTGGGAGAGCCCCCACGGTGCGTCGCCAGGCGGTGCAGGCGGCGTTCCCGGCCACGCTCGGCCACCAGGTAGTGGGTCCGAAGCCGCACCGGTCGTCTGGTCTCCACGATCACGTCCGTGGGTCCCCGCACCGCCGTCAACCAGTCGCCCAGTTCCCGGGCATTGGAGACGGTCGCAGAGAGGGCGACCATCCTGACCTCCGGCGCGAGGTTCAGGACCACCTCCTCCCAGACAGCGCCCCTGTAGGGATCCTCCAGGAAGTGGACCTCGTCGAGGACCACCCAGCCGAGGTCGACCGTCGCCATGGACCCCGCATAGAGCATGTTGCGGAGTACCTCGGTGGTCATCACCACCACCGGGGCATCCGGTGATACGACCTGGTCACCCGTCATGAGGCCGACACTGCCGGCGCCGAGACGCTGGCACAGGTCCCGGAACTTCTGGTTGGAGAGGGCCTTGATCGGGGCCGTGTAGAACACCCGCTGTCCGGCGGCGAGTGCCCGGTCGATGGCGTGCTCGGCCACGACGGTCTTTCCGCTGGAGGTCGGGGCCGCCACCAGCACCGATCTTCCCGCATCCACCGCGGCCATCGCCTCCAGCTGGAAGCGATCCAGCTGGAAGGAACGTTCCCGGGTCACCTGGTGCGGGCCCTGCGACGACGCCGATCCCGCAGCATGCCCAGGAGGATGGCCAGCTCGTAGAACACCAGCATCGGTACGGACAGGATGAGCAGCGTGAACGGATCGCCACTGGGCGTGAGCACGGCCACGAGGGCCACGATCCCGACGACCGCGTAGCGGCGGGTGCGCCGCAGCCCGGCAGGGGTGACCACGCCGATCAGCTGGAGGAACACGAGCACCAGCGGAAACTGGAAGCCGATGCCGAAGGCCAGCATCATCTTGACGACGAATCCCAGGTACTTGGATGGGGAGAAGACGCTGACCAGGTCCGGGCCGCCGATCCCGATCAGGAAGTCGAGGGCCCGCGGGATGCTCCAGTAGGCCAGCCCACACCCCGTGGCGAACAGCAGCACGCCGACCACCACGAAGGGGATCGCCCAGCGACGCTCCCCGGCCTGCAGGCCGGGAACCACGAACCGCCAGGCCTGCCAGAGCAGGACAGGCATGGCGAGCGCCACCCCGCCGTAGCCGGCCACCATCATCCTCACGCCGAACGGCTCGAGGGGGTCCGTGACGAGCAGCTCGCAACCATCGCCGAAGGCGTTCGATACGGAGCCCGAACCGCGGATCTGGCAGTAGGGCTGGAGGAGGAGCTCCAGGATCTGCGGGTAGAGGATCCAGCAGGCGACCGCCCCGACGGCGATCGCGGCCACCGCAACGATCAGGCGCCGGCGGAGTTCCTCCAGATGCTCGACCAAGGGCATCTGAGCATCGGAGTCAGGCACCATCTGGCCCCGCTGGCCGCTCCGGGTCCTCCGGGGCCGGTTCGGTGATCCGCCGGCCGCGCTCCCTGGCCAGGGCCTCGATGGACGGGTCCTCGACCAGCTCCCTGACCTCCTCCTGGAAGGCCCCCGCCACCCGACGCACCTCCCTGGTCATCGAGCCGACACGCCTCGCCACGACCGCCAGACGGGCCGGGCCCAGGACCAGCAGGCCGAGCATGAGGATGACCAGGACCTCGCCTCCGCCGATGTTGCCCATGGCCGGCGCCTATCGACCGGCGACCGGGCCGACGTCGAGGCGACGGACCGATCGGGCCAGGTCACCGACGGCGACGGACAACCGTCCCAGTCGAGAAAGGGACTCGGCTACCAGTACCAGCTCACGGGTCAGGACGAGGGAGAGGCGGGCGACGGCGACGACCACCGCAACGAGCCCGAAGGCGGCCAGAAGCCATGCACCGTCCACGTCGACGAGCCTAGGCGTAGTCGCTTCGTACGACGGCCCCGGTGAAGGGCAGACTGGACCCGTGTCCCGTTCCGCCGAGAGGCCCCGTGAGCCGATCCTGTTCGCCCACCGGGGAGGCCGTGCACATGCTCCGGAGAGCTCACTCCAGGCCTTCGAGACGGCGATCCGGATGGGCGCCACGGGTCTGGAGGGCGACGTGTGGTGTACGGCCGACGGGGTTCCGGTGCTGCACCACGATCGACGGGTCGGCTCCGCTCTGCGGCGTCGCCCGATCACCGCACTCCGACGGGACCATCTTCCGGACGGGATCCCCACCCTGGAGGACCTCTACCGCCGGATCGATGGTGGCGTTCCCCTCTCCCTGGACATCAGGGACACCACGGCGATCCCGGCCGTCCTGGAGGTGGCGCGTCGGCACTCCGCCGTCCGGTCGCTCTGGCTGTGCCATTCGCAGCAAAGTGTCCTGGCCGGCATCCGTGAAACGGAGAGGGACGTGGTCCTGGTCCACTCCACCCGTATCGAGCGGATCAACGAAGGACCCGAGAGGATGGCGGCGGACCTCTCGAACATGGCCATCGATGCGGTGAACCTGCCTGAACAGGACTGGAGTGCCGGGTTGGTCGCCCTGTTCCGCCGCTTCGGCCTCCGCTGCCTCGGCTGGGACGCCCAGCATCCCCGGCAGATCGACCGACTCATCGCCCTGAGGCTGGATGGGATCTACGGCGACCACGTGGACCGGCTCGTGGAGGGGCTCGCCAACCGTCGGGTCCGCCCCTGAGGGGCAGGTCAGAGCCTGTCCAGTGCCCCCAGCGGCCATACCCGAACGAAGGCGCGGCCGATGATCGAATCGATGGGTACCGGGCCGAAGGACCGGCTGTCCCGTGAGTTCGACCGGTTGTCACCCATGACGAACACGTTGCCATCCGGGACTGTGCACGCGCCCATCTCGGAATCGGTGCACCAGGGAACGTCCCCGAAGTCAGCCGTGCCCTCCTGGAACGGAAGGTACGGCTCGATCAGGAGGCCACCACTGATGAGCAGGCGCCCTCCCTGGGCGGTCACCCTCTCACCGGGTAGGGCAATCACCCTCTTGATGAGATCCTCGCCGCCGGTCCCCGCGCCAGGAGGCGACCGGAAGACCACCAGGTCACCCCTGTTCACGTCGTGCAGCTGGTAGCTCAGCTTGTTGACGAGGATCCGATCACCGGACCAGAGGGTCGGCTCCATCGACGGGGATGGGATGTAGAACGCCTGGAACAGGAAGGTCCTGACTATCAGGGCGAGCACCAGGGCCCCTACGAGCACCGAGCCCCACTCGATCACGGAGCGCCGCGCCGAGACGAGCCTGCCCGGAATCCCCAGGTCCACCTCCTGGCGTACATCCACGGGAGCGTCCAGGGTCAGCGGTGTCGTCGGAGCGCCGGACCACGGTGGAGTCACCGGGAGGTCGAAGGTTCCCTCCAGGGGTCCTGCTACGGGGTTCCCTCCGCCCGTCAGGTCCGCCCGCGTCACGATCGGGACCCCGACCGCCGGAGACCGCCAGGTCGGCTCCTCCGGCTCTGGCGCCTCCGCCGGCAACGGATCCTCGGCGACGGGTTCCGTGGGGTGCTCCGTGCCGGTCGTCTCGCCGGTTGATCGCGCCCGGGCCCGGGCCAGGAGGTCGTCCTCCCAGGCTCTCGCATCCGGATCATCGGAGGCGGACACCTCCGGTCCGGGAGCCTCGCCGCCCCCTGGGGTCTCGTCCGTCACGGGCCGAACCTAGCCGTCCGGCTACGGATGGCGGTGGCGCCTGCTCAGCGGTAGCGGGCCAGGACGCGCCGTGCCGCAGCGGCCCGGAGATCCGTTCCCAGGCCGGGTGGAGCAACCACCACCTCGGCAGCAGGCCCCAGCCTCAGCAGGAGCCGTTCCAGCCACCTGTCCGCAGTGACCGGCAGGGTCACCCGTAGCCGCCCGTCGGGTTCCGAATCCAGGCCGGTGTGCGGGTACTGGTCGACCACCCAGCGAACTCCGGGGTCCAGCAGCAGGGTCACCTCGGGAAGGCTGCCGTCCACCGGTATGCCGTCCATTGCCTCGGCCACGTCGTCAGGTGGCTGGAACACCTCGTCGGTCAGCTCGGCACTCCGCACCCGATCCAGGCGGAAGACCCGGGGGGCCTCGGCCAGTCGGCAGTGGGCCATCAGGTACCAGAAGCCGTCGTAGAGACAGCGGTGCGGCTCGACCACCCTGCTGGTCTCGACGTCACGGCCGTAGGAGTAGTAGTCGATGTCGATGCAGCGTCCAGTCCCGATGCCCTCCCGGATTACCTGGAGGACCGGTTCGTCGCCGCCAGCCAGCCGGATCTGCACGGCTTCCGCCTCCGAGCCCCTCGCTCCGGCCAGCTTGGCGACCGCCCGCTCCAGCGGCCCCAGTTCGTCGTCGTCCAGGAGGGCCGCCACGGCACGACCGGCGGCGACCAGAGCCGCCAGATCGGCGGGGTCCATCCGCATCGGCTTGCCCAGGAGGTCGTTTCGCTCGACCCGGATCCGATCTTCGGTGACGAGGATCTCGAAGAGCAGGAAGCTCTGGTAGGGATCGGCCGACACGAAGTTCACGACGTCGGTGAGGTCCCGCACCAGGTCCGCCGGTGGGTAGCCGTACATCGTGGCCACCTCTCCGATGTCGGCGCCGGACGGGTGGTTCTGCTCCAGCCACGGGATGAGGGACAACAGCCGGTGGACACGGTCAGCGGCACCCGGTGCGCTCATGCCAGAGCCTCCAGCCAGGCCACCATCTCAGCGCGGAACCAGGCCGGCTCCAGGACCTCGGCTCCGTCCAGGAACGTCAGCAGGAAGGACCGGAAGGCATCCGGTTCCCGGACGAGTTCCTGCACGACGATGGATCCGTCGTCACGTCGCTCGACTACCTCCGCCGACGGCAGGAAGCCCGTCAGCCAGGTGACGTGACGCTCGTCGACCAGGATCCTGAACGGCTCCGCCTCGGCATCCCCGAACTGCCAGGCGTGGTCCTCGCGCACCTCGATGGGCACCTCCGGTGGCTCGATCCGCTCGTCGCCCACGTCCACGCCTGACTCGAACCGGTCGCACCGGTACTGGCGGCCGGCCAGCCGCTTCCTGTCCAGACCGGAGAGCTGCCAGTGGCCTCTGGTGAAGACGAGACGGTGGGGTTCCACCACCCGGCGTTCACCCTTGTAGACGAAGGACACCACCAGTCCCCCCGTCACCGCACGCATCAGGTCCCGGACGATCGAATCCCCGGGCACCTCGGCAACGGGCCTGGCCCTGTCCAGGTCGGCAGCGACATCGGTTCCACCGAGCATCCAGATGGGCATCCAGATGGGTACGTCAGGCGCAGCTTCGTCGAAGCGGACCATTGCCGAGGCCAGCGCCAGGCTGGCCAACTCCTCGGGATCGAGTGCCGGAAGGTCCGCTTCCATGGCAGACCTGTGGATCCGATAGCCCGAACCGGACGACTCCCAGCCCGCAACCGCCTCCAGCACGATCGGCAGGCCCAGTTCGCGCAGCTCGTCCTTGTCGCGTTCGAAGGTCCGACGGAAGGACACGTCGTCCTCCGCGTATGCACCGGGCGGCAGGGCGTCGCGGATCTCGTGGCGAGTGAGCGGGCGTTCCGTCTCCAGGAGCAGGGCGACGAGGTCCAGGAGTCGCTCCAGCTTCTTCATTGCCGCCATGGCGGCACTCTAGGGTGACCCCGGTAACGGGGGCGGGCCTCAGAGCGAGTCGATCAGCTTCTGCACCCGCTCGTCCTCGTACCGGAATGGGTCCTTGCAGAGCACCGTGCGTTGGGCCTGGTCGTTCAGCTTGAGGTGGACCCAGTCCACCGTGAAGTCCCGCCGACGTTCCTTGGCCCGGCGAATGAAGTCGCCACGCAGTTTCGCCCTCGTGGTGGAGGGCGCCTCGTCCACCGCTGCGGCGATCGCCTCATCCGTGGTGATCCGCTCCATCATGCCGCGATCCTGCATCAGGTAGTAGAGGCTCCTCCGCCTGTTCACGTCGTGGTACTGGAGGTCCAGGAGAAGGACCCTGGGGTCCGAGAGGGCCAGGCCGTGCCGGTCCCGGTAGGACTCCACCATGCGGTGCTTGGCCACCCAGTCGCATTCGCGGTGGAGGCTGAGAGGATCCTTTTCGATCCCGTCCAGGACGTGCTCCCACATCGCCAGGATCTGGTCCTCCTCCGGGGTGGTGTCACGCCGCTCGGCGAATCGGAGAGCCCTGTCCAGGAACTCCCTCTGGATGTCCAGGGCACTCATCTCGCGACCGCTGGCCAACCGGACGGTCCTCCTACAGGTCAGGTCGTTGCTGATCTCGCGGATCGCCCGCGTCGGGTTCTCCAGCGTCATGTCCCGGAACACCACGTTGGGCTCCTCCAGCATCCTGAGGAGGAAGCCGCAGGCCCCGACCTTCAGGAAGCCGGCGTACTCGCTCATGTTGGAGTCCCCGACGATCACGTGGAGGCGTCGATAGCGCTCGGCATCCGCATGCGGCTCGTCCCTGGAGTTGATGATCGGCCTGGAGCGCGTCGTGGCACTGGAGACCCCCTCCCAGATGTGGGCGGCTCGTTGGCTGATGCAGAATCCGGCCCCACCCCGTGGGTTCTCGAAGATCTTCCCCGCCCCAGCCCAGATCTGACGGCTCACCAGGAACGGGATGAGGACCTCGTCGTAGCTCGAGAGGTCGTCGTTGCGGACCGTCATGTAATTCTCGTGGCAGCCGTACGAGTTGTTGGCCGAGTCCGTGTTGTTCTTGAAGAGGAAGACGTCACCGTCGATTCCCTCCTCCCGGAGTCGGTCCTCGGCGCTGACGGCCAGCTGCTCGAGGATCCGTTCGCCGGCCTTGTCATGCGTGATGACGTCGACCACCGAATCACACTCCGGCGTGGCGTACTCGGGGTGGGACCCGACGTCCAGGTAGAGGCGCGCCCCGTTCACCAGGAACACGTTCGAGCTGCGACCCCATGACACGACGCGCCGGAACAGGTACCGGGCCACCTCATCCGGGCTGAGGCGACGCGCCCCGTCCACGGTGCAGGTGATGCCGTACTCGTTCTCCAGCCCGTAGATGCGACGTTGCACGGTCAGGACCTCATCGACGCGGGCGTTCGACCGCCACGGTCCCGTGGCACACAGTCAGGCCAGGAGACCGTCGAGGTCGTCGCCCTCGATCCGTCGGAACGCCCGACGACCGTTCTGGCGAGCCAGCACCGCCACCTCCAGGTCGTCGCCAGCCAGCTGGCGATCCGGGCCGGCGAGGGCATTCACCGAGGAACCGAGGGCGGACGCCAGGTCGGCCTCCCGGGACCAGGTCTCCTCCATGCGTTCCCGGATGGCGTCGGCCTCGCCACCGATCACCACGAACGACGTGGTGTCCATGACGGTGCCGTCATAGAGGAGGTGGAAGAGCTGGTCCCCGCCGTCCTCCTCGCTCATCTCGGCCACGAGCATCTCCACCTCGAGGGGTTTCATCTCGTGGGTGAAGTTGTGCCCGAGGGCCTGCGCGTACTGGTTTGCCAGGGACCTGGCGTTCACGTCCTCACGGCTGAAGGAATAGCCCTTGAAGTCGGCGTGGCGCACCCCGGCGATCCGGAGCTGGTCGAACTCGTTGTAGCGACCCACTCCCACGAACCCGATCCGGTCGTATATCTCGCTGACCTTGCGAAGCGTGTTGGAGGGGTTCTCGGCGCAGAGCAGCACACCGTCGGCGTACGTGCACCCGATGGCCGCCCGCCCCCTGGCGATGCCCTTGCGGGCGTAGTCGGCCTTGTCCTTCATCATCTGCTCGGGCGAGACGTACATCGGCATGCTCACGATGCACCCCGCAGGCGTTCCAGGAGCGAGCCCGTACGGGCGGCCACGTCATCGTCGTCCAGCCGCTCGAATCCGTCCGCGGTGATCAGGGCCACGACCGGATAGATCCCCCGCACCATGTCGGGCCCGCCGGTGGCGATGTCCTCGTCGGCGGCCTGGAATATGGCCTCGATCGCCACGTCGATGGCCTCGTCGGCCTCGATGCCATCGTGGTGTCGGAGCTTCACCACCGTGGAGGCGTGGAGGCCACCAGACCCGATGGCGGCGTATTCCCTCTCCTCGTACCGGCCGCCGGTCACGTCGAACTGGAACAGCCGACCCAGCCCGGCGCGGGGATCGAATCCTGCGAAGAGGGGAAGGACCGCCAGACCCTGCATGGCGGCTGGAAGGTGGTTGCGGAGCATCTGGCTGAGCTGGTTGGCCTTGCCGTCCAGCGTCAGGGCGCTGCCCTCCACCTTCTCGTAGTGCTCCAGCTGGAGCTGGAAGAGCCGGACCATCTCCATGGCGGGTCCGGCTGCGCCGGCTATCGCCACGCCGGAGTAGCTGTCAGCCGGGAACACCTTCTGGATTTCCCGGTGGCTGATCAGGTGCCCGCTGGTGACCCGGCGGTCCCCCGCCATGAGCACGCCGTCTGAGTAGCGGATCGCCAGCACCGTGGTGCCATGGGTGATCTGGGCTGCATCGAAGGGAACGGTCGGCTCGAAGGCCCCGACACCCAGCCTGTCCAGGAGCCCGACGAAGTCAGGGCCCGGATCGTCACCGGGAATGAAGATGGGGAGCGTCACGTGCCGGAGGCTAACCCGCCGCCATGGACGGGCTACTCGCCGCCCTTCTGGATGTAGCTCCTGACGAACTCCTCGGCGTTGGTCTCCAGGACCTCGTCGATCTCGTCGAGGAGGTCGTCCAACTCGTTCTTGAGACGGTCGCTACGTTCCGTGGAGGCCGGGCTGGCCGATACCTCCGTCCCCTCGGTCTCCTCCGTGGAGCGATCCGATTCCACCCTCTGCCGTTGCTCACGCTCAGCCATGTTCGCCTCCGTCCGGATTCAGGCCGACAACCGTTCGAGGAGTTCCTCGACAGACCCGCAGGTCTCGAGGAGCGTACCGACGTGCTGCTGCGTGCCGCGGGAGGGTTCCATCATCGGCACACGGCGCAACGCCTCGCCACCAACGTCGAAGACCATCGAGTCCCAGTTCGCAGCCACGACCCGATCGGGCCACAGCGCCAGGCAGCGCCCCCGGAAGAAGGCCCTGGTGTCCGTCGGTGGATACCCGGTCGCCCTCGCCGCATCCGCCGGATCCACCAGCACCTCGGCTCCCATGCGGGCGAACAGCGAGCGCTCCGGTCGCAGGTCGTGGTACTGGAGGTCCAGGGCCGCCAGCCTGAGGTCGTCGGCGGCCAGGTCGTGCCGGTCCCTGAAGCCCTCCACCAGGTGGCGCTTGGCGATCCAGTCCACCTGGCCGACCAGCTCGGTCGGGTCCCGTTCGAGGCTGGCCAGGACCTGTTCCCAGCGTGCCACGACATCGTCTGCGACCGAGCCGCCTACCGCCTCGGTGCCCCGCTGCGCCAGGTACTTCCCTGCGGACTCCAGCAGGCCCCACTGGATCTCCAGGGCGGTCGCCGAACGACCGTCCATGAGGTTCAACGGCTTGGAGAGGCTGAGGTCCCAGGACACCGCCTGCAGGGCCCGCACCGGGTCGGCCAGCGCCAGGGTGGGGTCCAGCACGTCGTCCTCCACCATCGCCAGGATGATGGCGGTGGTGCCCACCTTCAGGAAGGTCGCCACCTCGCAGAGGTTGGCGTCTCCGACGATGACGTGCAGCCGCCTGTACCTCAGCGGATCGGCATGGGGCTCGTCGCGGGTGTTGATGATGGGTCGCTTCAGGGTCGTCTCGAGGCCCACCTCCTCCTCGAAGAAGTCTGCACGCTGCGTGAGCTGGAACTCGATGTGGGTCCTGTCCCGGTACGGCAGCTCGCAGCCCACCTTGCCGGCGCCGGTGAATACCTGACGGGTCACGAAGTGGGTCGTGGCGTGCTGGACGATCCGGGCGAACGGGGTGGCCCGGTCCATCAGGTAGTTCTCATGGCAGCCGTAGCTGTTGCCCTTGCCATCGGAGTTGTTCTTGTAGACGACGAGTTCCTGTCCCTCCGGCAGGAACTCGTTGGCTGCAGCCATCGACTCGATCAGGATCAGGTCCCCCGCCCGATCCTGGAGGACCACCGATAGGGCATCAGCGCACTCCGGCGTGGAGAGTTCCGGGTGGGCGTGGTCCACGTAGTACCGCGCTCCGTTCGTCAGGACAGCGTTCACCAGGTGGGTCTCGATGTCCGGCGTCATGGCGTCCAGCGCGGTGAACCCCCTCAGGTCGACGGCCGGTGACTCGTCCACGAAGTCCCATCCGACCCTGGGAGCCCCCGGTCCCCCGCCCGGCTGGGTTCGTCGGCTGAGGTAGGCGTTGATCAGGAGCGAGGAGGCACTGATCGGGTTCGGGTCTGCCACCCCACGGTGGACTATCCCGTATTCGGTCTCGATGCCCATCGTCTTCGGGACTGCCATGGGCCGACCCTACTTCCAGGTCCTGATGCGTCGACGGGACCGCGACCGGCCGGGACGGCAGGGGTCAGAGGTACTGGCCCGTTCCGACTCCCTCGATGGCCCGGCCACCCGACTCGTCCTCGTGGTGGGTCACAAGGGTCCTCACGTAGACGATCCGCTCGCCCTTCTTGCCTGAGATCCGGGCCCAGTCGTCCGGATTGGTGGTGTTGGGAAGGTCCTCATGCTCGGAGAACTCCTGGCGGACCGACTGCACCATGTCCGCCGACCGGAGGCCCCTCGGACCGCCGGCCAGCTGGCGCTTGATGGCCAGCTTCTTGGCCCGGCGGACGATGTTCTCGACCATGGCACCCGAGGAGAAGTCCCGGAAGTAGAGGACCTCCTTGTCGCCGTTCTGGTAGCTCACCTCGAGGAACCGGTTGCGGTCCTCGTCCGAGTACATCTCGGCCACGGCGTCATCGATCATGGCCAGCGCCGCCTTGTGGCGGTCCCCGCCCCCGATCGTCTGGATGGCCTCCTCGTCGATCGGCAGGTCACCGACGAGGTAGCGGGAGAAGATGTGGGCCGCTGCGGTGGCGTCCGGGCGCTCGATCTTGATCTTCACGTCAAGCCGTCCGGGCCGCAGGATCGCCGGATCGATGAGGTCCTCCCTGTTGGAGGCTCCGATCACGATCACGTTCCGAAGCGTCTCGACACCGTCGATCTCGGCCAGCAGCTGCGGCACGATCGTGGATTCGATGTCGGAGCTGATGCCGGTACCACGGGTCCGGAAGAGCGACTCCATCTCGTCGAAGAAGACGATGACCGGCCAACCCTGCTCGGACTTCTCCCTCGCCCGCTGGAATACCTCGCGGATCTGGCGTTCCGTCTCGCCCACGTACTTGTTGAGCAGTTCCGGGCCCTTGATGTTCAGGAAGTAGCTACGTGCCTCGAGGTCTCCGGACACCTCGGCGACCTTCGCCGCCAGGGAGTTCGCAACCGCCTTGGCGATCAGGGTCTTACCGCACCCCGGGGGACCGTAGAGGAGGATTCCCTTGGGGGCCGGCAGGGCGTATTCGCTGAACAGCTCCTGATGCAGGAACGGCAGCTCGACGGCATCGATGATCTTCTCGATCTGGCCGTCCAGGCCGCCGATGTCCTCGTAGGTGACGTTCGGAACCTCCTCCAGGACCAGGGTTTCCGCCCCCGGTCGCGGGAGCCGTTCCAGGAGCAGGGCGGAACGTGGGTCCAGCATCGCCGAGTCGCCGCTCTTCAGGCCCACGCCGACCAGGTCGGAAGCCAACTCAACCACCCGCTCCTCGTCGCCTCGCCCGGTGATCACGGCCCGGACGCCGTCGGGCATGACGGCCCTCACGGTGACGACCTCACCGACGGCCTCGTGGGTCCTGGCCTGCACGATGCTCATGGCGTCGTTCAGGACAACCTCCTGGCCCGGCGTCAGGGACTCCAGGAGGTCCGGATGGACTGCGACCCGCATCTTGCGGCCGGCGGAGTGGACGTCGGCCGAACCATCACCGTTCAGCTGGACGACGGTGCCGTAGGCCGACGGGGGCTGGGAGAGCTTCTCGACCTCCTCGCGCAGGACCGTGATGCGCTCCCTGGCCGTCTCCAGCGTGGTGTTCAGCTTCTGGTTCCTGGCGTTCGCCCTGGCCAGCTCCCGACCGGCGTCCCTGACCTCGGTCTCAAGCCGGCCCAGTTGGCGGGGAACGTCAACCAGACGACGTCGCAGTTCCGTAACCTCGGTCTCCAGCCCGGACACGTCCGGCGCCGGATCCCCGCTCGATTCGTCGGCCCTTTCGGGTCCATCCTGCTCGTCGGTCACGGTGCCCTCCAGACGGCGACCATAGCGCCGGGTGGTCTCGCCCCGGAGTCAATTGTCACCCGGCCGGTCCCGTGGACGGGCTCCGTGGACCGGTAGGCTTCTGCCTGTGATCAGGGTCCCGTCAATGACGGGCCGCCGATCCGGGGCCTACACGGCCTACGTACCATCACGGTGCAGGGCCACCTGTACCGATAGAGAGGAACCCTGGGACTATGAAGGTCTGGATCGATCAGGATCTGTGCACCGGCGATGGCCTCTGCGAGGAAATCGCCCCCGACGTGTTCGCCATGCTGGACGACGGGCTGGCCTACGTGAAGGACGGCGACAAGATCCTCAGCGACCCCGGCGGCGCCGCCGGCCTCGCACCGGTTCCCGCCGGGCAGGAGGAAGCCACCATCGAGTCGGCCGAGGAATGTCCGGGCGAGTGCATCTACATCGAGATCGACTGACCGCCCTCTACGGGTAGGCGTCGGGCGGCCTTCGGGTCGCCCTTCGATCGTTTTCGGGCCTGCACGGTGGTCGGGACCAACCCCGACGGTCTCACCGACACGGTCCAGCGCCCTTCTCCCCGTCGTCCAGGCCGTCGACCAGCAGGGCCAGCTCACTGCTCTGGACCGCGTAGGCCACCGGACCGCCGCCGCGGAGCCGTGAGAAGAGGACGCCCAGGACCAGTCCGTCGCCATCCACCACGGGTGCGCCGGAGTGGCCCGAGCGGATGCTGGCAAACAGCTCAAGGGCATCGCGACCGCCTCCCGGTCGACCGTAGATGTCCTCGCCGGTGGCACGGATCAGGCGATCCACCACCATTGACAGGACCACCGGTACTCCGTCGTCGTCGTGGGCCAGCACCACTCCCATTACGCCAGCCGCCGGGTACCCGAGTTCCAGCGCCCGTGGCAGGACGACATCGCCCGTCGGTCGGAGGAGGGCCAGATCGCTGACAGGATCGAAGGCAACCACCCGGGTGGAGATCTCGGCTCCGTCCAGCCTCACTATGGGTGCCGTGATGCCTGCCACCACGTGGGCGCCCGTTGCGATCAGGTCCGGCCCCACGACGAAGCCGGTGCCGAACTGCGCGATCCTGCAGTCCAGACCCCTCACCTGAACCGTGGAGGCCTGGAGCCGCTCCACCAGGCTCTTCGGGATCCCGTGTATCTGGGCGGCGGCCACCGCTCCCTCCCCTGTACCGGCCTCTCCCCCGGTCGTGGTGGGAACGCTGCGGGGTGGAGCGACGGTCTCGACGTCACCCCCGGGTCGAACGAGTACCGCCAGGACCAGCAGCCAGGCTGTCAGGCAGGCAGCGAGGACGGCGGCGACCCGCCGGACCCTCATGGTCCCAGCAGCCGGGCGTGGGTCAGGAATGCCGTGTGGGCCACCATTCGATGGTCGGGCCTGACCGCCTGGCCTTCGACGTGCCACGTCCGGTTCAGTATCTCCACAGTCTCGGCGAACCGGAACCCGTGCGCGTCGAGTGCCTCACGGAATCGGATCACCTGGGTGATGCTCGGCGTGTAGGCGAGGATTATCCCACCCAGGTGGAGTGCCCCGGCGGCGTGGGGCACTACCTGCCATGGCTCGGGTAGGTCCAGGACCACCCGATCGAAGTCATCACCGTCGATTCCCTCGTATACGTCCCGGAGTTGTACGTCGTAGCGCTCGAGGGCCGACTCGCCCAGCATCGTGACGACGTTGGCGCGTGCCCTGGCGGCGAAGTCCTCCCTCAACTCGTAGCCGGTGATGTCGGCGCCGGCACGAAGCATCGTCATGGAGAGGGCACCCGAGCCGATGCCCGACTCCAGCACGCGCGCCCCTGGGAACACGTCGGCCAGCATCAGGATCGGACCCAGGTCCTTCGGGTAGATGACCTGTGCCCCTCGGGGCATCTTGATGACGAAGTCGGCGAGCGTCGGTCGGAAGGCGGTGAAGATACCGCCCCGACTGGATCGCAGCGAGACACCCTCCTCGGCGCCGATGATCACATCGTGGGCGAGCACGCCGGTGTGGGTGTGGAACTCGGCACCCACCGATAGTTCGATCAGGTAGCGACGCTGCTTGCGATCCACCAGGAGGACCTGGTCGCCCTCCCCGAACGACCCCGCCACTAACGGGCCTCGGAGACGGGACGACCCAGCCGGACCGGCACATCCCGGCCATCATTCGGAAGGTGGCCTCCGGCCCGCTCCAGGAGATGGCAGAAGGCGCAGACCTCGGCACCGGCAGGGGCCCCGCAACGGACGCAGGTTCCGATCGGGACGCGATCATCATCTCCGGGTACGAACAGGTCTGCCGCCCGATCCAGGAACCCGAAGTAGAAGGCATGCTTGGTTCCCGGCGAGCGTTCCTCTATCGAGTTGAGGGCCTCCTTGTAGCCGATGTGCCGGTTGCCAAGGGCCATCGGGCACTCCTCGACCATGTAGTCGATGCCGCGTAGTACGCAGTAGGCGGCCATCTCCCTTTCGCCCAGACGGACAAGGGGCTTCACCTTCCGGGGGAAGCCGTCTCCAGCGTGCAGCACCGGCCGTTGCCTGCCCAGGTACTCCCCCTGCCAGCGCAGGACGTTCCCGAACAGCACCGCAGCCTCGTCGTCCAGGTTGTGGCCCGTGACCAGGGCGTCGTAGCCGCCCCTACCTGCCGCCTCGTCGAAGAGGTGGCGCTTCGAGAGGCCACAGGCGCTGCAGGGAACCCGCTTGGCGGCCCTTGCGGCACCACGTATGTCGTACCCGTAGTCACTGGGTAGGTCCACGACCTCCAGAGAAAGACCCCGGCTCTCGGCGAATGCCCGGGCGAAGCGTTCGGATTCCGAGCTGTAGCCGTCGATTCCGAGGCCCAGGTAGAGGCCGTCGGCCTCGTAGCCCAACTCCACCAGGATGTCCCATACGGCGAGGGAGTCCTTGCCGCCGGAGACCGCCACGAGGACGCGGTCCCCAGCCTCGAGCATCTCATGGCCCTTGATCGCCCTGGCCACCTGTTCCCTGCAGTGCCGGAGGAAGTGCTCTCCGCAGAAGTTGGCGTTGTGGCGCCGGACGTCGATCACCGCCGGACCCCGGCAGACCCGGCACTTCATCCTGCGCCTCCCGAGATCACGGAGCGGATCTCGATGCTGTCGTCCCGGTCCAGCATGGCGTCGCCGGGAACCAGGGTCCCCTCGCGGATCACGAGGACCGACTCGCGTGGGATGTCCAGGCGTGCGAGGAGTGCTGTGACGGCCATCGGACCGTCCATCTCGATGGTGCGCGTCGGGTTTCGCAACTGGACGATCACCGGTCCACACCCCCGCCGGCAAGGTGCCGGACCTCGAGGGTCTCGCCCGCCTCCAGGTCGATGCGTTGCGCCACGGGGCGGCGGGCGCCGAGGATCCGTACGACCCGGGCGACCAGGACCACCAGCAGGATCCCCTGCCAGCGTCGTTGTCCGCCGAGTAGCCCGCGACGGATACCTCGCCCCAGGAGCGTCGAGGTCATCGTGGACATCAGAAGCGACGTACCTCTACCACCGTGGAGCGGCGTCGACCGGCCCGACTTCCAAGGATGTAGGCCAGCGCCACGATGACGACCGCCGAGGCGACGGCCACGGCCAACAGGGTCTGGCGCCGGCTGGCGACCGGACCGTCCGGGTCTCCCACGACCGCACGCAGTTCGGCCTCCAGGTCATCCCTGGTGATGCGTTCCTCAGCCATCCAGGTTCCTCTGCCCACCGTTTCGTGCCACGGCGAGCGCGGCCACCCCGCCCAGGACCGTCGCCGAAGCCAGGTAGGGCACCCAGGACCAGGAACCGTCAAGGAGCCCTGAGGATTGCAGGCCACGAAGTCCCCCGACCACCAGCAGGACCGTGCCGAGGCCTATGAGGGATGCACCGAGCAGGCCGAACAACAGGAACCGACCCGCTGCACGTAGCGGCTCGACCGTCTCCTGTCGGACGTAGCGCTTCAGCAGGTCCGGGAGGTCGACGGCGGTCCGGCCATCTGAGAATCGATCGGGTCCCATGGGGCGACCACGCTACCGGGAGGACCCCACTGCGGGCCCGTCGCCCCCACGATCCGGTCCCAGGCGGAGGTCGACGACCGTCTGGGCATCAGCCAGCAGTGCATCCAGGATCCCGCAGCGCTCGAACACGAGATCGGCCTCCAGGAGCAGCTGCCGGTCGTAGGCGGTGAAGGGACCCAACGCCGCCATCTGGAGGGTGCCGAACGCCGGATCATCAGCCAGGTCGAACGTGGCCGCCTGGACGGGATCGCCCAGTTCCGAGAGGTGTGCCAGGAGACGGCGGAGACGGGACTCGAGCGACCGGTAGGCGACCTCGGGGACGCCCGGTCCCGGACGGTCCGGCATGGGGCTGACCTCCGCCACGGGATGGGGAGCATCCGGCAGCCACCGTTCCACACGAACCCGCTGCAGTCCCACGATCGTCACTGCCCAGCGACCGTCCGGAGCCTCCCTCGCCTCCAGCACCCGAGCCCGGGTTCCCACGTCGCAACGCAGGTCTCCACCACCCACCTCGCTACCTCGACGAATCAGTACGACACCGAACTCCCGATCGGTGGCCAGGACGTCGACGATCATGCGCCGGTACCGCTCCTCGAAGAGCTGCAGCGGCATGACGCCCGAGGGAAGCAGGACCGCCCCCAGCGGAAGCATGGGCAACCGGCGGGTGTCCGGCGAGGCTCAGCCCACCACCGGTAGTGGCGCCAACGCCTCCACAGCGGGCCCGGCCGGATACGAGAGGAGTGCCAGCACGACCTCCTCGTGGAGGCCCCTGATCTCGAAAGGCAGCTCCCCGTTGCTGATCACCGCAAATGCGAGCCGACGCCCAGCCGGGGTGTCAACCACCCCCGCCAGGCTGGTGACCCCCCGGAGGGTCCCCGTCTTGGCCCTTACACGGCCCTCCCCGGCCGTCCCCACGAAACGGGTCTTCATCGTCCCGCTCTCCCCCGCCAGGGGCAACGAGTCGACGAGGAGGGCGCCGTGCAGGTCGTCCTCCATCACATCCACCAGGAGCGAGCAGGTGACCCTGTTGTCGGGATCCAGGCCGGAACCATCCTGCGGGACGACCTGATCCACGTCATGGCCCGCGCGCTCGAGGGTGTCAAGCATGACGGCCAGGCCGGCCACGGTCGTCCCACGCTCGGCGGGCGTGCGCCCCAGCTCCTTCACGAGCAGCTCCGCGGTGGTGTTGTCGCTATCGACCAGCATCTGTCGAACCAGGAGGCTCACGGGCGGAGATGCGACCTCGACGAGCGTCACCATGCCCGGGTGCGCAGGTGAGCGACCCGAGTCGGGCCTACGACGGATCACCACGCCCTCAACCTCCAGGAGGTCGTCGAGGAGCGAGGCGGCGTTGGCTGCCGGATCGGCGGCCGGCACGGAGAGCGAGGGCGCGGTGTTCACCGGATCCCACTTCTCGAAGCCGTCGTCCACGCTGAGGGCACTCAGCGGCCCCGACTGGATCGACCGGCCGGGCTTGAAGCGATCCGGCCAGGTGCCCAGGTATCGGATGGCGTCGTACCTCGACTCGTCGCCCACGATTCCACCGGTGATCTCCCGCACGCCGACTCCAAGGAGCCCCGTCACGAGGTCGCCGAGATCCGTGTAGCTGCCCGGGTCGTCGAAACGTGCTGCGTACCCGCTGGTCGTGAGGAGCGGGTCGCCTCCACCAACCAGCCAGACGTCGCCGTCCACGATGCCGTCCACCACGGGCACCTCGGCGACCACCCTGGTCGTCAGCACGGTCGAGGGACCCAGGTGCAGCAGTGCCGCAATTGCGGTGAGGATCTTCTGCGTGCTGGCCGGCACCATGGCCATTCCGGCTTCCAGGCTGTAGAGGCGACGACCATGCTCGGCCACGACCAGGCAGGTTCCGTCCGGCAGCGCCGTGACCGCTCCGAGCAGGCTGGCGGTGAGCTTCCGCTCAGCGGTGGGTGCCTGCAGGAACTCCGGTATCCGACGGACCGAGAAGAGGGGCGTGGCCGCACGTGCGGGCATGGCCCCGGCAACGGGTACATACATGGCCGACGACCGCTCCGTCCGCTGTGCCTGCAGCCCGGCAAGGAGTGCAACCGTGAGGAGTAGCAGCGGTAGGACCAGACGCCGGTTCACGGGGCGCCATGCTAGGGCTTGCGGCATCTGGTCTAGGTTCCTCCCATGCAGATCCTCGCGGCCCTCTTCTTCGAGGGCCTGGAACTCAGGCAGGTGGACGGTGGTGCCACGCACATCGACCTGACCGGCATCCAGTTCAGTGCGGCATCACCGGAACCGGCCCCCGTGACCTGGTCTCCGCACCTGCTGGTCATGGTCAGTTGTCCGACCGACCACGTGGGCCGCTCCGTGCTGGAGGTGGTGTTCACCCGCGACGGGGAACAGTTGGCTCGCAACGTCCAACCCATCGAGGTCCAGCCCGGAAAGTTCGGCTACCGCCTGGTCCGGGCGGAGCTGGTGTTCGAGGAGTTCGGCACGGTCGAGGCCAGTTGCCGAATCGACCAGGGGATCCCGACGGTCGTGCCCTTCACACTTCTCGCTCCGGACCCCTCCGCCACCTGACCGGAGGTACCCCGGTGCGCTACGCAGTCGCCCTCTCGGGTCATCCCGATGCTGCGACGGCGGTGGGCGAGGTCGTAGGGCAGGTCATGGATCGACTCGGCCCCAGCCCGGACGTGGCCATGCTGTTCATCTCGCCGTCGCATCTCGAACGTGCAGCCGACATCGCAGGAACGGTGCTGAAGACCCTGGCACCCGGCCACCTGCTGGGTTGCTCGGCCGGAGCGGTGCTGGCCCAGCGTCAGGAGGTCGAGCAGGCCCCCGGCCTGGTGCTGTGGGTGGGTTGCACCGGCCCGGCGAGGGTGGCCCGGCTGGAGGGCGGACGCCTACCTGTCGACCTCGCCGCAGGCAGCAGCGTGCTGCTCGTCGCCGACCCGTTCGGATTCGACGCCGACGTGCTGTTCGACTCGATTCCGCCGGACGTCACGGTCGTCGGGGGCCTGGCGTCCGCGGCAGGCCGCTCCGGCGGCAACCGCCTCCTGCTGGACGATGACGTGTTCTCCGACGGTGCCGTGGCCATGGTCCTCCCCCCGGGTCTGGGAGCCAGACCGGTCGTGTCCCAGGGTTGCCGTCCCGTGGGCGATCCCTTCGTCGTCACCGGCATGGACGGCGACCTGGTCCTGACCCTCGGCGGGCAACCCGCCCTCCGTCGGATCCGGGAGGTGCTGGCCGCGCTGCCGGAAGCCGACGGGAAGCGCCCCGGCATCGGGCTGCAGGTGGGGATCGTGATCAACGAGAACCGGTCCACCTTCGGTACGGGCGACTTCCTGGTCCGGGGAGTGCTGGGTGCCGACCACGATTCGGGTGCGGTGGCGATCGACGCCAGGGTCGAGGTCGGAACCACCCTCCAGTTCCAGGTCCGGGATGCCGCTTCGGCCAGCAGGGACCTGGCATCCACGCTCCGCCACCACCGGGCGCAGAGCGCCCTGGTCTTCACCTGCAATGGCCGGGGAAGCCACCTCTTCGGCCACGCCGGACACGATGCGGGCCACTTCGTGGACCGCCTGGGGACGACGGACGTGGCGGGCATGCACTCCGCCGGAGAGATCGGGCCGGTGGGGGGACGGCACCACCTCCACGCCTTCACCGCCTCGGCGCTCCTGTTGGGAACGGACGGCCCGGGAGATGATCCGAACGCACCTGCCATGGTCGCCGAGGAGGGCTGAGGTGGCGGTTATGGTGCCCGTCGACGAGGAGGCACGCTGGCCCATGGGGGCACTGGCTGAGGTGGGATCATGACGGACTCCGGGACCTACGGATCGGCCTTCGATTCCTCGCTGGAAACGCTCGCCATAGACGTCGTGCGCGGCCTCGCCATGGACGCTCCGCATGCGGCGCGGTCCGGACACCAGGGAACAGCCATGGCCCTGGCTCCGTTGGCCCACGTCCTCTGGACCCGGATCCTCACCTACGACGCGGCGGACCCGACGTGGCCCGATCGGGACCGGTTCATCCTCTCGGCGGGACATGCCTCGATCCTCCTCTACTCCATGCTCTACCTGACCGGCCACGGTCTGACGCTCGACGACATACGGGCCTTCCGGCAGTGGGGTTCGGCCACACCGGGTCATCCGGAGGTGGGACACACGGCGGGCGTGGAGGTCACCACCGGACCCCTGGGCCAGGGCCTCGCCAACGGCGTGGGCATGGCGATTGCGGAACGGAACCTGCGCGCCCGATTCGGATCCGAGTTGACCGACCACCACACCTTCGTCATCTGCGGAGACGGCGACCTGGCTGAGGGAATCTCCCACGAGGCGGCCTCGCTGGCCGGCCATCAGGGCCTCGGCCGACTCGTCGTGGTCTACGACGACAACCACGTCACCATCGACGGCCCGACCGAGCTGGCCCTCTCGGATGATGCGCCGGCCCGATTCCGGGCCTATGGCTGGCACGTGATCGACCTGGGTGATGCGGCCGAGGACCTGGATGCCATGGAGGCCGCCGTCCGGGATGCCATGGCAGTCACCGACCGACCATCGCTCATCGTCCTGCGGAGCCACATCGGCCATCCCTCCCCCGACGTCGACAGTTCGGCCGTCCACGGCTACTCGCTCACGGATGAGGGGATCGCCGAGACGAAGCGTCGCATGGGCCTTCCCGAGGACGAGCCCTTCTGGGTCCCCGACCAGGTACTCGGGCAGTACAGGGCGGCGGGCCGCCGCGGTGCCGATTCACGCAGCTCATGGGAGGAACGCCTCGCAGCCTTCTCCGGAGATCGTGCCTCATGGGATGCGGCCCAGGCCGGACGCGGCGTGGAGGGATGGGAAGAACGTCTCCCCACCTGGGCTGCCGGCGAAGCCGTGGCCACGCGGAAGGCCAGCAACGCCTGCCTGCAGGCGCTCCTGGACGTCGTTCCCGGCCTCATCGGTGGCGGAGCCGACCTGACCGGCAACACCGGTACGACCATCAGGGACCACGGCGTGCAGGGCCCCGACTGCCCGGAGGGCAGACAGGTGTACTTCGGGGTCCGGGAGCACGCCATGGGCGCAATCTGCAACGGCATGGCCCTGCACGGTGGAATGCTCCCGGTCAACGGGACCTTCCTGGTGTTCAGCGACTACATGCGTGGCGCCGTTCGCCTGGCCGCCCTGAGTTCCGCCCGGACGACCTTCGTCTGGAGTCACGATTCGGTGGGTTTGGGCGAGGACGGACCCACCCACCAGCCGGTGGAGCATGCCGCTGCGCTTCGTGCCATGCCGGGCATCCCGGTGTTCCGGCCCGCCGACGCCAACGAGACCGCTGCAGCGTGGCGCTACATAGTCGGGGCAGATGGCCCCGTCGCCCTCCTCCTGACCCGTCAGGACGTCCCCGTCCTGGCAGGGTCCACCGACCACGACGCCGTCGCACGCGGTGCATACGTGCTGGCCGATCCGGATGGTGAACCCGATGTCGTGCTGATCGGAACCGGCAGTGAGGTGGCCGTCGCCCTGGATGCAGCGGCGACCCTGACGGCTGCGGGTCACTCCGTGCGCGTGGTCTCGATGCCCTGCACCGAGCTCTTCGCCGAGCAGGCTGATGGATACCGGGCATCCGTGCTTCCAGCTGGAATACCCACGGTCTCGGTGGAGGCCGGTGTCACGTTCGGGTGGGCACGCTGGGCCGACACCAGCATCGGCATCGACCGCTTCGGTGCCTCAGCTCCCGGCGATCAGGCCATGACGGGTCTGGGGATCACCCCCGCAGCCGTCGTGGCGGCCGCAGAATCCCTCCTTGGAACCTGAACCCACGCTGGATGGTGTGATGAACCGACTCCATGACCTCTACACCGAGCAGGGCCAGAGCCCCTGGTTGGACAACCTCAGGCGGAGTTGGATCGCCTCGGGGGAGCTGCAGGGCTGGGTGGACCGCGGGGCGCGCGGCATCACCTCCAACCCGTCGATCTTCCAGAAGGCCATGACGGGAACCGACGCCTACGACGAGCAGTTGCGTTCGCTGACGGAATCGGGATGCAGCGTCGAGGAGAGCTACTGGGAACTCGTGATCCGCGATATCCGTGACGCCCTCGAGATCCTGAGACCGGTACACGAGGCCTCCGACGGCCTGGATGGCTACGTCTCGGTGGAGGTGGATCCCCGGCTGGCCCCCGACACCGATGGCACCATGGTCGCCGCCCGCCAGCTCCACGAGCGTCTGGACCTACCCAACCTCTACGTGAAGATCCCGGGTACCGCCGAGGGAATCCCGGCAATCCGGCAGATGATCTCGGAGGGGCGGAGCATCAACGTCACCCTCATCTTCTCGCTGGAGAGCTACAGCGACGTGATGGAGGCCTACATATCGGGCCTGGAGTCCTGTAGTGGGGACCTCTCGGGGGTTTCCTCGGTTGCCTCGTTCTTCATCAGCCGCACCGACGTGGAGGTGGACCGTCGGCTGGACCAGTTGGGCGGAGCCGAAGCACTGGCGCTACGGGGCCGTGCGGCGGTGGCCCAGGGCCAGGTGGCCTACTCCATGTTCCGGTCCATGTTCAGCGGTCCCCGCTGGGACGCCCTCGTCCAACGGGGGGCACGGGTGCAGCGGCCGCTGTGGGCGTCGACCTCGACCAAGAACCCCTCCTATCCGGACACCCTCTACGTGGACAGCCTGATAGGGCCCGACACCGTCAACACCCTCCCCGACGCCACCCTCGAGGCCTTCGAGGACCACGGGACGGTTGCCCGGACCATCGACGCTGATCCTGACGCTGCCCATGCCGTGCTGCAGGCCGTTTCGGATGCCGGTGTCGACCTGGCCGACGTCGCCCGGGTCCTGGAGAACGAGGGCGTGGCCGCCTTCGTGGCCTCCTTCGATGATCTCCTGGCCGACCTGGGGGCGAAGGCCGCCACCTTCTGAGCGCTGCCGGGGCAATCACCTCCGGGTTAGTTGCAAATAGCAACTGACTGCTACGCTCGGCAGATGCCAGACGACGTCGTCGGTGACGACTGTTCCATCGCAGCCACCCTCGCAGCCGTCGGCGACCGTTGGACCCTGCTCATCCTGCGTGACCTGTTCCGTGGGGTGCGCCGCTTCGAGCACCTCCGGTTGGACCTCGGCATCGCCCGAAACCTCCTCACCGACCGGCTGCAGCGCCTGGTCCAACTCGAGATCGTGCACCGCGTCCCCTACCAGGACCGACCGGTACGCCACGAGTACCGCCTCACCGCCAAGGGAGCAGACCTCTCCCCGGCTCTTGTTGCCCTGATGCGTTGGGGCGACCGGTGGTACGCCGTGGACGGTCCTCCCACGCTCCTCGTGCACGACAGCTGTGGCACGCCGCTTGACCAGGCCGTCTCCTGCCCCGCCTGCCATGAGCCGGTCGGGCCCCAGCACATCCGAAGCCGCCCCGGACCGGGACGCATGACCCAGACCACAGGAGCCCATCGATGACCAGCCCGCACGAGGAACTGCACGGAGAGGACCTCCTCGCCGCAGCCAGGGAGGTCCGCGACCTCCACCACGGAACCCGCATCACGTACAGCCCCAAGGTGTTCATCCCGTTGACCATGCTCTGCAGGGACCGCTGCGGCTACTGCACGTTCGCCCAGCCACCGGCCCGCCTGGAGTCGCCCTACCTCTCCACGGAAGACGTCCTGGAGATCGCCCGGGCGGGAGCCGCCGCCGGCTGCCACGAGGCGCTCTTCACCCTGGGGGAGCGTCCGGAGCTCCGCTACCCCGTGGCCGCCGACTGGCTGCAGCGCCACGGACATGCAACGACGCTGGACCTGCTCGCCGAGATGGCACAGCTGGTCCTGGACGAGACAGGCCTCCTCCCCCACTCCAATGCCGGCGCCCTGCATGCCGACGAGCTCGCAGCCCTCCGCAGCGTCGCACCCTCCCAGGGGATGATGCTGGAGTCGCTCCGGTCGGACCTGGACTGCCACCGGGGCGCCCCGGACAAGGAACCCGGCCGACGCCTCGAGACCCTCGAAGCAGCGGGCCAGCTGGCCATCCCCTTCACGACGGGGATCCTCGTCGGGATCGGCGAGGACCGCGACGACCGCATCGCCGCCCTGGAGGCCATCGCCGCATCCCACAGACGCCACGGCCACGTGCAGGAGGTCATCGTCCAGAACTTCCTGCCCAAGGCGGGCACGGCAATGCACTCCGCTCCCCCCTGCCCCAGCGACGTCTACCTGGAGGCCATCGCCCTGGCCCGCCTGATCCTCCCCCCGGAGATCCACCTCCAGGCACCGCCCAACCTGTCCGACGACTTCGGACCCCTCCTGGACGCCGGCATCGACGACTGGGGTGGCGTCTCGCCGGTCACCGTCGACCACGTCAACCCCGAACGGCCCTGGCCCGACCTGGACCGCCTCAGGGAGGTCACCGAGGCACGTGGGTTCGCCCTCGCCCCCCGGCTCACCGTGTACCCGGAGTACGTCCGGGACCAGACCCGTTGGATCCACGAGGACCTCCACTTCCAGGTGATGGACCGGAGCGATGCGGAGGGAATGGGGCGCGACGACCCCGGGGCCGTCTTCCCCGAGGAGATCGAGATGGTCACGGCATCCGATGGTGCCGAGGTCCGCCAGGTCGGACACCGCTCCACCGCGTGGTACTCCGGAAGCCCGATCAGCCCACCGACCCTCGTACCGGCGTCGTCCGCGGCCAGAGGTCATCTCCGCGAGGTGCTCGACGGCGTTCTGGACGAACAGCAGGCGGGACGCGACGAGTTGCTGGCCCTCTTCGCCGCCCGTGGTCCGGAGGTGGCCGCCGTGGCCGAGGTGGCCGACGAGCTGCGGCGGAGGGCCGTTGGCGACACCGTCACCTGGGTTGCCAACCGCAACATCAACTACACGAACGTCTGCACCTACAAGTGCCGATTCTGTGGCTTCTCCAAGGGACCCCTCTCGCTGAACCTGAGGGGCACCCCCTACCTCCTGGAGATGGACGAGATCGCATCCCGGGCTGCCGAGGCCGCCCGGATGGGAGCCACCGAGGTCTGCCTCCAGGGCGGAATCCATCCCGACTTCGACGGCAATTACTACATAGACGTGACGCGGGCGGTCCGTGAGGCGGTGCCCGACATCCACGTGCACGGCTTCACCGCACTCGAGGTGACCGAAGGCGCCCTGCGACTCGGCGAGCCCCTGGCCGACTACCTGCGGCGTGCCAAGGAGGCCGGCCTGCGGTCACTTCCCGGCACGGCGGCCGAGATCCTGGATGACGACATCCGGGCCGACCTCTGTCCCGACAAGATCAACAGCGAGGAGTGGCTCGAGGCCCACCGAACAGCCCACGGTGTCGGCATCGCATCCAACATCACCATCATGTTCGGCTCCATCGAGCGACCCGAGCACTGGGTCCGCCACCTACTCCGATGCCGCGACCTCCAGGAGGAGACCGGTGGGTTCACCGAGTTCGTCGGCCTGCCGTTCGTGCACATGGCCTCCCCCATCTACCTGCAACGTAAGGCACGCAGGGGCCCCACCTTCCGGGAGAACCTGCTGATGCACTCGGTCGCCCGCATCGCCTACCACGGCCTCATCGACAACATCCAGGCCTCGTGGGTAAAGATCGGCTTCGATGGCGTCCGGCAGCTGCTGCAGGCCGGGGTGAACGACCTGGGCGGAACCCTCATGGACGAGAACATCTCACGCGCCGCCGGCGCACAGCACGGCCAGCTGGTCCGCCAGGAGGACCTCGAGGGCCTCGTGGCGCCGTTGGGCCGCACGCTCGAGCAGCGCACGACCCTCTACGGCAGGGTGGAGCGGGGTCATCGACTCACGGTCACCCGGGAGGACGACGGGCGGACCCTCATTCCCCTGGTGAGCGCCTGACCACCAGCTCCTGCACCGGGAGCTACCTCACCAACCAGCATCGTCGGGCTCGTCCAGCAGGTGGACCGCCTTGTCCACCGCACGGCGCGCCCGGGTGAGCCTCCGCTCGTCGACGGGCAACTCGGTTCCCCCGGCGTCGATCGACTCGCGCAGGCGCATTATCGCAAGGTCGGACATCTCCTCGGAGATGGCCTCGAGGCGGGCCCTGATCTCGGCGAATTCACCGGCCACTGCGATCCTCCAGTGCATCTGCGACTACTTCCATCGGGTGCCTCACTTCCAGTCCGGCAGCTGCGAGGTACATGGCGCAGCCGGGGTTGGCGCTGATCACCGTACGGGCACCTGACCGGTCGAAGGCGCGCCTGATGGCCGCCAGCTTCCGCTCGCGAACCTCTCCGGCAAGCTCCGGCTCCAGCATCTGGAACGCCCCACCAGCGCCGCAGCAGAGCCCCTCGTCGTCCAACTCGACGAGCGTGGCATAGGGGCCCACGACCTCCCGAACCGCTCCGTGGACTCCCTGGGCGTGGCGCAGGTGGCACGGATCCTGGACGACCACCGGCTCTCCTGCCGGCCCGGACGACTCCGGCAGCAGTTCCGGATTGGCAGCCAGCCATTCGTGGACGTCGAACACCCTCTCGGAGAAGGCGGCCGCAGCCGGCGTACCGAGCAGTCCCCCGTACCGCTTCAAGGCTGCGCCGCAACCGGCAGAGTCCACGAGGATGGGTCGATCTCCGGGCAGGGCGGCCATGACCACCTCGGCCCGCCTCATCGCCTCCCCGTGCAGGCCTGCGTGCCCGTGCAGTGCCCCGCAGCACCCCACGGCCTCCCCGGTCCGTTCGACGCTCCGACCGCCAGCCACCAGGACGTCCTCGACGGCATCGTGGATCTCCGGCTGGCAGGCATCCATCACGCAACCCGTGAAGAGCAGCACGTCCCCGCCTGGTGTCGAGCGACGACGGTTGTCGCCCAGGGGAAGACGGGCCGGGAAGAGGCCGGTACGGGGAACCAGGCCCAGCCGTTGGAGCACTGCGAGGATTCGAACGCCGAGGCGCAGGAGGCGGGGCCGGCCCAGGAGCTGGAGGCCGAGCCTCATCCTGAGGGGTGGCCGGCTCTCTGTGGACATCACCGCACGGGTCGTGGAGATGAGCTCCTCGAACGGCACCCCGGAAGGACACGCCGTCTCGCAACCCAGGCACTGCACGCAGGTCGACATCGCGTCCAGCCACTCGCCGTCCATGGGAGCGCCCTCCAGCTCCACCGCCGCCATCAACGAGATCCGGCCGCGTGGCGAACGGCTCTCGTCCCCGGTCACCCGGTACGTGGGGCAGTGGGGCAGGCAGAGACCGCACTGCACGCAGGACGCAAGGGAGTCACCGGACAGGCCGAGGGGACCCGGGGTCGTCATGCCGCCACCCGGTAGGGATCCCGGCCGGGGTTCAGCCGACCCGAAGGATCGAACGACGCCCGCATCCGTCCAGCCAACCGACGGACGCCGTCGGACACCGTCGGGAGCCCTCCGTCGTCCGGTTGGTGGACCACACCGGATCCCACCTCGAGTACCCCGCCGTTGGACAGCTGCCCGGTCCAACGGCCCCGACCCGGGGGAAGCACCGGCGGTTCCATCGCGGTCAACCCGAGGCGGGCCAGATCTCCCGCCGTCCCGTCCACGTCCTCACCGTGTCCCTCCAGGAGCACCCACGTCCGCACGCCATCCCAGAGCATGCATGACGGCCGGTAGGTGGCCTCCAGTACGCGCTCCGGTTCAACCTCCCCGGCCAGCCAGAGGGACCGGGCCGGCACGGGACGGGTACGCAGTATCACCCGCCCCACCAGGGCCAGGGTTCCCAGGGACCCCACCAGCAGGCGACACAGGTCGTAGCCGGTCACGTTCTTCACGGTGGGGCCCCCGGCGGTGAAGGCCGCGCCGTCGGCGCCCACGCAGTCCGCCTGGAGGAGCACGTCGGCAATCGTCCCCACCCGGAGTCGACGCAGGGCGCTGCGGCCGACCATCAGGACACCACCCACCGTCGAGCCGACCGGGCCCTCCATCCCGACCTCCAGGCCGTGGACAGCCAGATCGCCGACCAGGTCCGACAGGACCGTTCCTGCCCCGACCATCACCGTCATCTCAGCAGGCTCGAGGGTCACTATCCCGCTGGGTGCCGATACCTCCCTGGCCCCGTCAGGCCATCCCCCGACTCCCCAACGGGTGCCGCCACCGCGCACGCAGACCGCTCCGGAGTCGCCCACGTCGGACCGGAAGTCCTCCATCCGGGCATCCCCGGCACTCATACCCACGCCCCGTCCGGTAGCCGTCCGAGGCTGGTCACGTGACCGCAGGAGGCTCCGGTCGGCAGCACCTTGGCAGGATTGGCACGGCCCGTCGGGTCGAACGCAGAACGCAGGCGCTGCTGGGCCTCCAGGTCGGCTGGGCTGAACTGGAGTGACATGAAGCGCTTCTTCTCCAGTCCTATGCCGTGCTCGCCGGACAGGACCCCACCGGCGGCCACCGAGACACGGACTATCTCCTCACCGGCAGCCAGGACCCGCTCCATCACCCCCTCCTCCCGTGCATCGAATACGAGCAACGGGTGGAGGTTCCCGTCTCCCGCATGGAACACGTTCATCACGATGAGGTCCTGCTCCTCCACGATCTCGTAGATGCGCTCGATCACCTCGGCCAGCTTCGTCCTGGGTATGACCGTGTCGTTCAGGTAGTAGTCGGGCTTGATGACGGCAATGGCCCCGAAGGCGCTCTTGCGTCCCTTCCAGATGCGTTCCCGCTCATCCTCGTCGGCCGCAACCCGCACCGACCGCGCCCCGTGGGCACTCGCCAGCTCCCGGATCCGCCGTATCTCGTCGGTCACGCCGGACGGCTGGCCATCCAGCTCGACGATGAGCACGGCAGCGGCGTCGGTCGGGTAGCCGGCGTTCACGAACGGCTCGACGGCCTGCACCACCCGCTGGTCCATCATCTCGAGGGCCGCCGGGATCATCCCCGCTGCGATGATGGCACTGACCGTCTCTGCAGCCGCGCCGACGCTCATGAAGTCGAGGAGCAGGGTCGCCACCTCCGGCGGATCCTCGGTCAGGCGCACGCAGATCCGAGTCGCTATCCCGAGGGTCCCCTCCCCGCCCACGAACGCCCCACGAAGGTCGTAGCCCACCGAGTCGCCTTCCTCCTCTCCCAGCACCACGACCTCTCCATCAGACAGGACCACCTCCACGGCCAGGACGTGGGCGCTGGTCACCCCGTACAGGAGGCAGTGCGGGCCCCCGGAGTTGTTGGCCACGTTCCCCCCGATCGTGCAGGACTGCTGGCTGGAGGGATCCGGGGCGAAGTGGAGGCCGGTCCCCGCCAGGTGGCGGCTGAGGTCCAGGTTCACGACCCCCGGTTCCACCCAGGCCAGTCGCCGGGGCACGTCCACCTCCAGGATCCGGTCCATCCGGGTGAGCACCACCATGACCGGCTCGTCGCAGGGCACCGCCCCACCAGCCAGCCCGGTACCGGCACCACGGGCCACGAAATCCCGCCCATGTGCCAGCGCAGCCACCACGCACGCCGATACCTCTTCGGTCGTCTCCGGAAAGCAGATCACCCCGGCCTGCCCACCACGGATCATCGAGGCATCGCGGCTGTAGAGCCGACGGGCCCCATCGCCCACCTGGACCCGCTTCGCGTCAAGGGCCGAGACGAGGGCGCGAACCAGGGGATCCCGTGATCGTCCAGGCATCCACCGCATCCCACCAGTCTGCCGCCTGAGTCGGTGCGGTGACTGACCGGCCGGATCCTGGCTGGCGTCCGAGGATCCATTCCCGTCAGGGTGTAGGAAGAACCCCGTGAATCGGCTCCGCACCATCGCCACCCGTGGCGACACTCCGGTGCTTGCGCTGTCCATCCTCACCGGAGTCATCGTCGCGACCGTCGTCGCCGGCTTCGAGTACGTCTCCGTCACCGTCCTACTGGACCGGGTCCTGCACCGTCCGCTCTGGCAGATCGCCCTGGCGCCCGCTCTGGGCCTGATCCTGGCGAACCTGATCCTGCGCTACGCCGGGCGCTCCATGTCGGCATCCACATCGGACGAGTTCAATCGGGCATTCCACGAACGGTCTCCCAGCCTCCCCCTCCGGGACCTTCCGCTCAAGCTGCTGGCCGGAATAACGACCATCGGGCTGGGAGGCTCGCTCGGACTGGAGGGCCCCTCCATCTACGCCGGGTCCTCCATCGGCCTGGCGATGAGGGACCGCTTCCGTCGATGGCTGCGGCGCGACGACGTAAAGATCCTCCTCACCGCCGGGGCTGCCGCCGGCGTGGCGGCCGTCTTCAAGGCACCGGCGACCGGCGTGCTCTTCGCCCTGGAGGCTCCGTACCGCGACGACGTGAACCGTCGGGCCCTGCTTCCCTCCCTCCTGGCGGCGGCAACCAGCTACGTCGTCTACGTGAACCTCATAGGCCACGAGTCGGTCATCCCCTTCCTGAACGATCCGCTGAACCGGATCGGGCTGAACATCAAGGAACTGTCCATCGCCTCGTCCGAGAAGATCGTCTGGTTCGAGGTTTCCGACCTGGCCGACCTGTTCACCACCGTCCAGGTGAACGACGTGTTCGGTGCCATCCTGCTGGGCATCTTCGCCGGCCTGGGCGGCCGCTCGATGGCATGGCTGGTCCGGTGGGCCAAGACGCAGTCCAGGACCGACCATTTCGTCCGACGCGTCCTGCTGGGTGGCGCCGCCCTGGCCGGCCTGGCCTTCGCCTCCGACCTCCTCTTCGACGCTCCCCTCACGATCGGCCCCGGCTTCCAGGCGATGGACTGGGTCGTCAACCCGTCCAACGGGCTCGGGCTGATAGCGCTCCTGTTCGGGCTACGGATGGCGGCCACCATCATCACCCTGGCTGCCGGAGGAGTCGGAGGACTGTTCATCCCCCTGGCCGTGCAGGGCGTCATCCTCGGCCAGTTCACCGGGCAGCTCCTGGGATCGGACAGGCCCGGCCTGTATCCCACCCTGGGCCTGGCGGCCTTCCTGGGTGCCGGCTACCGCGCACCCATCTCGGCCGTGATGTTCGTGGCCGAGTCGACGGGCGGGTCCTTCGTGGTCCCGGCGCTCGTGGCCGCCGCTGTCAGCCAGTTGGTCGCGGGAAAGTCGTCGGTGGCGGAACACCAACACAGCGTCCGTCTCGGGCACCTGGAACGGAGGTTCACCCTGCCGGTGACCTCCGCACTGGACACCGATGTCATGACGGTGCCCCCTGACGCCACCGTGGCCGAGTTCATGTACCTGCACGTGCTGGGCCGGCGTGAGCGGTCCGTGGCGGTGGTCGACGGAAGCCTCTACCTCGGAATGATCAGCCTCACCGAGGTCTCCACCATCGAACGCTCGGCGTGGGACGACACCACAGTTGGGTCTCTCCTGTCCGAGGAGCAACCCTCGGCGCGACCCGGGTGGTCGCTGCGGGACGCGGTCGTGGCCATGGAGAAGGCCGACGTGGACGTCCTGGCCGTGACCGATGCGGAGGGCGCCTTCATAGGCATGATCTCGGCCGATGACATCCTGAAACTGGACGAGATCCTGGACGAGACGGGCGGCTGAGCCCCCGTCGGTCAGGCGGTCTCGGTGGATTCCTCCAGCGACTCCCCGAGTTCCTCGCCGCTCTCGTCTCCCGAGGCGTCACTGGCCGGGGGATCCCACTGGTCCTCCCGGTCCTCGATCTGGAGGCTGTCGAAGATCAGGTCCAGGTCCAGGTCCTGATTCTGCTTCAGCGCCCTTGCTTCCTCGTAACGGCGGTGCCGGCCCTTTTTCACCGTGGACCCTCCAGGTCAATTCTCGTCAACGATCGATCGCCCATACTACCGACGACGGAACACGAAGGTAGGGCGGGGGTCCCGCCGGAGGGGGCTGCCTTCTTCAGGTCCCCCGAGGCTCCAGCAGCAGCCCACCACGCCCGTCGAAGGCCAGGGACGCCCGGCCGCTGAGAAGGTCGTCGACGGGCCCACCGACGACCTCGTGGCGCCACCCACTGGTCATGCGGCAATCCTCGTCGCCCCGGACCAGGGCCTCGATGTCACTGCGGGTTCCGACCAGCGTCGGATCCAGGTCCAGGTTGCGTGAGAGCTGTGCCACCCACGCCGAGACCAGGGTCACGCCGGCGCGGATGTCACGCCCACCACCTGACCGACGGGGATCCAGTCGTACCGGTGGCAGGTCGCCGGCGACTGCCACGGCTGCGACGATCCCCTCCGCCACCGCACCCTTGTGGTGTCGCCCGTCCAGGCCGCGCACCCCCTTCAGGTCCGCTACGGATGCCGGGGCCCTCTGCGCCACAGCCACCACCCCAAGGTCCGGCAGGACGTGACGGACCGGAATGTCCACCTCGGCGGCCCGTCGTTCACGCCAGGCGGCAACCGAACGGGCGACGTCCCTTGCCTGGCCCCTGAGCTGCCGTGCCTCCTTGATCCGCTGCCAGGCATCCTCCGGAACCCGCCGCCCACGCTCGCGTACGAGCATCTCCCGGCACTCCTGTTCCGCCCACGCCAGTCGGCCGTCAGCTGTCAGCCTTGCGACCTGGAGGTCGTGGATCTCCAGCAGGTTGGCCACGTCGGAGGCCGCGTAGTCCATCTGCGACCGGGTCAGGGGCCGGGCCAACCAGTCGGTGAGGCGATCCCCCTTGGGTAGGCGAAGCCCGAGCTCGCGTTCATGGAGCGAAGCCAGGGACGGTGAGGACATGCCCATGAAGCCGGCCGCCAACTGTGTGTCGAACAGGTTCAACGGCACGGCCCCGCAGACCCGGTCGAACACCTCGAGGTCCTGACCAGCGGCATGCATTATCACCAGGAGGTCCGACTGGACGAGGCCCGCCAGGGCCGTCAGGTCCAATTCCAGGGGATCCACCAGGACCAGGCCACCCTCCCATGCGATCTGGATCAGGGCGACCCTCGGGAAATAGGTCTTCTCCCGGTGGAACTCGGTGTCAACCGCTATGCGCTGCTGTCCGGCGAGGGTTCCGATCAGATCGTCGAACTCCGCCTGGTCCACGACCAGGCGGTACGTCGGATCGGGCCGCCCGTTCAGGCCGGGCTCCCGGACTCGGTGGGCAGGCCGGCATCCACCCACGCCGTCGTTCCCCCGGCCACGTTCACGGCATCGCGCCCCTCGCCCCGTAGGAACTCGGCCGCCGCCATGCTCCGGCCGCCCTTGGCGCAGATCACATAGAAGGTCCCGTCGGCGGGCACCTCGTCGAGGCGATCCGGCACGCTCTGGAGGGGCACGAGGATTCCGCCCGGAACCCTCACCTCGTCGTACTCGTCAGGCTCCCTGACGTCCACGAGCGTGGCCCCGGCAGCCAGCCGGCCCTCCAACTCATCCACATCGATCTCCGGCACGTCCACGTTCCACTCCCGGATCAGGTTCCACATCCCAGCCGTGGCGCACCCTACAGGCCGGCCCGTCCCGACTCGTCCAGGTCCTCGGGGCTGTCCACGTCGCGCAGGGAGAGTGGGTCCAGACCGACCACCTCGACCACCGGCAGGTCGCCCAGGGCCCGTCGAGGCGCACGCTCCCCCGCAGCGAAGGCACCCTCCAGAAGGCCCAGGGCCGAAACCGGCCAGCAGGCGTGCATCCACTGCCTCCGACCCTCCAGAACCGCCACGATGACCGCCGGCACCTCGTCGACCACGTCCAGCAGGGCACCCACGCTCGCCTCCGAGGCCTTTGGCAGGTCACATGAGAGGACCACCACGTGGTCACAATGCCCACCGAAGTGGCGGAGGGCCGTGAGGATGCCCCCCAGGGGACCATGGCCCGGGTGGAGGTCCGGGACGCTCCTCAGCCCGAGATTCCGAATGCCGTCGACGTCTCCGCCCACCACGACGACCCCGGCATCAACCACCGCATCCAGGACCCCGGCCACGGAAGACACCAACGGAGTTCCATCCACCTTCAGGAAGGCCTTGTCACGGCCCATCCGCCGGCTGGAACCGCCCGCCAGGACCGCCCCACCCACGCTGCCATGCAGCGGCCCCGCCACCTGGTCGGCTCAGGCCGATCCGGCGGAGGGAGCATCCGCTGGGGGCCAGGCGGGGTCCAGCTGACGGAGGAACAACTCGCAGCGCTCCTCCTCGTCAGTCTCCCCGATCTCCCCGGCTGTCCGGGCCAGGCCGGCAACGGCACTCAGGAACCCCCGGTTGGTCGGGTGCTCCCACCTGACGTAGCCGGATCCCCGCCATCCGCTCTGCCGCAGGGTGTCCAGGCCCCGGTGGTACGCGACGCGGTAGGCGGCGTAGGACTCGATCGTGTCGCGGCCCAGGTCACCCAGCACCACCCAGGCCCGCAGGTGGCGGGGCCACCTGGTGACGACCGCCGCCACAGCCGCCCGACGGTCGGGCACCTGCAACTGGGCGGCGAGGCCCAGGAGGTCGTCGGCTTCGGCAGGTTCGGGGCCCAGGATCGTCTCCGGTGGGCCGCTGCCGGAAAGGTTGACCGGTCTGTCCATCGTCATGGCGGTCAAGGCTACCCGGCCCTGTAGCCAGCGACCGGGGCGCTAGCCTCGGCCGGTGCCCACCGAGTTCCTGGACCGCTTCGAGGTGCCGGAGTTCCTCCGACTACCGGCCTGGGCGGATCCCCAGGTTGTCCGATCCGCCACCGCCGTGGCGATCGTCGTATCCCTGATCGCCCTGTTCCTGGCCATCCGGATCATCCGACGACTGCTCCTGAGGGCGGTGGTGGTGGTGCTGCTGGCGGCCCTCTCCATCGGGCTCTGGGAACAGCGGGCCAACCTTGCGGACTGCGCCGTCGACTGTTCCTGCGCCGTGTTCGGACAACCCCTGGTGGTTCCCGCCGAGCTGAACCCCAACTGCACCGCCGCCTGATCGGGCGACCAGCCTCAGGCCTCGGGCACCCGCTCGATCCTCAGGACGTTCGTGGACCGGGACCGGATGTTGGTCCCGGCCAGGATTCCCACGAGTTCGCCGGCGGCGACGCCGCCCTGGTCACGGGCCGCCACCAGGGCTGCCGCCGCACGGAGGGCGATGTCGCCCTGCTCAGGAAGGTACAGCGGCTCGGTCCCCCAACTGAGCGTCAGTTGGCGGACCGTCCTCTCATTGGCACTCAGGCCGAGGATGCGTGCCGAAGGTCGGCATCGGGCCATAGAACGGATGGTGAAGCCACTACCCGAGATGCACAGGATGGTCTGGATGCCCAGCTCGTCGATGGCACGCGCCGTGGCCTGGGTCATCGCATCGGTGATGGCGGTGTCCGGATCGTCCGTGTCCATCACTCGCAGATCAGACAAGTCGGCCATCCAGGCTCGATGGTCGAATGCACGGTCGGCCCTCTCGGCGATGCGGGCCATGGTCTCGACCACGTTCACCGGATCCACGCCTATGGCAGTCTCCCCCGACAACATCACGGCACTGGATCCGTCCCATACGGCGTTGGCCACATCGGATACCTCGGCCCTGGTCGGCTCGGGGTTCGTCACCATCGTCTCGAGCATCTGGGTGGCGGTGATCGCCGGTCGACCCAGGGCGATGCACTGCCTGATGATCTCCTTCTGGAGGACCGGCAACTCCTCGATGTTGCACTCGCTCCCGAGGTCGCCGCGGGCGACCATCACCGCTCCCGAGGCCGCGATGATCGCAGGCAGGTCGTCGATGGCCGCCCTCGTTTCGATCTTGGCGACCACGAGCGGTCCCTCCGGGTGCGGCGCCACCGGCAACCGGGCCAGGTCCTCGGCGGACCGGACGAATGAAAGGGCGATCATGTCCACGTCGAGTTCCACGAACCGCTCGACGGCCCTCAGGTCGTCCTCGGTGGGGGCCCTCATGGACAGGCGGTCCGACGGAATGTGCAGGCCCGGTCTCCCGTTCAGGACTCCTCCGTGTGCCACGCGGGCTGTCAGACGATCACCGTCGGCATCCAGGATCTCAAGGATCACCCGCCCGTCGCCCATGCTGAGGCGGTCACCGGGCTCCACGTCGGCGAGCAGGCCTTCGTAGTCCACCTCGATGTTGGACGCATCGCTCCGGGTGCTCCCGACACGTAACTTCACCTGGGTGTCCTCGACGAGGGACACCGGATCGGTCCCGAACGTAGCCGCCCTGACCTTGGGCCCGGGCAGGTCCACGAGGATGCCGACGTAGCGACCCTCAAGGGCCGCTATGCGGCGGATGTCGGCCATCCGGGCTGCCGCCTCATCGATCGTGTTGTGGGCCAGACCCAGCCGTGCCACGTCCATTCCGGCACGGATCAATCCGCGGATGGTCGCCTCGTCCTCGGAGGCGGGTCCGATGGTGGCGATGATCTTGGTGCGCCGGGCCATCGGCCCACCATACCCATCAGGCCGCGGCACGCCCGGGGGCGGAGTCACCGGTGCCGGCTGGAGCGGGCACCCGCCACCTCCCCGGGGCACTACCGTCTCGGCGATGCCCCAGCCGGTGCTCCACCCCTACCTGGACCATCCGGGGACCCTCGCCTTCGCCCACCGCGGCGGTACCGAGGCACACCCGGAGAACAGCCTGGCCGCATTCCGCCACGCGGTGGACCTCGGCTTCGCCTACCTGGAGACCGATGTACACGCCACCGCCGACGGGAGGGTCCTCGCCTTCCACGACGTCGCCCTGGACCGGGTAACCGACCGGGCCGGTCGCATCTCCGAGCTGTCCTGGGCCCAGGTATCCGAGGCCCGTATCGACGGCACCGAACCGATCCCCCTCCTGGAGGACCTGTTCACCGCCTTCCCCGGCGTGAAGATCAACATCGATCCGAAGGACGACAACGTGGTCGCCCCGCTGGTCGAGGTCCTGAGGGAGCATGACGCCCTGGACCGCGTCTGCCTCGGTTCCTTCTCGGATCGCCGCCTCCGTCGTTGCCGGGAGCTGCTGGGACCGGGACTCTGCACGTCGGCCGGGCCCCTGGCCGTCTCCCTGGTTCGCCTCTCCAGCTTCGGCCTGCCCACGGGTCGCCCGTCAGCCCAGTGCCTCCAGGTTCCGGTACGGCAGGGACGCATCCCGATCGTGGACCGCCGATTCGTGGGCCATGCCCACGACAGGGGCCTACAGGTGCACGTCTGGACCATTGACGACCCCACCGAGATGCACAGGCTCCTGGACCTCGGGGTTGACGGGATCATGACCGACCAGCCCAGCCTGCTGAGGTCCGTCCTGATTGAGCGGGAGGACTGGGTGGCCTGACCGGGGTGATGGACCAGCCGACGGGCAGACTCTCCGCATGATCCACATCGACACCATCCGCGTCTTCCTCCACCTGCTGGGCGTGGCCGGCTGGATCGGCGGCCAGATGGTTCTGGTGGGCCTCCTGCCACTGCTCCGAACGCTGGGACCGGACGTTCCCCGCCTGGCTGCCGCCCGCTTCGCGAGGGTGGCGTGGCCCTGCTTCGGCCTGGCGATCGCCACCGGCATCTGGAGCCTCTTCGCCATCGACCTGGGCGACCGCGACACCGGCTACCTCACGGCCCTCCTGGTGAAGCTCCTACTGGTCGGGTTCTCCGGAGCGGCAGCCGCGATCCACTCCACGACGCGCAGTGCCGCACTGCGGGGAGCCACTGGCGCCCTCGGCGGCCTGGCCGCCCTCGGCGCACTCTTCGCCGGCGCCGTCCTGGTCACCTGAGGCCACCTCCTGCTCGGATTTCGGGCCAGCCTGTGGACCAAGCTGTGGAAGTCGGTCGGTCTGCTGGGGATATCCGCTCCGGAACTGGGGAATACCCCGAATCCGGTTGATTCCGGACCGGCATCCGTGCACCATGCATCCACGCCGAACACGGCGAGGGGATCCTGAACCGGAGAACCGATCAGCCAACCGGAACTGGAGCTCAGGCTCCGGTCGAGGGCGGAGGGTCGAGAACCTGGGAAAGCCCCCAGAGTGTGTTCGGGGAGGACCGCAATCACGCTGGACCCGCGAGGGACCAGCTGTTCGGCCACCGGCACACGGGTGTCGAGGCCGGGCGGGACGACGGAATGCCTTCGGGTAGTCCGTCGGACCATCCGGACGAAGCCCCGACCGGGACCGGGCTACTGCCGGTTACTCCGACGCCGACGGGCGACGGGGTGGATCGACGGTGGAACCGGACTCGGAGTGCCAGGTCGATCGGGTCGCTCCGGTGCCGTCGGGCATCGGGGAGGCACGGTGGACCAGGGTTCCCTCGGGAACCAGTGGCCGAGTCGGGTTCGGAGACGGAGCGTTGACGGATGCTCCGACTTACGGATCAGGGCCTGACCCTTCGGGGTGGGGCTCCGGATCGTCTGACGGGACGATCCGATGGGTGCGAGTGGAACGACGAGGTGGCTCCGAGGAGTTGACCGGTTCGCCGGGAGGCTACTCGGGGCCACTTTCGCGTTTTCGGACATGCCGCTCCCCCGCCTCGTGGGCCGGGTCGCACATGTCGACCCTGGATATCAGGGCACGTAGGAGCCCCACCAGGCCATTGCGGCCAGGAGCGGCATTCCCACTGCCGAGAACGCCATCACCGCAGGACCCAGCCGACGCCTCGAGGCCAGGGTGGCCACCGCCAGCACGAACGGCACCCCGTTCAGGGCGTAGCGCTCCAGGCTGTTGAGGTTGTCGGCGGCGAGGGCCACCAGCAGGCAGGCCGCAGCGAAGGCGCCGTAACGGGCCGGCCAGTTCCTGAAGAGCACCACCAGGAGGACCAGCAGGCCGGCCACGGCCACGATGTGGAGGCCGTCTCCCAGGGCCTCGCCTCCGAACAATTCCCCGACGCCGTCCACCAGTCGGCGGACCGGGTTCACCGGGTCACCCCTGAGACTTCGTTGCACGTTCATCGGTATGAACGCCTCGTCGAAGTGCACCGAAGCCCACCAGACGAAGATCCCGACGCCGACGGGACCAGCCACAACGGCGGCGATCCGTCCAGGCAGCCGCACCGATCCGACCCCCGGTCGCCAGGCTGCCGCCAGGACCGGTACTGCCAGGAGGGCCCCCGTTGGACGGACCAGACCGGCGGCCAGCGCCAACAGGGCGACCGTCCACCACTGCTCGCGACGGGCACACAGCAGCACGCCGATGGCGAGGGCGAGGAACAGGCCCTCCCCGTATGCCCAGACCAGGACGAAGGCCGGTGGGAAGAGCGAGAGGGCCCACACCGCCCGACGGGCCACGGCCCGGTTCCCGGTCTCCAGGAGCACCAGCCGGTGCAGTAGCACCGCGGCCACCAGGGCCGAGACGTTGGCCAGGGACACGAGGGCCACCCCGGGCCCACCCGGCAGGATGGCGTCGACCAGGCGACCAACCAGCACGAAGCCCGGGAAGAATCGGACGCCTTCGACCGACACACCGTCGTAGCCGTGCACCAGGAGCGACTGGTACCAGTCGCCGTCCCACGCCAGGAGACCCCGTTCCACCGGCCGGGGCACACCGCCACCCCCCGGCCCAGCCAGTCGGACGACCAACCAGGCAGCCGCCACCAGCAGGCGCGCGGTGATCCATGCCGGCAGGACGACCTGGAGGTCGCTACGGACCGGGCCGGGTCGGCCCGCGGTCATGGCCTGCCCGGGAATCGGGAGAGGTTGGCCGCATCGTCGAAGGCGTCGCCGTCGGCGCGCACCACCTTGGCCGGGCGACCCAGCCGATCCGCCAACTCCAGACGGAGTTCCCCGCACTGTGCGTCGAAGGTCTCGTACCCGTCCATCCAGACCAGCCAGACCACGGAACCGGCATCGGCCCGCTGAAGGATCCCGTCGGCCACGGCGGCGACGTCGATGGTTGCGTTGCGCTGGGCGTAGTCCGCCCAGTCGACCCGTCGACCATCGTCCAGCATCGGGTACGAGAGGGTCGTGAGGCGACCCGCCAGGAGTCGGTGGCCCGCTGGCGCCAACTGGTCCGGGCAGAAGACGACGAGGTCGCCGGTGGCAGCGTCATCCAGGATCGCCGCGACCACCACCCCCACCTGGGTCCGGTCCCGGCTCAACTCACGGGCGACCGAGACACCGGAGAGGAGGACGAGGAGGGCCAACGCCACCACCGCCCCTCCACCGGGGAGACGCCGCAGCCCCAGGCCGGCTGCCAGGACCACCGGCACCAGGGCGAACATCCCGTACCTGCCCTGGAAGGCGGTGTCGGTGGCCAGGCTCACCGCCGCCCCCAGCAGCATTGTCGCCAGCCCGATACCTGCCGACACACGCAGCCAGCCCCGGTCCGTCCAGCCCAGCACCGCTCCTGGACCGGATGTCCGGGTTCCCACACCCAGGACCACGAGCACGGAGAGCACCACCGCCACCAGGAGGGCTTCCGATCCCCGGCCACCTCCGTACGCCTCGAGGGTGAGGGCGGCCACGACCGTGGGTCGTGGTGCCGGTGACCACGGCGTCCCCGTATGCGCCAGCTGGTCGAGGAACACGGGCAGCCATGGAATGAAGGCCATGCATCCGGCGGCAACGGCTCCAGCCAGCCTGAAGGCACGTTCCCCGCCCCCACGGCGGCCACCCCCCAGGAGCCCGACCCCGACGACGGCCACGATGAAGAACGACCAGTAGTGCGTGAGCAGGAGGGCGGCGACCACCGCAGAGACCGCGGCCAGCCGTCCAAGGGAAGGTGAGTCCCATGCCCTCGCGACGGCGAGGTGGCCGAGCAGGAGGAGCACCAGGATCAGCAGGTACATCCGTGCCTCGGTGGAGTAGCGGATGGCGAACGGGCTGGATGCCATGACCCCCAGGACCAGCCACGCTCCCGTCCCGTCGAGGTGGCGTCGCGCCACCAGCCACACGAGGGGCAGGGATACGACGCCCAGCACCCCGGAGAAGGCCCTGACAGCGACGTCGCCCTCGCCCAGCAGGCTCGTCCAGAGGGCCAGCAGGACGTAGTAGAGGGGCGGGTGTCCATCGTGGCGGAGGGCCTCCACCAGTTGCGACCAGCCCAGCCCGGCCTCCTCCGCCAGGGATGCGGAGATGGCCTCGTCCAGCCACATGGGAGATGCCGGGAGGAATCGCAGCAGGATGCCGCCGACCACCGACACCACCACCACGGCGGTGATCAGGTGCTTATGGCGGGCCTCCTCCACGGCGGATGAGCGTACCTTCGGGCTCCGGAACAGTCCGGTACGCTCGGTCCGCACCCGGTCCCCGTGAGGCCGGAGGCCGACCACGCCCCTCACTGATGAGCACCTCCCCGCACCCCCCCGCCGACCCCGCCGATCCCGCCGACCCCGCAGCGGACCGACTCCGACCGGTCATCATCGGCGCCGGGCCGGCCGGCCTGACCGCCGCCTACCAGTTGGGCAAGGCCGGTGTCCGGTCCACGGTGCTGGAAGCCGACGAGGTCGTGGGCGGGATAAGCCGGACCGTGGTACGCGACGGTTGGCGGTTCGACATCGGTGGCCACCGGTTCTTCACCAAGGTCCGCGCCGTGTCGGACCTCTGGCACGAGATCCTGGAACCGGAGGACTTCCTGCTGCGCCCCCGCATGAGCCGGATCTTCTACCGCGGCAAGTTCTACGACTACCCACTACGGGCCATGAACGCCCTCCGGAACCTGGGGGTCCTGGAGGCCATCCGCTGTGTGCTCTCCTACGTCTGGGTCCGGATCCATCCGCCCCGGGACCTCACCTCCTTCGAGGGGTGGACCGCCAGCCGGTTCGGGTGGCGGCTCTACAGGACCTTCTTCAAGACCTACACCGAGAAGGTCTGGGGAATTCCGGCCGACGAGCTCCAGGCCGACTGGGCAGCCCAGCGGATCAAGAACCTGTCCCTCTTCAGCGCGATCCTGAACTCGTTGATGCCACGACGCAACCAGAAGGACATCACCAGCCTCATCGAGGAGTTCGAGTACCCACGGTACGGGCCGGGAATGATGTGGGAGCGGTGCCACGAGCTGGTCACCGAGCAGGGGTCCGAGGTCCTGCTGGAGCATCCGGTCCGACGGATCCGCCACGCCGACGGCCTGGCCCACGAGGTGGAGGCCGACGGACCGGACGGGCCGGCCGTGTTCCCCGCCAGCCACGTCATCTCGTCGATGCCCCTCCCCCACCTGCTGCTGGCGATGGACCCTCCGATTCCGGAGGATGTACGACAGGCGGCCGGGGGCATCGGGTACCGCGACTTCCTCACCGTGGCACTGGTGGTACCGGCCGAGGATGGATTCGAGGACAACTGGATCTACATCCACTCCCCCGAGGTCCGGGTGGGGCGGGTACAGAACTTCGGGCAGTGGTCACCGCATCTCGTCAAGGAGGGCCGGACCTGCCTGGGGCTGGAGTACTTCGTCAACGAGGGGGACGACCTCTGGAGTTCCACGGACGAGGCCCTTGTCGAGCGCGGCAAGGCCGAGATGAAGCACCTCGGCCTTCTGGACCCCGACCGGGTCGAGGTCGGCTACGTCGTCCGGATGCCGAAGGCGTACCCGATGTACGACGCCGACTACCAGGCCAACGTCGAGGTCCTCCGGGGCTGGCTGGAGGCCAACGCCCGGAACGTCCACCCGGTGGGTCGCAACGGCATGCACCGGTACAACAACCAGGACCACTCCATGTACACCGCCATGCTCACCGTGGAGAACCTCCTGGATGACGGCAGCGGACCCTGGCACGACGTCTGGCAGGTGAACGTGGAAGAGGACTACCACGAGGAGCTCCGAACGGCCGAGGCTGACGGGGCCTGACGGTGTCGCCCCGCGCTCCGCGGCCCGACGAGGAGGCGACGACACGGGGCGATACCGACTTCCGGCGCCGCCTCGCCCTGATCTTCCTCCTGGGACTCGCCCTGAGGGTGGCCTACGTCCTGCTGGTGGAGCGGGGAGACCCACTCTCGGGTGACGGGGTCTACTACCACGAGGCGGCGAACCTGCTGGCCGACGGCCTGGGCTTCACCGAGCCCTACCGGTACCTGCACGGTGGTGCCCAGGAGCTGCTGTTCGTCGCCGACCCTTCGAGCATCACGGCCAGTGCCAACACGGCACTGCCCGTCGGGCACGTGGAGCCCACCGCCGGCCATCCCCCGCTCTGGGTGCTGGTTCTGGGCTTCTCCTCGATGCTGGGCTTCACCAGCGTGGCAGCCCACCAGATGCTCGGAGCCCTCGTCGGTGCACTGGGGGTGGCCGCAGTCGGCTGGGCCGGCCGGACCCTCGACGGGCCCAGGACCGGCCTCATCGCCGCCGGCCTCGCCGCGGTCCATGCCTGCCTCTGGCTGAGCGACGGCCTGGTCATGTCCGAGAGCCTGGTCGTCACCGGAACCGCCCTGCTGGTGGGGTGTGCCGTCCGGGCGCAGAGGTCGGCCGACAACCGGTGGATCCTGCTGCTTGGCCTGGTGGGCGGGCTGACCGCCCTGGTTCGAGCCGAGATGCTGCTGGTCCTGCCCCTCGTGGCGTGGCCCGTCCTGTGGACGCCCGGGGTCGACATCCGCCGCCGGCTGATGCGCTACGTAGCGGTCGGCCTCGTGGCCGGTGCGGTGCTGGCGCCATGGGCGGTCCGGAACCTGCGTGCCTTCGAGGAGCCGGTCCTGTTCTCCAACGGGCTTGGAATCCTCCTCGCCCAGACCAACTGTGACGCCACCTACTACGGGGACAAACAGGGTTCGTGGGAGTTCCAGTGCGGCCTCCCACAACCGCTCCGGAGCGACGGTACGCCGGGAGACGAATCGGAGCGGGACCTTGTGTACCGGCAGCGGGGCCTGGAGTACGTGGCCGACCATCCGGGCCGCCTGGTAAGCCACGTCGTTCCCAAGCGTGTCGGACGGCTCTGGGGGGTCTACGCCCCGATCCAGCAGCTGCGTGCCGACATCCTCGTGGAGGGCCGGGAGTTCAGGTTGTCGGTCCTGGGCCTGGTCCAGTTCTACGCCTCGGTTCCACTGGCGGTGGTCGGTGCAGCCTGGATGCGACGACGTGGCCAGCCGCTCCTGCCGCTCCTGGCCGTGCCGCTGGTCGGGACCCTCGTGGCTGCCCTAACCCTGGGCGCCACCCGCTACCGGGTCCCCACCGACGTGGTCCTCGTGCTCCTCGCCGCGGTCGCCGTTGCCCGCCTCCGTGACCGACGAGGGTCCCTGGACCCGGGACTTAGGCTCCCCTGATGGCTCCCGCCGTCACCGTCACCCTCGACGTCGAGGACCTCCGTCCTGACCACGACCTTCCGGAACGGGTGGTGGCCATGACAGACCTGGTGCTGGACATGCTGGCCGACGCCGGGGTGCGGGCATCCATCTTCGTGGTCGGCGAGCTGGCCGAACGACGACCCGGGCTGGTGCGTCGCGCCGCGAAGGACGGCCACGAGATCGGCCTCCACTCCTGGGCCCACGTCCCTATCCCGACACAGGGCCCAGATGGCTTCCTCGCCGACATCAGTCGTGGGCGGGCACTCCTGCAGGACCTGTCCGGACAGGAGGTCACCGGCTACCGGGCTCCGATGATGTCCCTGGTACCGGCATCGGCGTGGGCGGTCCCCCTCATTGCCGAGGCCGGCTTCACGTACTCCTCCAGCGTCCTTCCGGGCCCCAGCCCCCTCTACGGGTGGCCCGGGCTGCCACGCCGGCCCTTCCGGTGGAGCGGCGGCCCGATCGAGTTCCCGTGTCCGATGGTGCGCCTCGGCCCGATCGACCTCCCCTACCTGGGCGGCACCTACCTCCGGCTGCTACCGGCCGCCGTCAGACGAATCGGGCTGCGTCGTGCCGCCCAGGACGAAGCCCTGTGGGCCTACTGCCATCCGTGGGAGTTCGACACGGAGGAGGCCTTCCACCAACACGACCACATCGGCACCCTCGCCAGCCGCATCGCCTGGTTGGGACGCTCCCGTATGGGACGGCAGTTGGGTCGACTCCTCCGGGAGTCGGTGGCTCCGCCGCTTGGCGAGGTGGCGGACGATCTCGCCGGAGACGACCTTCCGGTGGTGGACCCGAACCGACCACCGGAGCTGGGCTGGGTGGCACGTTGGGCCAACGGTCGGCTCCGCCAGCGGTGAACACCGTAGGGACCAGGATCCGGCTCCCAGAGACATTCAAGGGGCGGTTGGCGGCGATCACCTGTCTTGGCCTGCTGGTCCGCCTCGCCCACCTGGTCCTCATCGCAGCCGACAACCCCCTGAGTGGCGACGCTGCCGCCTACCACCTGGCGGCCAACCTATTCGCCGATGGCCTGGGCTTCCCGGAGCCCTTCCGCTACTACTTCGGAGCCATCGACGTCATCCCCATGGGAACCGGTGACCTGGTCGTGGAGACACCCATCGGCCATCTCGAACCCTCCGCGGGACACCCACCGGTGTGGACCACGCTGCTCGGTGCCTTCGCCTTCCTGGGCTTCACCAGCGTCCTCCAACAACAGGCGGTGTCCGTGGTGCTGGGAGCGCCCGCAATCATCCTGATGGGGATCCTCGGCCGGGAGGTCCGATCCGAACGGGTGGGCCTGCTGGCCGCCATCGCCACGGCCGTCTATGCCTTCATCTGGGTGAACGACGGCCTGATGATGGCCGAGACCGCTGCCATCGCCATGGCCACCGCGACCATGCTGGTGGGCGTCCGCTTCTGGAAGGATCCCAGCCGTGGAGCCGCCGTGGTCCTCGGCCTCGTGGGCGGACTGGCGGCGCTCACCAGGGTCGAGCTGGGCCTCTTCCTACCGGTGGTGGCCGCCGCCGTCCTGGTGCGGTCACCCCTCCCTTGGCGGGAGAAGGTCGTGCGCTACGCCTGCTGCGGGGTGGCGGCCCTGGCGATCTGCATGCCGTGGTTCGCACGCAACATCGCGACCTACGACGCTCCGGTGTTCCTCTCCAATGGGATCGGCACCGTCCTCGTCCAAGCCAACTGCGATGCGACCTACTACGGGTCCGACCTCGGCTACTGGCAGGTCTCCTGCGGCAACCCTCCCCCCTACGGCCCGGAGGGACAGATCCTGGGCGAGTACGAACGGGACCTGGTCGTCAGGCAGCGTGCCTCCGAGTACATCTCCGCCAACCGGTCCCGCCTCCTGACCGTGGTCGTGCCGGCCCGGGTGGGTCGCATGTGGGGTGTATACGAGCCCATCGGACAACTCCGCCGGGACGTCCACGTGGATAGACGCTCGATGTCCGTCTCATTACTCGGCCTGGCCCAGTTCGTCCTCCTGGTGCCGCTGGCGGTAGCCGGAATGGAGGTCGTCCGTCGACGCCGTGGCCCGCTCCTGGTCCTGGCCGCCTGGATTCCGATCGCCACGTTCACGGCGGCCACCACGTTCGGCAATACCCGGTACAGGACGGCGGCCGAGACCTCCCTCGTCATCCTCGCCGCCGTGGCGGCCGACGCCATCCTGGAGCGGCGCCATCCGGGCGTGCCCGGAACGGGTCAACCGGTGGAGGCCTCGCAGCCCCCCGGCGGATCGTCGTAACGGGCATCGCCGGTCCAGTCACCCTCCCACCAACGCCCCGATGGCTCGCCTACGTCGTGGGTGGTCCGAAGGGCCGCCAGCACGAGGTCTCCCAGGAGGGCGGCTCCCCCGGGACAGAGATGGCCGTCGTCGCCTCCCCCGCGTACCTTCCGAACCTGGACCGGCACGCCATCCAGGCCGACCCGGAAGCGGGTAAAGCCCCACCCACCCCCAGCCGGGTCCCCGAGTGCCTCCCCGCTGTCCAGGTAGACGACCTGTCCATGGCGACCGGCCAGGGCCTCGAACTGCGCGTTGGCGGCACGACGGGCCGCCTCGAGGTGTTCCGAGGGCGGTGTCGGCGGCATTCCCAGCCAGATCACGATGGCTCCGCCGTCGACCATCCGGTCGACCACCTCGTCCAGGCGTCGGCCGTATGCCTCAGGATCGGCGAGGATCCCCACCTGGTCCCAACCACCCAGCATCACCACCACGACGTCAGGTCCGGCCAGGAGCGCTTCGGCCAGGTATCCGTCGAAACCCGGCCGCAACACGCCGATGCCACCGTACGACCGGGACTCGACCCTGACGTCGCCGGTGGCCTCCAGAGCGGCGCGTATGCCCGGGTCGGCGTCAAACGCCACCGAGTCCCCGATGGTCACCGCAAGGAGTCTGTCCCCACCGCCTGTCGCCGCCACGGCGATGGAGAATGCAGCCGCCAGCAGGAGAACCGCCATGACGAGCCACCCGACCAGGGCGTGGGCGTTCCCCGTGGACCCGTTCCGCGGGGCGTCGGAGTCGGGAACCGGGGGCATGGGAATCGAGGGTACAGGTGCAGCACGGGCCGCTCCGGAGGCCAGCTGTAGGCTCGGTCACCCATGGACCGGTCTCCCACCCGACAGAGGTCGCCACGACGCCGGTGGACCACCCTGACCATCGTGGTGCTGGGATTATGGATAGCAGCAGCCCCGTTCTCCCGGCCGCTCCCCGGCGGAGCGCCGATCTCCCGGTCGCTCCCCGATGGAACGCCGGTCTCCTTCCACTCCACCCCGGAGGTGGGCTGTCGCACCCCGCTGGTCGGCGCCTTCGTCGGCGATGCTCCCAGCGCAGACGCCTACACCTCTCCCAGACCTGCGATCGGCGACCCGATGTCGCCCACCATCGTGGACTGCGGGAGCCGGGCCAGGTTCCGCCTGGTGCTCGGCTCCTCCCTTCTGGTCGTGGCCGTCGGGCTCATGGTCGTGGACCGACGTCGCGGAGGCTGAGGGGGTCGTGGAGGACCTCAGGCCGACCGTCACGCTGCTGAACGAGGTGTTCGGCTTCGAACCACCCATCGGCGTGGCCCACCTCGAGTGGTACTACCGCGGCAACCCAGAAGGGCCGGCGGCCGTGGGACGCGTCGATGTGGACGGTCGACAGGTGGGCAACTACGCCCTGATCCCCCTCAGGTTCCGGGCAGCCGACGGGCGGACGATCCGCCTCGGCCTCGGCGTGGACCTCTGCGTCCACCCCGACGCCAGGGGAGGCGGCACCTACCGCCGGACGGTGGAGGCCAGCTACCTGGAGGGAGCCCTCGGTGGGCTGGACGGCATCCTCGGGGTGGGAAATGCCCAGTCCGTGCCACGGATGGTGGAGACGATGGGATGGTCGGCCCTGGAATCACTACCCGTCCGGCTGCTCCCGGCCCGAGCCGGAGGCGAACGGCTCACCTCCGTGGAGGTTGACGGCAGCCTCCTGGCCAGTGGCCTCCTGGACGAACTCCTTCCAGAGCCCACGGGCACTCCGTCCAGCGGCCACGCCACTATCTGGAGCGCGGACCTCCTGCGTTGGCGTCTGGCGCGACCCGGAGCCCGCTACACGCTCCACGTCGGCAGCGACGTGGTGCTGGTGAGCTGCACGACAATGGCGGGACCGGTCCGGGTGGCCGTCCTCCTGAAGGCGATACTTCGCCGTCCGCTGGAGGGACTCCTGCCGTCAGGTCCCCTGGCGGCGGCCCTGGCCAGGCACCACCGGACCCCGTTCGTGATCCACTGGGGGGCCAACCCGGGCATCCGCTTCTCGGGCATCCGTGTGCCGAGGCGGCTCCAGCCCAGTCCGCTGGGAATCGTCCTCCACCGCCTCTCCCCCGGTGGCGGGTCCCGGATCGGCGACGACGGCATCTCCCTCACGTCGTTCGAGTTCCTGGACTTCGACGCCTACTGACCGAGGTCGGTCGCCAGCCGGATCAGGCAACCGGAGCGGGCGGTACCGTGGCGGTGTGCGCACCGCGGTGATCATCCCCGCCTTCAACGAGGCAGACGCACTCCCCGGGGTGCTGGCCGACCTGGCCCGCCGGAATCCCGACCACGACATCGTGGTGGTGGACGACGGCTCGACGGACGGGACGGCCACAGTGGCCCGGGCGGCCGGAGCAACATGCCTCCGCCTTCCCTTCAACCTCGGCATAGGCGGAGCGCTCAGGTTGGGCTTCCGCTATGCCGTGGAACAGGGCTATGACCGCGCCTACCAGTTCGACGCCGACGGGCAGCACGACGCCTCGCAGGTCGAGGCACTCCTGGCCGGGCTGGATGATGCCGACATGGTCATCGGGAGCCGGTTCATGGGAGCCCGGGAGTACCGGGTTGGGCGCAGCAGGGGCATTGCGATGACCCTCCTGCGTCGCCTCGTCAGGCTGATCTGCGGCCAGGCCTTCACGGACACCTCGTCTGGCTTCCGAGCCTTCCGGCGGCCAGTCCTGGAGCTCTTCGCCGCCGAATACCCGGTCGAGTACATGGAGTCCGTGGAGGCCCTCGTGCTGGCGGTCCGGCGAGGCTTCACCGTGAGTGAGGTACCTGTGGTGATGCACGATCGGGTCGGCGGCAGGGCGTCGAACCGCAACCTCCGCCTCGCCTACCACTTCGTCCGGCTCCTGATAGTCCTGATCGCCGGCGGGACCAGCCGCGGTCGGAGGGTTGCATCGTGACGGGCCAGACCCATGCCCTGCTGGCCGGCCTCACCGTCATCGCAGTTGCGGTCATCGTCCGCCTGGTCCGACGTCAGGTCCTGAAGGCCAAGTACACCGTCCTGTGGCTGACGGTCGGGCTGGTCCTGGCCGTCACCGCCTCGGTTCCCACCCTTCTGGACAGGGCGGCCGACCGACTCGGCATCTGGTACCAGCCCACCCTGTTCATGCTCCTGGCCATCGGCTTCCTCCTGCTCCTTGCGATGCACTTCTCCTACGAGCTCTCCCGCATGGAGAAGCGGATCCGGACGCTCGCAGAGGAGGTGGCCCTGCTGAGGGGGCTCGAGGACGACGACCGGCGGGCGTCGGGCTGAACCCGGGTCAGCCCACAGTCCCCAACCAACCGTCCGACACCAGCCGCTTTTCGAGTTGCAGGGCCAGCAGGTCAGCTCCGACCTCCTCGAAATGCACCCCGTGCTCCTTTCGGAGTTGGACCGTTCCACCATCATCGTCGGGCATCCGGTCGCGGTATGCGCCGCTCCCATCGCCCAGGACCTCCATGGAATCCAGGTTCCAGGAACCTGACCCCCAGGCCGCAAGTACCGACGTCCAGATCTCGTTCAGTCCGTCGGTCAGGAACCGCTGGTCCCGCATCCGAGGTGTCGTCCACCAGTAGACGTGGGCACCGTCGGCCCTCCAGCGCGCCATGGCCTCGTCGGCCCGTTCGGCCAGCACCTCGACCCATCGCAGCGACCCGGGCACCAGGCTCTCGCCCTCCAGGACATGGCCCTCGAACTCGTTGGCTCCGATCATCACGACTACCACGTCCGGACGGATCTCGGCGATCAGCCCTGCGTAGTCGGCGAGGACGTCATCCTCCCAGTCCCAGTAGGGAACGGTGAATCCGAAGCCGAGCTTTCCACGCCCTTCGACCATCACGTCCGGGCGCCGGCCGAGGGTCCGTTCCATCCCCCGCTGGAGGTCCAGCATGAGCGAGTCACCAACTGCCAGGATCCGAAGGGGGTCGTCCGCCGATCCCAGCCGCACCGCAGGCAACACCTCGGACACTGAGGTGGTGGGCACCACCACCGACACAGAGGTAGTGGTTGCGGTGGTGGGCACCACCACCGACACGGAGGTAGTAGTTGCCACCGGAGCTTCGGGGTCGTCCGGCACGACGCTCGGGTCGGCGGCGCCCACCGTCGTGGAGACCCCTGTCGCTCCGGCCTCCCCCGTAGGTGGTGGTACCCGGGTCGTGGCGGTGGTCGCCGGGTTCCGGACCGCCGGGGCGAAGGTCACCGGCGCTGGACCGACATCCAGGAGTTCGGTCACCTGCTCCAGCGGCTGGCCGAGGGAGAGCTTTCCTGACACACGGGCCAGTGGGTCGGTGAGGGCACCTGCGACATTCCGACGCCAGCCCTCTGGCTGGGTCCCTGCCCACCTGGCTGCGGCATCGGGTGCGAGCAGGTTGGCCAGCACCAGCACGGCGACCGCCAGGAGGAGGAGACGGGCAGCGTCACGACGGGGGCTTCTGGCCGAGCCGGTCATCGGTCGGGAAGAATAGTCCGATAACCCTTTCGCTGGGCGAAGGTTGCGAATATGTTACGGATTGCCGCGAAACGGCACTGCGCTTCATTTAGCGTTGTTCTCAACGGCCCGCTCCGACTTCCCGGAGGCAGGGTTCGTCTCTCAACCAAAGGGGTATCCGAAAATGATGGCAACCGTTCTCACCCTGATCATCCTTGCGATGATCTTCCAGGGCGTTCTGGCAGTACTCAACAGCATCCTCGACACCGTCGGTGTCGGCTCGATGCTGAGCGGCCTTCCGGTCGTCGGGTCCAACCTGAACCTGATCTGGGCGTACCTGTTCGTCACGGTCAGCGGCGTGGGTGGCTTCGGCTACGCAGGCTCGACCGAGATCCTCGGCATGGGGACCTTCGGCACCGATGTCGGCACGGCCCTGGCGATCTGCGCCTTCATCCCGGTGAAGGACGCCGCACTCGCAGCCCTCGGCAAGGGTCTGTCGCGCGGCTGAACAAAGCCTCACAGGAAGCCCCGTCGCCTCTCGGCGGCGGGGCTTCCGTGGTTTTCGGACCAACTTCGGCCCGACTATCCGCCAGAACGTATGTTCGACCACGGCTATGATCGGGGGATGCTCCAGGGCACCCTGTTCGGCACGCTCCCCTTCGGCCTGGCCGACGTCTCCGAACGGGTCCGACGGACGATGCTGGACGAGGAGTGCTGGATCGACCACGTGGATGGTTGGGTGATCGGCGCAGATGACCTGTACCTGGAGCTTCGACGGACACTCGACTGGCGTAGCCACAGGCGCTGGATCCTGGATCGCGAGGTGGTGGAGCCGAGGCTCAGCACCGGGATCAGGCGACCCTCGCCGGAGCTGTGCCTGATGGCGGCCAGCCTCGGCCGGCACTACGACCTGGGGTTCACAGCCAGCTGGGCCAACCTCTACCGCGACGGATCCGACAGCGTCGCCTGGCACGGGGACCGCTTTCGCCCCGGTGCCGTGCATGAGACCGTGGCGCTCGTATCGCTCGGAGGTCCCAGGACGATCCGTATCCGTCCCCGTGGCGGCGGCCCCTCCCTCCCGTGGAACCTCGCTTCCGGCGACCTGTTCGTGATGGGTGGGCCGACCCAGCACCGTTTCGAGCACTGTGTTCCCAAGACGGGCCTCGGCGCAGCCAGGATCAGCGTGGCCTTCCGCTGTCCGCTGGGTCGGGAGTTCGACCCGCGGATCGTCGACGGGCCCAGTGGCCGCAGGCTCGAGACGTCCCGCCTCTGAGCGGCGCGGTCGATGCCACTACGGTCCCCGGCACCGCCGGAAGCGGAGAAGGACGAGGTGACGGTGACATGGGCCGATTCGACGGAAGGGTGGCACTGCTGACAGGGGCCGCCTCGGGCATCGGAAGGGCCACGGCGCTGCGTCTTGCAGCCGACGGGGCCACCATTGCCGGCTTCGACCGTGACGGTGACGGCCTCGCCGCAGTCGTCCGGGAGGTGGCCGACGCCGGCGGGAGGATGACCACCACCGTGGGCGACGTCTCGATCCGTGAGTCCTGCGTGGCAGCGGTGGAGGAAGCTGTGGAGGCCCACGGTCGCCTCGACGTCCTGGCCAACATCGCCGGCGTCTGCTGGAGCGAACACGTGGCTGACACCACCGAGGAGTCCTGGGGCCGGATGCTGGGGATAAACGTCTCCGGCGTCTTCTGGTGCTGCCAGGCGGCCATCCCCCACCTCATCGCCACCAACGGCAACATCGTGAACATCGCCTCCAACGCCGGCCTCATGGGTCAGGCCTACACGGTCGCCTACTCCACGACCAAGGGTGCCGTCGTGAACATGACACGCGCCCTGGCAATGGAGTTCATCAAGGAGCCGATACGCATCAACGCCATCGCACCCGGCGGTGTGGACACCTCCATGACGCGCAACTACTCCCTGCCGGACGACCTCGACTTCTCCCTCATGCAGCCCTACATCGGCTTCAGGGACATGGCCGATGCGGAGGACCTGGCCAACGTCATCGCCTTCGTGGCCTCGGACGAGGCCAGCCGCATCCACGGGGCGATCATCCCGGTGGACGGGGGCCTCACCGCCGGCTGACGGCGACCACCGGGCGGCCCTGGAAGTACCGTCTCAGCCCATGGACCGTCCCTACGTACTCGGCGTCGACCTGGATGGCGTCTGTGGCGACTACACAGCCGCCTTCCGTTCGGTGGTCGCCACCGAACTGGGGGTCGAGGAGTCCTCCCTGCCGCTGGAGCGGTCATGGGACTTCTCCGAGTGGGGCCTCTCATCCGACGAGTTTGAACGCCTCCACCACCTGGCTGTCTCCGAACACCGGATGCTGCGCTGGATGCCGGTGATCGCCGGAGCGGCCGAGGCCCTCTGGAGGCTCTCCGACGCCGGCGTCTGGATCCGTGTCATCACCCACCGTCTCTATGTCAACTGGGGCCACGCCACCGCCATTGCCGACACCGTCGAGTGGTTGGACCGGGTGCGCATCCCGTACCGCGACATCTGCTTCATGGGCGACAAGCCCGAGGTGGGAGCCGACCTCTACATCGACGACGCTCCGCACAACGTCACGGCGTTGCGCGAGAGCGGTAACCGGGTGGTGCTCTTCGACGCCCCCTACAACCAGGCGGTGACCGGACTCAGGGCACGGGACTGGACGGAATGCGAGCAGATGGTGCTGCGCGACGCCGCAACCGCCGGCTTCGAGTTCCAGACGGCCCTTCCAGGCCTGGAACGGGGTTCAGAACGCCTGGAGGATTGAGGACCGACGGGCGGTCATCGGCGTCGGAAGTCGGGGGCACGCTTCTCTGAGAAGGCCAGCGGGCCCTCCTTCGCATCCTCCGACGAGAACACCGACCGGATCAGCGGGGCCTCGAACTGGAATGCCTCCGCTTCGGTCATTCCCGAGGTCCCCCTGAGGGTCCGCAGGATCGCCTCGACCGCCAGCGGGCCGTTGGCGGCCACCGTCGCGGCTATCTCCAGGGCGCGCTCCAGCGCGGTTCCGTCGGGAACCACGTGCCCCACGAGCCCCAGCCGGAGAGCCTCGTCGGCACTCAGGTGCCTTCCGGTGAGGAGGATGTCGGCGGCCACGGTGAACGGCACCTGCCGTGCCAGGCGTACGGCCGAACCGCCTCCCGGGTAGAGGGACCAGCGGGCCTCGGACACCCCGAAGGTGGCGCCCTCGGCCGCCACCCTGATCTCGGTTCCCTGCAGGATCTCCGTACCACCGGCAATGGCATTGCCCTCCACTGCGGCGATCACGGGAACCCGGGGGTGCCGGGTCTTGAGCAATCCGTCGTAGATCCAGTCCGACCCCTCGCGTTCCATCCGACCCTTCACGTCGTAGTCGTCACCGTCGTCCACGTCGCCAGCCATCGCCCTGAGGTCCATGCCGGCCGAGAAGTGCTCCCCCGCCCCGGTCAGGATGCAGACCCTGACGTCGGTGTCGGCGTCGATCTCGTCCCATGCGTCAGCCAGGCGGGCGAACATCGCCAGCGTCATGGCGTTCCGCCTGGCCGGCCGGTTCAGGGTCAGGACGACCACCGGTCCGTCCTTCTCCATCAACAGATCGGGCATGTCTCCTCCTCAGGTCAACCGGCCAGTGCCGGCATCACCTCGTTGGCAACGAGGTGCAGTGACTCCCAGCCGATCGCCGGGTCGATGCCGCCACACAGGGGGTGCAGTACGACCACCCCGTCGGCACGCACGAGCTCCACGCATTCCTCGGGCGTGACGATGAGGTGCTGGCCTCCGGCCCGGAGCTGGTCGATGTCGTCCGCCTCGACCATCCAACTGGTCCGCTGGTCCGGGTACTGCCAGGAGGCGTAGACGCTGGCGTCGTAGACGAGGTTGGGGCCGATCTGCTCCCAGAGCCGATCCGGATCCCGGGTCACGATGACCAGCCCCGGACCACTCGGCATCGCGCAGAACGGCGCCTCGTGTCCGCAGGCCGCCGACTCCAGGAGGTAGGCGTCCAGGAGTGCCTGGTCGCCAATGGCGGGAATGAAGGGCAGGTGGAGGCGGGCGGCACGCCTGGCCGAGGCCTCCACCGATCCCCCCACGGCCAGCAGGGAATGGGGGTCCGAGGCAGGCTTCGGCGTTACCCAGACCGTGCGGCCGTCCACCTCGAAGGGCTCGCCCTCCCAGGCCCGGAGGATCGTGCGGATACCGGCCTCGGCCTCAGCCCCCCGCCGGCTCCTGTCCCTTCCGAACATCTCGAACTCCGACTCCCTGTAGCCGATGCCGATGACCACGTTCAGTCGACCTGGCGCCAGAAGGTCGAGGGCAGCCACGTCCTCGGCCACCCGGAGGGGGTCGTGCAGCGGCAGGAGGAGCGCAGAGACCGAGCAGAAGAGGTTCCGGGTGGCACCCAGGACCGCACCGGCGACGGCCAGCGGTGCATTCATGAAGCCGTCCTCACTGCCGTGGTGCTCGGACAGGACGACCCCGGCGAAGCCCTCCCCGTCAGCCCAACGGACCATCTCCAGCATCTCGCCGTACTGGACGGTCGGCGTCAGGGAGTCCACGAACGGCGGGATCCTCAGGTCGAAGCGGAGCAGGAACATGCATGGCCTCCGGGTTGCGGGGGAACGGGTCCGGTCATCTGGCGGCGAAGGCGGCACGCACCGCCTCGAGGTCCTCGCGGTTGGTCATGCCGATCCACTCCTCAGCGGCGAAGAGGACCCGGATCTCGAGGGAGCCCTCCCTCCGTTGGTCGTCCAGTGCCTCTGGCAGCAGGAACTCCACCGTCTGGTCCTGGGTATGGAAGCCGTGGAACTCCTCCCACTGCTCAACCAGGCGATCAACGGCATGGTGAGGCAGGCCCCAGATGTTCATGGAGACCGGTACCGCCGGGTCCAGTTCGCCCGGAGGATCAGAAGCGGTCACAGTGTCGCCACTCCACCCGATGCCATGCGTCTCGAGCAACCCGTCGAGCCGGCCGTCAGCACCCAGGCGGCACACACCGCGGGACACCAGGCCGGAGGACGGCAGGGTGCCACCCAGGGGGAAGCCGAGCATGACCGCCCGGGTCTCGTCGGCTGCCACCGCAACTGCGACGCTCTCCACGCCCGTAGGTCCGTAGTAGTCGTCGGCGTTCAGCACCAGGGCGGGACCCTCCAGGAGCGTTGCGGCTGCGGCCACGGCATGTCCCGTGCCCCACGGCCTGGGGCGTGCCGGTCCGAAGGCATCCTGGTGGACCACCTCCAGGTCCAGGCCGCTGCCGTGGTGCCTCAGGAGGTGGCGCCGTAGGTCGTCGTCTATGTCGGAACGGGCGATCACCACGATGCGCTCCACCCCGGCCGACCGGGCGTCCCGGATCGTGAAGTCCAGGATCGCCTCGCCGGCAGGCCCCACCTCGGCCAGCTGCTTCACCCCTCCGAACCGGGTTCCGAGGCCGCCCGCCATGATCACCAGCGTCGTGTCGGACACGCTCACGCCAACTCAGTCGGCCGCGGCATTGGGGTCCCGGTCACCACGCAGGAACGCCTCGCGTGCCGCATCGCCGGATCCCATGAGGTTCAGCTCGAAGGTGAACCCCTGCTCGAAGCGGTAGCTGCGGCGCACGTCGACGGGGTCGATCCCGTTCAGGGACGCCTTGGCCGCACGCACCACGGCGGGATCCTTGGCGGCGATCACACCGGCGACCTCGAGGGCCACCTGGCGGAGCTCGCCCTCGGGCACCACCCGGAGCACCGATCCGTAGGCGTGGAGTTCTTCGGCGGTGGCCGGCTCGCAGCTGTAGAGCATCCAACGGGCGCGGTGGGCTGGAACGAGGCGCATCAGGTGCGTGGCCGCTCCCAGGGCCCCGTTGTCGACCTCCGGAAGGCCGAAGCCTGCGCCCTCCACGGCCAGGACCACATCGGCGTTACCGGCCAGGCCGATGCCGGTACCCAGGCAGAAGCCATTCACCGCCACGACCACCGGCACCGCGCACTCGTACACGGCCCGGAAGGCCTCGAAGCAGGACCGGCTGGCCTCCAGGAGTCCCTCATGGCCGTCCATGGCCTGGATCTCCTTGATGTCCACACCGGCGCAGAAGCCCCGACCCTCGGCTGTCAGGACCACGGCCCTGACGTCATCGGCTCGCCTGTAGCCGTCCAGCATCTCGGCCAGCCCGTAGGTGTCGCCGATCCCCAGGGCGTTCACCGGCGGGTTGTCCATGACGATGGTGGCTACGCCTCCCTGGATCGTCTCATGCAGTGCCATGACTACCTCCGTCCCCTCAGCGCCGGACCAGGACCGACGACCCGTGACCGAAGAGGCCCTGGTTGGCCGTCACGCCGACCCTCGCCCCCTCGACCTGGCGCCCGCCTGCCTGGCCCCGTAACTGCCATGTCAACTCACACACCTGGGCAATGGCCTGGGCCGGAACCGCTTCGCCGAACGCACCCAGCCCGCCGCTCGGGTTCACCGGAATCCGCCCACCGATGCTGGTGGCGCCGGACCGCAGCAGGGACTCCGCCTCACCAACCTCGCAGAGCCCGAGGTGCTCGTACCAGTCCAACTCCAGGGCCGAGGAGAGGTCGTACACCTCGGCCACGTCCACGTCGGCAGGGCCCAGGCCGGCCTCTTCGTAGGCCCTGGCGCCGATTGATTCCTTGAAGCCCAGCTCCGGGGCGTCGGTTCCGGCAGTGGAGTCGGTTGCCAGGTACGGCAGGTCTATGACCGTGTCCGGATAGGTGGGGGTCACCGTCGAAAGCCCGGCCACCCGCACGGGGTCCATGACCCCCATCGACCTGGCGTAGTCCATCGAGCTGACCACCAGCGCCGCTCCACCGTCACTGGTGGCGCAGATCTCCAACAGGCGCAGGGGGTCGGACACCACCGGGGAGTTGGCCACGTCCTGGATCCCGTACTCCTTGGGGTAGCGGGCGTTGGGATTGTGGACACCGTGCCGGCTGTTCTTGGCCTTCACCATGGCGAAGTCCTCGGGAGTGGCCCCGTGGAGGGCCATGCGCCGACGGGCATGGAGCGCGAAGTAGACGGGGTTGGTGGCGCCCACCATGTGGAACCTGAGCCAGTCCGTGTCGTCGGGACGGTCGCCCTCGGCGGGCGCCAGGAAGCCCTTCGGGGTGGTGTCGGCACCGACCACCAGCGCAACGTCGCACGCACCGGAGAGGATCTGTCCCCTGGCCACGGACAGGGCCGTCACACCCGAGGCGCAGGCCGCGTAGGAGCTGGCCACCTGTGCTCCCGTGAAGCCCAGGGCCCTGGCGAAGGTGGATCCGGAGACGTAGCCGGGATAGCCGCACCGGACGGTGATGGCACCGGACACGAAGCCCACGTCCCGCCAGTCCACGGCGGCATCGGCCAGGGCCTCACGGGCAGCGTGGACCCCGTACTCGGTGAAGTTGCGGCCCCACTTGCCCCAGGGATGCATCCCCACACCCAGGATCGCCACCTCATCCATCCGAGTCACCTCCGTCGGGGACCGGCCGTTCGCCGAGGGGTCGCCACTGCCAGGTCAGGTACTCGCGTTCATCGTCCTCGTAGAGCACGCCGGTGACCAGCTCCACCTCCATGCCCACCTCCAGGTCGTCGACGGCCCATCCCGGAGCCACCTGGCCCAGCACGACCATCTGCTCCAGCTCCAGCTCCACGGCGGCCACGACCACCGGCACGTACGGCTCGGTGATGATGAATGGCGGGGGCGGCGGATAGGCGCTGTTGGTGAAGGACCAGATCCGGCCGGTCCGGCTGAGCTCCACCTCCTCGACTCCCGCGGCGGGATTACGCGGATCCGAGCCGCCCAGGTGCAGCGGGAAGCAGTAGCCCCCCGAGCCGGCCAGGCGGCCGCCGATCAGGTGGGGCTCGTCATCGAGGGTGAAGAAGCCCTCCACGGCGGGCACCCGTTGTCTGGTGGTTCCGGTCATCGACGCTCCGCTGGCCATCGGGCGGTGCGGGACACTGCGTCCCGTCCTGTGGTCGGCGATCCTATGGTCGCATCGTGCGCCCGTCCCCAGCGGGGAAGGGATCCCGGCCCGTGGCCCGACTCCGGGGCCCGGTGTGGCCCGAGCGGCCCATGGATCCTGACCAGCGTGTGACGGGGGTCATGGAACCGACCACCGATCCGGGAGTACGGTTGCGGCAGCCGCATACAACCTGTGGAAGAGAGCCCGGATCCGTCCGGGCCGCCGAAGGAGCAACCGCCCCCGGAAACTCTCAGGCAAAAGGACTACAGGCTTAGGCGACTCTGGAGAGTGACCGGAATACCGGTCCACCGACGGGGCAAGCCGGACTTCGGTCCGGTCCATCTCTCAGGTTTTGGACAGAGGGGGGCACGGTGGCCAACCGTGTCTCCGTGTACCGATACCGAGAGGATCCTCCAGATGCTTCCGAACACCGGATCAGCCAGCAGCCCGGCACTACGGGAACTGCTCGACCGCGACGGCTTCATCCCCCGCCACATCGGCCCGGATGAGGACCAGGTCTCCCGGATGCTGGACGCCATCGGCGTCGAGTCCGTGGAGGCGCTGATCGCCGAGACCGTGCCGGCCTCCATCCGCATGGAGGGCGAGCTGGACCTCGAGGGCGCCGTCCCGGAGTCAGAGGTGCTGGACCGCCTCCGGGCACTGGCCGACCGCAACACCGTGGTCACCTCCTGCATCGGCACCGGCTGGTACGACACCCACCTACCGCCGGTCATCGGACGCAATGTCCTGGAGAACCCGGCCTGGTACACGGCCTACACCCCCTACCAGCCTGAGATCTCCCAGGGCCGCCTGGAGGTCCTGCTGGGATTCCAGACCATGGTCGCCGACCTGACCGGCATGGACATCGCCAACGCATCGCTCCTGGACGAGGCCACCGCTGCCGCCGAGGCCATGGCCCTCCTGCAGCGTGCCTCCCGAGGGTCGGGCGACACCTTCCTGGTCGACCTCGACTGCCACCCCCAGGTCCTCGAGGTGGTGCGAACCCGGGCCCGACCCCTGGGCCTCACGGTCCATGTCGCCGACCCCTGGAGCGATGACATTCCCGACGGAACCTTCGGAGCCCTCCTCCAGTACCCGGGTTCATCGGGTCGGATCAGGGACCTCGGTCCCGCCGTCACACGCCTGCGGACGGCTGGCGTCGGCATTGCGATCGCCACGGACCTCCTGGCCTGCTGCCTGATGACGCCTCCCGGGGATCACGACGTGGACGTCGTGATCGGCTCGGCCCAGCGCTTCGGGGTCCCGATGGGCTTCGGCGGACCACACGCCGGCTTCATGGCCGTTGCCGACAGGCACCGCAGGACCCTGCCGGGCCGCCTCGTGGGCACCTCGGTGGACAACGTCGGCGACCCGGCCCACCGGCTGGCACTCCAGACCCGGGAACAGCACATACGCCGGGAGAAGGCCACCTCGAACATCTGCACGGCCCAGGTGCTGCTAGCGGTCATCTCGGCCCTCTACGCCGCCTACCACGGCCCCGCCGGCCTGCGCAGGATCGCCGAACGCGTCCAGCGCCTCACCTCCATCCTCGCCGCCGGCCTCCGCTCGGGGGGCCACACCGTGGCCCACGAAGCCTTCTTCGACACGATCACCGTGGTCGTACCGGGACAGGCCGACGAGGCCCTCGCCGATGCCCTGGCGGAGGGGTGCAACATCCGACGGGTGGACGAGGACAGGATCGGGATCAGCCTGGACGAGACCACGACACCGGCTGTGGTCGAAGCCCTCTGGCGTGCCTTCGGCGTGACGGACGCGGACGTCGAGCTGCTCGACGGCGTCGCCCCCGATGGCATCCCGGCCACCCTTCGCTCCAGGTCGGAGTTCTGTACCGCCGAGTTCTTCACGACCCACCACAGCGAGACCTCGATGCTGCGCTGGCTGCGTCGCCTGGCGGACCGGGACCTGGCCATGGACCGGACGATGATCCCGTTGGGTTCATGCACCATGAAGCTCAACGCCACGACGGAGATGGCGGCCATCTCATGGCCCGAGTTCGCCCGCATCCACCCCCTGGCACCCATCGACCAGGTCACCGGATACCACGACCTGATCACCGACCTGGAGCGGATGCTCGTCGAGATCACCGGATACGACCGTGTCTCCTTCCAGCCCAACGCCGGATCCCAGGGAGAGTTGGCCGGCCTCCTGGCGATTCGTGCCTGGCACGACGCCAACGGTGACGGGCAGCGGACCTCCTGCCTGATCCCCGCCTCGGCCCACGGCACCAACGCCGCCAGCGCCGTGATGGCCGGCATGGACGTCGTCGTGATCGAGTGTGACAGCGACGGCAACGTGGACTTCGACCACCTGAAGCAGCGAATCACCGACCTCCAGGACACCCTGGCGGCCCTCATGATCACGTACCCGTCCACCCACGGGGTGTTCGAGCCGCAGATCACCGAGATCTGCAGCCTCATCCACCAGTTCGGCGGGCAGGTCTACCTGGACGGGGCCAACCTGAACGCAATGGTGGGTCTGGCCCGGCCCGGGAAGTTCGGCGCCGACGTGTCGCACCTGAACCTGCACAAGACGTTCTGCATCCCCCACGGGGGCGGAGGCCCCGGCGTGGGACCGGTGGCCGTTCGGGAGCACCTCGCCCCGTACCTGCCCAACCACTCCATGGACCCGACGGCCGGGCCCACAACCGGCGTGGGGGCCATCTCCGCCGCTCCGTTCGGCTCCGCCGGGATCCTCCCGATCTCGTGGGCCTACATCACCCTCATGGGTGCGGAGGGGCTGCGGCGTGCCACAGAGGCGGCCATCGTCTCGGCCAACTACCTGGCGACCCGACTGGGCAGGCGCTTCCCGATCCTCTACGCCGGCGCCAACGGCCGCGTAGCGCACGAGTGCATCCTGGACACCCGGGTCCTGAAGGCCTCGTACATCACCGCCGAGGACATCTGCAAGCGCCTCATCGACTACGGCTTCCACGCTCCCACCGTCTCGTTTCCGGTACCCGGCACCATCATGGTGGAACCGACCGAGTCCGAGAACCTCGCCGAGCTGGACCGGTTCTGCGAGGCGATGGAATCAATCGCCGACGAGGCCGCCCTGGTCGCCGATGGCCACTGGCCTGTCGACGACAACCCCCTCGTCAATGCCCCGCACACCGCCCGGGCCCTGGCCGCCGAGTGGACCCACCCCTACGACCGGGCCACCGCCGCCTATCCGATGGGTGCCACAATCGACAAGTACTGGCCGCCGGTCGGTCGGATCGACGGTGCCTACGGCGACAAGAACCTGGTCTGCTCCTGCCCGGATATAGACAACTACCGCTGAACCCGGACAGGCCTGGAATTCCCCGCCTGTCCGGATGACGAGCCCATGGATGCCTACCGGTACGGTCGCCGTCGTGGCTGAGACCGAGATGACCCCGCAACCGGCAACCGACGACGGCTTCGCCGATGAGGTCGAATTCACGGCCCGGGTGGAGGGGTTCCTGGCAGACCACTGCTCCAGGATCAGCGACCCCGCCGACGACGAGAGCGAGGCCCACGGACTGGTACGCACCCGCGCCTTCCAGCGTGCCCTCGTGGATGCGGGCCTCGCCGGCCTGACGTACCCGACACAGCTCGGCGGAGCTGGTCTCACCCCACTGCACCAGGAGGTGTTCACCCGGGTGTCGGCCGGATGGCGCCTGCCCAACGGCCCGCTGGCCATCTCCCACGGGATGTGCCTGCCGATGCTCGCCCAGTTCGGGACCGAGGAACAGAAGGCCAGGTACCTACCCGACAACATCAGCGCCGAGACGATCTGGTGCCAGATGTTCTCCGAGCCGGGGGCCGGTTCGGACGTGGCCGGTCTCGCCATGCGGGCGGTCCGGGACGGCGAGGAGTGGATCCTGGACGGCCAGAAGGTCTGGACGTCCGGGGCGCACTACTGCGACTTCGGGATCGTGGTGGCCAGGACCGACCCGACGCTGCCAAAGCACCAGGGCCTGTCCATGTTCATCGTGGACCTACGAGAGCCCGGTATAGAGGTCCGGCCGCTGATGCAGATCTCCGGCGCACGCGGCTTCAACGAGGTTTTCTTCAGCGATGCCCGCATCCCGGCCGGGAACCTTCTCGGCGAGGTGAACCAGGGTTGGAACCTGGCGGTTTCGATGCTCATGTTCGAGCGGGTTTCCATCGGCGCCGGTGGTGGCGCCCTGAACGCCCGCCGCGGCCCGGAGCTGGCGGCCCTGGCACGGGACCTCGGCAGGGCGACCGACCCCGTGATCCGTCAGGGTCTGGCCGACCTGCACATCCGCGAGGAGATCAAGGGCTACATCGGCCAACGGATCAGGTCCAGCGTGGCTGCGGGGCGGGTGCCGGGACCGGAGGGCTCCATCGCCAAGCTGAACGGGGCCGTCCTGGCCCGCCGCACACGGGACCTGGCAATGTCCATCATCGGCACCGCAGGCCAGGCATGGGACGACGGGGACCCATCCTCGGACGTGGCGGCACGGTGGTCGTCCTTCTGCATCAGTGCCGCCGGGATGAGCATCGCCGGCGGGACCGACGAGGTGCAGCGAAACATCATCGGCGAACGCGTCCTGGGCCTCCCGAGGGAACCCGACCCGTTCAAGGGTGCCCCCTGGCAGGACATTCCCCGGAACTGATACCCGACGGCGGCCGAAACCATGTTCATCGACCTCACCGGGGACCAGAAGGCCCTGCAACTGGAGCTGCGTTCCTACTTCGGCGACCTCATGACGCCCGAGATGAAGGCCAGGGTCTCGAACGCCGAGTTCGCCGAGAACCCCGAGTACAAGGCCCTGATCAGGCAGGTCGGGGCCGACGGATGGCTGGGGGTCGGCTGGCCTCTCGAGTACGGGGGCAGGGGCTTCACCCCTGTCGAGCAGTACATCTTCTTCGACGAGTCGCAGGCAGCCGGTTGTCCCATCCCGTTCCTGAGCACCAACACGGTCGGACCGACCATCCGGAGGTTCGGCAGCGACGCCCAGAAGGACTTCTTCCTGCGTCGGATCCTGGCCGGGGAGATGCACTTCTCGATCGGCTACTCGGAGCCGGACGCCGGCACCGACCTGGCCTCCCTACGGACCCGTGCGGTACGCGACGGCGACGACTGGGTGGTGAACGGGCAGAAGCAGTTCACCAGCCTCGTCTACAACGCCGACTACGTGTGGCTGGCGGCCCGGACCGACCCTGATGCACCGGCCCACAAGGGCATCACCATGTTCCTCGTGGACACGGACGATCCGGGCTTCTCGATCCAGCCATTCGAGACGTTCGGCAACACCCACACCACCTCGACGTTCTACGACGACGTCAGGGTCCCGGACTCGATGCGGGTCGGCGAGGTGAACGGCGGATGGGGCCTCATCACCAACCAACTCAACCACGAGAGGGTGTCGCTGTTCCCGGGAGCCCGCCTGGTCCGCATCACCGCAGATGCCGTTGCCTGGGCACGAGACACCATCGCCGCCGACGGGCTGCGGGTCATAGACCACGAGTGGGTCCGGGTGAAGCTGGCCGAGTGCCGCGCCCTGGCCCGCCATCTGGACCTCCTGAACTGGTACGTGGCATCCGAGAACACCAGCGGTCGCATGAGCCCCGCCGACTCGTCGGCCGTGAAGGTCCACGGCTCCGAGTCGATGCACCGGGTCTACACCCTCATCACCGAGGTGATCGGGGCCACCGGCCACCTGAAGGAGGGCTCACCCGGAACCTCCATCCTGAATGCAGTGGAGGCCTCCTACCGCAGCGTCTGGGTGCTCACCTTCGGCGGCGGCACCAACGAGGTGCAGCGCGACATCATCGGAATGGCCGGGCTGGGCCTGCCGCGCCAGCAGCGCCGCCGGGCTGAGGCGAGGTAGGGAGAGTGGACTTCACCCCTTCGGAGGCCCAGCAGGCGGTGGTGGACCTGGCTGAACGCATCATGGGCGACCACCTGGACATGGGTCGCCACCTCGCCGTCGAGGACGCCGGTGGATGGTTCGACCGGGACCTCTGGGAGGACCTCGCCTCCGCAGGCCTCCTCGGCATCGCCCTCGGCACCGACGTGGGCGGCAGCGGTCTGGACGCCGTTGCCCTGGCCCTTCTGCTGCGTGTCCAGGGATCCCATGTGGCCCCCCTGCCACTGCTCCCCTCCTCGGTCGCCGCCCTCATCGTGGATCGACACGGGTCCGACGAGCAGCGTCAGCGCCTGCTTCCCGACGTGGTCGCTGGCGGCTCCATCCTCACCGTGGCCGTCCAGGAGTTCCTGGACGATCGCCTCTCCGAGCCCTCCACGACATTCCGGGACGGCCTCCTGTACGGGACCAAGGTGGTGGTCGAACACCTCGACGCCGCATCGCTCCTCCTCGTCACCGTGCGGACACCGGACGGACCCCGTTGCGCCCTGGTCCACCCGACGGCCGCTGGCCTCACCCGGGTGGAGGGAACCTCGACCCGCAGGCAACCCGTCTGGGAGGTCACCTTCGACGCAACGCCGGCCGAACCCATCGGCGACGACACGACGGCGGGCGCCCTCATCGACCACCTCCGGCTGGGCATCTGCGCAACGCAGTTGGGGGTGACCGAACGGGCGCTCTCGATGACAGCCGAGTACACCTCCACCAGGGAGCAGTTCGGTCGTCCCATCGCCACCTTCCAGGCGGTCGGGCAACGCCTGGCCGACCAGTTCGTGAACGTGGGCGGCATACGCCTCGTCACGCTCTCGGCGGCGTGGCGCCTCGCCAACGGCGTGGACGCCACGGAGGACCTGCTGGTTTCCAAGTGGTGGGCCTCGGAGCGGGCCACCGACGTGGCCAACGCCACCCAACACTGCCATGGCGGCATGGGGGTGGCCATCGACTATCCCCTCCACCGCTACACCCTCTGGAACAAGCACCTCACCGTCTCGCTGGGCGCCGGAACACAGAGCCTCCGGGCCCTCGGCGACCACCTCGCCCGCTGACGACCCGTAAGACGTCAATGCCGCACCACGACCTCCTCATCATCGGCGCCGGATCCGGCAACTCGGTCATCGGTCCGGCTCATGACGACTGGGACGTGGCCATTGCCGAACCCTGGGCCTTCGGCGGGACCTGCCTGAACCGGGGGTGCATTCCCTCCAAGATGCTGGTCCACGTGGCCGACCTGGCGCTCTCGGCGCGTCGGGCACCGGACCTGGGGGTGCACACGTCCTTCAACGGGGTCGACTGGCCGGCCATCCGGGATCGGATCTTCGGCCGCATCGACCCGATCGCCTCCTCCGGTCTCGAATATCGCCGTTCGTTGGCGAACGTCACCGTCTACGAGCACAGCGCCCGGTTCACCGGCGAGCGGACGGTCGAACTGGATGGCCGGGAGGTCACTGCCGACCGGATCGTGGTCGCAGCCGGGGCCCGGACCGTCGTCCCGGACGTCCCGGGTCTGGCCGAGACCCCGTTCCGGACATCCGACGACGTGATGCGCCTCGACGAGCTACCGGAACGGCTGGTGATCCTCGGAGGCGGGTTCATCGCCGCCGAGATGGCCCACGTGTTCGATGGACTGGGGAGCCGGGTGACGATCGTCCACAGGGGCGACCTGATGCTCCGGGGTGCCGACGAGGACGTCCGTCGATGCATCACCGACGTCTACCTCGACCGTATGGACGTCCGCCTGGAGACCACGGTCTCGGACGTCTCCCACGACGGCACCTACGACATCCAACTCTCCGACGGGTCCAGCCTGCAGGCCGACCAGCTCCTGGTGGCCACCGGTAGACGGCCCAACGGAGACCTCCTCGAGGTCGAACAGGCCGGAATCACCCTGGACGACCGGGGCTACATCACCACCGACGAACACCTCCGCACCAGTGCCCACGGGATCTGGGCCCTCGGCGACGTCACCAACCCACGACAGCTGAAGCACACGGCTAATGCCGAGGCGAGGATCATCACCCACAACCTCACCAACCCGGAGGAGCTCCGTAGCGTCGACAGGCGCTTCGTGCCGCACGCCGTCTTCGGCCATCCCCAGATCGGCAGTGTCGGACAGACCCAGAAGGAGCTCATCGACTCCGGGCGCCCCCACATCGTGGCTACCCGCCACTACTCGGACACGGCATACGGATGGGCCATGGAGGACTCCACCGGCTTCGCCAAGGTGCTGGCCGACCCCGACACCCGACTCCTGCTGGGCGCCCACATCGTGGGGCCACAGGCGCCGACGCTCGTCCAGCAGCTGATCCAGGGAATGGCCGCCGGCCTGACCGTGGACCAGATGGCCCACGGTCAGCTCTACATCCACCCAGCAATGCCGGAGCTAGTCGAGCAGGCACTGCTGGACCTCTGAACATGACCACGGGAGACAAGCCATGAAGGACCTGAACGACAAGGTCGCCGTCATAACGGGCGGCGCCTCCGGCATGGGCCTCGCCTTCGCCCACCGTTTCGCCGCTGCCGGAATGAAGGTGGCGATCGGCGACATAGAGGAGGCTGCCCTGGAGGCGGCCGTCGCCGAACTGGTCGCCTCGGGTGCCGAGGTGTTCGGTGGTCGATGCGACGTCACCGACATCGACTCGTTCCGTCGCTTCGCCGCCGACGTCGAGGAGGCCTTCGGTCCGGCCCATGTGGTCTGCCTGAACGCAGGCGTGGCCGGCAGTGGCGACATGGCGGACCTCACCCTGGCGGACTGGAGCTGGGTGCTGGGGGTGAACCTCTGGGGTGTCGTGCACGGCCTGGACATCTACCTGAAGGACCTGGTGGCCCAAAACGAGGGCCACGTGGTCGTGACCGCCTCGGTGGCGGGCCACACGTCGTTTCCCGGCCTCGGCCCATACAGCGCCTCCAAGCACGCCGTGTCGACGATTGCCGAGACCCTCTACAACGAGCTTGCGGCCGCCGGTTCGGAAGTAGGCGTCACCTCGCTTTGCCCTGGCTTCGTGGCCACCGGCATCTTCGCCTCCGGACGCAACCGGCCGGAGCACCTCGTGGATGCCCTTGGCGAACTCCCGTCAGAGGAGCAGCTGGAACGCCAGGAGATGGTCCGGGAGTGGATGGCCGAGAACGCCAAGGATCCGGCCGAGGTGGCCGACCTGGTCCATGACGCCGTGCTGGAACAGACCTTCTGGGTCTTCACGGACCCGGACCACATCGAGTCGATAGAGCGACGCCACGAAGAGATCCGGGGCCGGCAGAACCCTTCCCAGGAACAGAGCATCGGGCTCTCGTTGATGGACTGAACCGGATCGGGCACCGACCGGTTCGGACCGGTCAGTCGTTGACGGCAGCCTCGGCCACGGACTTCGCCCAGCGGTAGTCGGTCTTGCCGTTCGGGCTTCGTTCCACCCGGTCCACGAGGACGATCCGCTTCGGAACCTTGTAGCCGGCCAGGCGTTCCCTGACGCCGGCCCGCAACTCGTCGGCATCGGCCGCCCCCGGAGCGGTCAGCTCCACCACCGCCGTCACCGCCTGGCCCCACCGATCATCGTCGAGGCCGACCACGTTGCAGTCCACCACCGCATCCAGCTCCTTGAGTGCCTCCTCGACCTCCTCGGGGAACACCTTCTCTCCGCCGGTGTTGATGCACGCCGATCCACGACCCAGCAGCGTGATGGTCCCATCGGCTTCGACGGTGGCCCAGTCGCCGGGAATCGACCAGCGACGGCCGGCCACCATCGGGAAGGCCTCCTCGGTCTTGGCCGGATCCTTGAAGTAGCCGAGTGGCAGTGGCCAGCCGAGCGCGATCCGGCCCCGCTCGCCGGAACCCGGCTGGACGTCGATTCCCTCATCGGTCAGGACCCGGGTGTGCTCGCCCAGTCGGAATCGGGCGGTTGCGGTGTCACGTCGCCTGCGGGACATGACCTGGCTGGCCATGCCCGTTCCCTCACTGGAACCCAACGAGTCCACGATCGTGCAGCCGTGGTGGTCCAGCATCGCCTCCTTCGTGGCTGCTGAGAACATCACGCCGGAGGAGAGCAGCAGCCTCAGGGAGGAGAGGTCGGGCATCCGTCCCTCGGCAGAGGCACGGTCCAGGGACTCGACCATCGGTCGCCCGAAGGCGTCCCCGACCATCGTCACCATTGTGATCCGATCCAGCTCGACGATCCGCCAGAGCTCGTCGGCGTCGAACGCCCTGGAGGAAAGCGTGGACAACATCCCGCCGTGGCTGAGGGTGGCCAGCCCCGGGATGCCGGAGGTGCCGTGCATCAGCGGTGCGGCACACAGCTGTCGGATCTCCTTTCCGGCATCGGCCACGCTGCGGGCCGTCGCTGCGGCCTCGGCCGGCGTGGACGGAACCGGCAGGCGGAAGGGACGGAACGTGGCCTCCATGCTCCCGAGGAGGTTGGTGTGATCCCACATGACGGCCTTGGGCATCCCGGTGGTTCCACCGGTGTAGAGGAACCAGAGGTCGGAACCGGAGCGGTCGATCCGCGGCATCGGGTCCGCCGAGACAGCCTCCTCGTAGCCCAACGCCCAGTCGGGCACCTCGCCACCACCCACCTGTACCGCCAGGCGCAGCATCGGGCAGCGATCCCGGACGGCCTCGAGGCGATCCGCCAGGGTGTGGTCGAAGAAGATCGCCTCGGCATCCGAGTTCTCAAGGATGTAGGCCAGCTCGTCACCGGTGTACCGGTAGTTCACGTTTGCGGGAATGCCCCGGACCTTGAACGCCGCGTACTGCGCCTCCGGGTACTCGTTCCCGTTGTAGAGGTAGAGAGCCACCTTGGAATCGGGGCCCAGACCGTGCTCCAGCATCGTGCCCGCCAGTCGGGCTGCCCGGTCGTCGAAGTCGGTCCAGGAGTAGTGCCGGCCGGCCACCGAGACGGCGGTGCTGTCTCCCACCTCGTCGGCAATGGCCTCCCATGCAGAGGCCAGGTTGAGTCGACCGTCGATTTCGCCCACGGGCGGCGATGGTACCGATGCGTTCCCCGACGCCAGCCATCGGCTCCCGGGTCGTTCCGGAACCTCCACGGGTGGGAGCACGGCCCAGCCCTATGCTCCACCGACGTGGGCAACACATACGGACACACCTTCCGCCTCAGCACGTGGGGAGAGAGCCATGGCGCCGGAATCGGCGTTGTGGTGGACGGCTGCCCGCCGCGCCTTGCGCTCACGGTCGAGGACATCCAGCGGGACCTGGACCGACGGCGGCCGGGACAGAGCCGCCTCACGACGCAGCGTGGAGAAGCGGACAGTGCCGAGATCCTGTCCGGTGTCTTCGAGGGCCTCACCACCGGCGGGCCCATCGCCATCCTGGTGAGAAACGCCGACGCCAGGTCCGGCGCATACGACCACCTCCGCGACCTCTACCGACCCTCGCACGCCGACTTCACCTACGAGGCCAAGTACGGGTACCGGGACTGGCGTGGAGGCGGACGTTCCAGCGCCCGCGAGACGATCGGACGCGTCGCCGCCGGTGCGATCGCCCGGCGCCTCCTGGCCGAGGCTGTCGGGATCCAGGTACTCGCCTGGGTGTCGCAGGTGCATGACATCGGCGCCGACGTGGACCGGGACACCGTGACCATCGATGACGTCGAGGCAGACGCCACCCGCTGCCCGGACCCGGTCGCTGCCGCCGCCATGACCGAGGCCATCGAGGACGCCCGCCGCGACGGCGACTCCCTCGGAGGGATCGTCACCTGCGTGGCGCGCGGCGTACCGGCCGGGCTGGGCGTGCCCGTCTTCGACCGCATGGAAGCCGACCTTGCCAAGGCGATGCTCTCGCTACCGGCCTCCAAGGGATTCGACATCGGCAGCGGCTTCGATGCCGTCACCATGACCGGTCGAACCCACAACGACCCGTTCGTTCCCGGTCCGGACGGACGGCCGACCACCACCTCGAACCGGTCCGGAGGCGTCCAGGGTGGAATCACCAACGGTGCCGACATCCACTTCCGGGTGGCCTTCAAGCCCACGGCCACCATCAGCTCGGCACAGGACACGGTGAACACTCAGAACGAGGCGGTCGTCCTGGAGGCAAGGGGACGCCACGACCCGTGCGTGCTACCGCGTGCGGTGCCGATGGTCGAGGCGATGGCACTCGTGACCATTGCGGACCACTGGTTGCGGCAGCGGACCGTCGACATGCTGGATCGTTGAGCGCCCGTCCGGGTCGGTCGGTCCTGTCGACCTGCACCTACAATCGCCGCTGACGGCCCTGAAGCCCGGAGGCACCAGTGACCCAGCCAAGGAACAACCCGGCTATCCACACGGACAAGCCGATCCCCTACGACATCCCGGTCTTCGACGACCACGAGTCGGAGCGGCGCCACCGCAAGGAGCGCCTGGCGGCCGCCTTCCGGATCTTCGGTCGCTTCGGGTTCAGCGAGGGAGTGGCCGGCCACATAACGGTGCGCGACCCCGAGCACACCGACTGCTTCTGGGTGAACCCCTTCGGCACGCCGTTCAGCCACATCCGCGTCTCCGACCTGCTCCTGGTCAGCCACACCGGCGAGATCATGGAAGGCGAGTACGCCGTCAACCAGGCCGCCTTCGCCATCCACTCGGCGTTGCACATGGCCCGACCCGACGTGATCGCCGCCGCCCACTCCCACTCCCTGTACGGCAAGGCCTGGTCGTCGCTGGGTCGGATGCTGGACCCGATCACCCAGGACAGCTGCATCTTCTACGGCGACCACGTGCTGTTCGACGACTACACGGGCGTGGTCAATGACCCCGAAGAGGGAAAGCGGCTCGCCTACGGCCTGGGTGACATGAGTGCCGCCATCCTGCGGAACCACGGCCTCCTGACGGTCGGTGCGAGCGTGGATGCCGTCACATGGCTCTTCGTGACCATGGAGCGTTCCTGCCAGGCGCAGCTCCTGGCCGAAGCCGCCGGCCAGCCGGTGCTGATCGACGACGAGATCGCAGCGCTGACCCACCGGCAGGTGGCGGGCGACTTCGCCAGCTGGTTCAGCGCCCAGCCGATGTTCGAGCAGATCCTGCGGGACCAGCCCGACCTGCTGGACTGACCACGGGCTGACCCGGTTCAGCCTCCGACGAAGGGCGTCGCCACCACGGTGGCGGCCACCTCCGTGCCCCTCTGGTCGAGGGCCACCACATCGCCCGGCACCAGGCCCACGGGTAGGAATGCCATTGCGATCCCGTGCCCCAGGGTGGGCGAGAAGTTGCCGCTGGTCAGCTCCGCCACCGGAGTCCCGCCGTGGATCACGGCCTGTCCCTCGCGGGGCGGTCGACGGCCCTCCACGACCAGGCCTCGGAGGCGCCGCTGCAGCCCGCTCCGGCGTTGTTCCAGGAGCGCTGAGCGGCCACGGAAGGACCCCTTGTCCCAGCCGACCACCCAGCCCAGGCCGGCTTCCAGGGGCGTTATGCCGGGGCCCAGCTCGTGACCGTGCAGGGGCAGTCCGGCCTCCAGCCGGAGGGTGTCACGTGCTCCGAGCCCGGCTGGTTCGGCGCCGGCCGACACCAGCGCATTCCACAGGTCCTCTGCGGCCTCCACCGGCACGGCCAACTCGACGCCGTCCTCGCCCGTATACCCGGTACCCGCCACCAGTCCGGACGTCGACTCCCACTGGAATGGCGCCACTCCGAACCTGGCCACCTCGGCGGCACCCGGAATCACCGATCCCAGGACGGTGCGGGCCGTCGGCCCCTGCAGGGCCAGGAGGGCCCGCTCGGGTCGGATGTCGACACAGCCCGGAAGGGCCTCCACCACCGCTTCGCTGTTGGAGGCGTTCGGCAGCACCACGAAGTGGTCGGGGGCCAGCCACCACACGATGATGTCGTCGACCACGGAACCGTCGGAGTCGTCCAGTAGGTGTGTGTACTGGGCGCGTCCGGGAGCGATCCGCCGCAGGTCGTTGCTGAAGGCAGCCTGGATCACGTCGTGCACGTGCGGACCCCGGAAGTCGAGGCTCCCGAGGTGGCTCACGTCGAACAGGGCTGCGGAGGAGCGACAGGTCGCATGCTCGGCCAGGGTGCCGGCCGGGTAGCTGACCGGCATCTCCCATCCCCCGAAGCCGACCATCCTGGCGCCGAGGGCGCGATGCACGCCATCCAGCGGCGAGGTGTGGAGGGTTCCTTCAGGCATGAAACCGAAGGTACCCGGCGTCAGGCCGCGTGGGTGACGTGGAGGCGGTCCAGGTCCTGTCGGTAGAGGATCCTGATCCGGACCTCCGGGTGCTGCTCTCGCAACAACCTCACCTTGCGGTTCTTGCGTGTCACCAGCGACTGGCGGAGCGTCGTGACCTCCAGGTAGAGATCGTGGTCCGGAAGGTAGAAGTCCGGCGTGAATGCCATCCTCGGCTTTCCGTCGGGAGCGGCTTTCAGCACGAAGGTGCGGGGCTCGTATTCCCAGGCGATCTCGTAGAAGTCCAGGAGGTCGGCGACCCGTTGTTCCGACTCGTGTGAGAACACGACGCTGTCGGACGAACCGCCCGATGGCACGGGTCGAAGGGGCACCACCCCTCCCCCACCCGGTTCCACGATGCCGCCGATGCGAACGCTCCCGGGGCTAGTTCCCGGCGGCCCTGGCCGCCGGAAGGGTCTCGGCGGCGCTCCGGCCCTCCGGATACAACTCCACTATCCGGGCGTCCACCTGTTCCTTCACCCCGGCCAGCGGGAGGATGTTGAGCACTCCCTGGCCATGGCGGATGAGATCCACGATCTCCTCCTCGCCGGTGCGGACCATCACCGATGTGCCACTGATCACCAGGTTCACCCGGGTCACGTCCTCGTCCAGGTGCTTCGTGAGGTACTCGAACACCTTGCGGACCATCTCGAGGCGGATCCCGGCGTCCAGGAGGGACTTCACGGCACGTAGCTCCAGCAGGTCCCGGTAGGAGTAGAGGCGGCGACTGCCGCTGCCGGTGGCCCGTTGCAGGGACGGCCTGACCAGCCCGGTACGGGCCCAGTAGTCGAGCTGGCGGTATGTGATGCTCGCGATCTCCGCGGCTCGCTTGCCCGGATACCCCTCAGGCGCTTCGCTGGTCATTGGGACGTCTCCCCCATGTCGAATCGTGCTGGAGCGGAACTTCGCCCGCGTACCACAGGGTTGGAACTACAGACCTGTGACTTCCGGTCTCAGGGTACGGGCCGCCGACGCGCCGGTCAAGGATTTCGCGCTCGGAGTGGTCAGATGGACGCTCTGGGCGCGTCAGGCAAGCCCCCTGCCGGGAGCCGCACCCGGCATCAGCCCTCGAAGTCCTCGGGCTCCACCGAATCCAGGAACGCCCGGAACTCCTCCACCTCGGCTTCCGCCATCGGTTCCTCCGTCGGTGGCGGCAGGTATCCCGCCTGCTCGACCACCTCCTCGGCAGCGAAGACCGATGCACCCGTACGCACCGCCAATGCAATGGCGTCCGAGGGGCGGGCCGACACCACCTCGACGCCCGCCGGCCCACGCAGGTACATCTCGGCGAAGAAGGTGCGGTCGCGGAGCTCCGTGACCACGACCCGCTCGAGGCTGGCCGAGAAGGTCGCCAGCAGGGTCGCCATCAGGTCATGGGTCATCGGCCGGGGTGGATCCTGGCCGGCGAGCGCCAGGGAGATGGCCGTGGCCTCCGGCATCCCGATGAAGATCGGCAGCAGCCTCTCCCCGTCAGCCTCGCGGAGCAGCACCACCGGAACGCTGGACGGCAAGACCTCCTGGACGCCCACGACCTCCATCTCGATCATCGGTGGTCCCTGCTGCTGTGTCGACGGCGCACGTCGGAACCCTAGTGCCGCGTCCCGGACCGCCCGGCGTTACGAACCTCGTCGTAGAACCCGTCCTCGGCACGATCCAGGTCGGCCAGTCCCACCTCGACCACACCCGGCAGGTTCCGGAACTCCCCCCGGTGGTCCAGCCCGTACCCCACCAGGAAGGCGGCGTCGGTTGCGAAGCCGACGTGGTCGATGTGAATCGGCAGCACCCGTCGGCCGGCACGATCGAAGAGGGTGCAGATCCTCAGCTCGGACGGCCCATGGTCGATGACGTGCCGCCGTAGGTAGTCCAGGCGGAAGCCCGTGTCCACCACGCCCTCCACCAGAACCACCTGGCGACCCTTCACATCCACCGACAGGTCGTTGGTGAGCCGCACCCGTCCGCTGTCGGGAGCAAAGGCGCTGAGGGCCAGGAAGTCGACGACGATCGGCGTGGAGATCCGTCGGATCAGGTCGGCCATGAAGGGTAGGCAGCCCTTCAGGACGCCGACCAGGACCGCTCCCGGCTCCAGCACCTCGTCCAGCTCCCGAGCCAGGTCGGCCACCCGGTCGGCGATGCTCCCCGCATCCAGGTACGGGCTGGCTGCGACCATCAGGTGGACGGGCCCAACGAGCGGCGGAGCAGCAGGTCGTGGAGTACCGCTCCGGCGTCCGCCAACTCGTCGAGGAGTCGGCGCGCCTCGCCACCGGACCGCCCATCGCCCCGACGTCGGAGAGGCAGCAGGACCTGCTCCAGGATCCCCGCTTCGCGCTGCGCAGCCACCAGGTACATGCGTAGGTGGCGAACGTCGAAGCCGTGCTGCACGAAGCGGGCCGCCACCCGGACCACCAGCAGGGCGTCTCCGTCGTAGACCACCGTCCGACCGGCCTGGATGCCCACGATCAGGCCATGCTTCTCCAGGTCGCGTACCACCTCGACGTCCAGTCCGCCCATGGTGGCCAACTCCCCGAGGCTGACGCTCACCGATCCCATCCCACCGGATCGGCCACGCTCGCGGAACGGGCGCACATCGGATGCCTCCGGCGGCTCGGCTAGGGCCACGTCGACTCCATCCAGGAGCATCGACCGGATCACCTTCAGCGGCAGGAAGTGGTCCCGCTGCTGGCGCAGGATCCAGACAAGCCGTGCCACGTCGTCGGCCGAGAAGAGCCTGTAGCCGGCCGGAGAACGTTCTGGTTCCAGCAGCCCGCTGGACTCCAGGTAGCGGATCTTCGAGACGGTCACGTCGGGGAACTCCGTGGCCAGCCGGGTTATGACGTCACCGATGTTCATGGCCCCACCCGGCGCTGGACCAGCGGGGTCCACCTCCCCGGTCTCCACCGTCGCTCAGGCCCCCGTGCCGTGGAAGAACACCAGCTTGAATCGCCCGATCTGCAGCTCGTCACCGTCGTCCAGCTCGCCGGAATCGATACGGCGCCGGTTCAGGTAGGTGCCGTTAAGGGAGCCGACGTCGCGCACGATGTAGCGGTCGCCGACCCGCTCGACCTCGACATGCCGGCGCGAGACGGTCACGTCGTCGAGGAGGATGTCGGCGGTTCCGTTGCGTCCGATCGTCGTGATCGGGGCCTCCAGGCCGTAGCGGGCACCGGCCTTGGGCCCGGACTCAACCACGAACAGGCCGCACTCCACCGGGAACCGGCCCCGGTCCTCCTCGTGCGGAATTTCCTCCACCGGGTCGAAGGCGTCCGTCACCTCGTCGGCGGCAGGCAGCATCCTCGTTCCGCAGGCACTGCAGAAGCGGGCGTCAGCCGGCTCCGGCCGACCGCAGTCCGGACAGCGGGGGCTCAAGGCTCACCCGCCGATCAGGGCCTGGTAGGCGGCGGCGTCCAGGAGGTCGCCGGTCGCCGAACCGTCGGTACCCATCTCGCAGATCCACCCATCCCCGTAGGGATCCTCGTTCACCTTCTCAGGCGTCGCCTCCAGGTCCTCGTTGACGGCCACCACCTCGCCATCCACCGGGGCGAACAGCTCGGACACCGACTTGGTGGACTCCACCTCGCCGAACACCGATCCGGCCGCCACCGAGGCGCCCACCACCGGTACCTCCACGAAGACCACGTCACCGAGGGCGTCCTGGGCGTAGTCGGTGATGCCGATCCGGATCCGACCACCACCCAGCTCGCGGACCCATTCATGGTCGGTCGAGTAGAGGAGGTCGGCTGGAACGTTCATGACCCGAACCTACTTCGCAGGATCCGGTTCGCTGGCACCACGTTCAGTGGCCTCGACGGGACCGTCGATCCGCCAGGACCTCGCGGGCTGCCGGAATGTACGACCAACCGGCCGCCCAGGAGATGACCAGTCCCGGCAGGCCGAACACCCAGGCGCCGATGGCGAACGCCTCGTGGGCGAAGGCGGTGGACTCCCCAGCCAGGAAGAACGGGACGGCCCACAGCAGGGCGAAGGTCCCTGTCTTGCCCCACCAGGTCACATCGATGCGGCGTGCCCCCATGGCCAGCAGGACGAGGCCGACCAGGCCGATCAGGACCTCCCGGACGAGCACCGTCACGGCAAACCAGGTGGGTATCGAACCATCCACCACCATGGCCGTGAGCGCCACGACGAGGAGCAGCCGGTCGGCGATCGGGTCCAGGAGCTTTCCGACGTCGGAGACCTGGTCGAACCGTCGGGCGATCCAGCCGTCCACCCAGTCGGTGGCGCCCAGGGCACCCAGCAGGAGGGCTGCGTCGGTGCGGTTCCCGACGTCCAACAGGAGCCACAGGAACCAGGGGATGCACGCCAGGCGGAGCATGGTGATCAGGTTCGGCAGCGTCCAGACGCCGTCCCATCCGGCCCTGGACGGCACCGGGGTCGCTGCGGTCTCGGATCCCATCAGGCACAGCCTACGATCCGACCCTGCCGCGCCCCAGCCGGGGACGTACCGGACACGCCAGGAGGACCAGTGGCCTCGATCTTCACCCGCATCATCACCGGCGGGATTCCGGGTCGGCTCATCTGGCGCGACCCCACCTGTGTCGCCATGGTCGACATACGTCCCCTCAACCGCGGGCACGTCCTGGTGATCCCGATCGCCGAGGTAGACCGCTGGACCGACCTGCCACCCGACACCGCTGCGCACTGCACACGGGTGGCCCACGCAGTCGGTCGGGCACAGATGCAGTCATTCGCCCCGGATCGCATCGGCCTCATGATCGCCGGGTTCGAGGTACCGCACACCCACCTGCACGTGGTGCCCCTGGACCACATGGGACACCTCGACTTCGGTCAGGCGGACGCCGATGCAGACCCGTCGGACCTCGACGACGTGGCCGAGGAACTCCGGGCGGCGCTCCGGTCCGACGGCCACACCGAGGTGGTCTGACCGGCCCAGGTCCGGCGGATCAGGAACCCGGGCGACGTACCCAGAGTCGGACACCGTCGGAGTCCAGTCGCTTGCGGAAGTCCATCAGGATGAGACGGCTCTCGAACATGCGGGCCTCCGATGCGGTCCAACCCATGGACTCGACGTCCACCACCACGACGTCGAAGCGGTCAGGCCAGTCCAGGCCGGGCAGGAAACCCTGCGTGGGTCGCAGGACGCGGACCTCGTCACGATCGGCCACCAGCGGATACACCTCGGGCGGGACTATCACCCGTGCGTCGTCGCCGATCAGCACCGATGCCGACACCCTCGCCACGTCCACCGATGAGCGCCTTCCCCAGTCCCACGGCTCCTCGTACGGAGATGACTCGGCATCGCGGACGAAGAACACGACCGCTGTCAGCACTATGACCGTGAGCACCCGGCGGTCCACGAGGATCCGACTCACCCCCGGGGTTCCGATGCGCATCAGGGCGTACGTGGCGGCGATGAACACGAAGGCCAGGGTGGCGACGTCCTGCTGGGGGTTGCCGAACCCGTCGTCGGGCACGTCGGCCACCAGGTACAGGGCCAGCAGGGGCAGGACCGGCACGAGGTACCTGGGTCTCACCAGCGGCAGGAAGAGCACCGGCGCCAGCAGGAGGAGGACCTTGTCGAAGCCGTCCCGACCGAACAGGTCGCTGACGAGGCCCACGGGATCGCCGAGCATCCCGACGGCGATTCCGAGGACGCTCGTCCCGTACCGGGCGAAGGCGTCGAGGTGCGGATAGCCCCCATCGCCGAGCATGGGTTGCACCACGAACGACATGACCAGGAACCAGGTCAGGCCGAAGGTGGCGAGTGACCAGCCGGCCGTCCGCTCGTCCTCTCCGACCAGGAGCAGCCCGAGGGCCGCCACCGCCAGGCCGAGGTCAGACCTGGTTGCGACCACCAGCAGGACCAGGACCGCCACCAGTCGCCAGCGACCCCGTTGGGATGCCAGGTAGGCGGCCATCAGGGCAGGTAGTGCCAACGCCTCCGGATGGAAGCCGGCGAGGTTCAGGTTGTGGATGGACGGGTGCATGGCGTAGGCCACCATCAGGGCTCCCGCCGCTCCTATGCGCAGGTTGGCCGGGCCACGGGCGATCCTCCAGATGGGCACCACGCCCAGCGCCAGGGCGACGGACTGCAGGACGAGCAGCGTCCCGGCCACGGGCAGCACCCGGAGCGCCCACGCGATCGGCCAGAAGATCCAGGCTCCCTGGTCGGCGAAGAGGTTGTGCCCGAGGTCGCTGACCACCGGCTCGAATCCCCGGTCCATGAGGTCGGCGGCCTGGAGGTAGTGGCCCAACTGGTAACCGATCCCGAGGTCCTGGCTGCGGGCCAGGGCCAGCAGCGAGAGGAAGGTCGCGAGCACCACCGCCGTGAACCACGGCAGGCTGCGATCCCAGGCCCGGGAGTCCATGCGGGCCTGCCACCGGAGCATGGCGATGTCCATGCGCCGCCGCACCGACACCACCGTCGTCGCGACGGTCTCGCCGGTGCGTTCCAGGGACTTGGCGGTGCGCTCGAGGGCTGGGGTGGCCTTCACCAGAGGGCCTCCTGGCCGGCGCCGCCGCCGACCTGTGTCGGGTCGGCGACCGGAACGGTCAGCTCCGCGCCCTTGCGACGGGCGTCGTTCACCCGGTGGTCCACCGGGTGGCGTTCGAGTAGCCCAGCGGGCGCCGGCACGAGGAGGGACTCCAGGGCGGAGGCATCACAGGTCGACGGATCCAGCCACCCTGCCCAATCGCCGGGTGGCAGCAGCGCAGGCATCCGGTGGTGGATCGGAGCCAGGTCGGCGTTCGCCTCCACCGTCAGGATCGTGCAGGTCCGCAGCACGGAACCCTCCCCGTCGGTCCGGGCCTCCCACAGGCCGGCCATGGCCAGCGGTGCACCGTCGGCCCTCCGGACGAACCAGGGCTGCTTCGGTGAGCCGGTGGAAGCGGGGCTCCACTCGTAGAAGCCATCCACCGGAACGAGGCACCGTCGATTCCGGAACGCCGCCCGGAAGGAAGGCTTACCGGCCACCGTCTCAGACCTGGCGTTGAACATGCGACCGCCGATCGACGGGTCCGTGGCCCATTGGGGCACCAGGCCCCATCGGGCGGTCCCCAGGAGGCGCTGGTGGCCATCCGTCGGATCCTCCCAGGCAATGGGCAGCCGGCCGGATGGGGCAACGTTGTGGTCGGGACCGTCCAGGACGTCGAGGATGGCGGCCGCTCCCACGTACTCGCTGAGTTCTTCGGGTGACGATGTCGTCACCACCCGGCCACACATGACATCACCGTACCGGCCGCGCCGTCCCGGCTCGGTTGCACGCCCACCCGCTCACCCCAGGGTGCAGTCGCCCACGAATGGCCCGGCCGATCCGGATCCGAGATCCACGGTGACCACATCTCCCGGAGCACCACCGAATCGGGGCACGGCCACCGACATGCCTTCCTCCGCCACCGTGATGGACCCCCTCACGGCCAGGGTCTCCCAACGCGAGGCCGGTTCCGTGGCGGTCTCCAGGCCGAAGCGGATCGTCTCGGCCCAACCGGAGCCACCCTCGATGAGGGACACCTCACCTTGTGGGATGTCCACCGCCAGCACGAGGACCCTCCTACCCGAGCAGGTGACCCGTGCGGGCCGACCGACCATCTCGGGCGGGCAGGCCCCGTCGGAGGCCTCGTACAGGACGACGTCCAGGGGGCGCAGGAACTCGGTTGCGACAACCACCCGGACGCACCCTGCGACCCACCAGTCCACCGGCCCGACGAGGGCCACCTGGCCACCGCCGTGCTCGAAGACGGTTCCGGCCAGGGCCCCGACCGGTATCGGCAGGTCTCCAGCGGTCACGTCCAGACGGATCCGGGCAGCCGATGGTCCGTCGCCGCGCAGCACCGCCACGACGCTGTCCGCCGTACCCACCAGGGCCGGCTCGGCCACGGGCGGACCGCCGGCGATGACGCCCGTCCCAGCGCCGGAATCCGACGTGGCGAGGGTCGAGGAGAACCGCAGTGACCGATCGGTCCTGTCCACGGGTTCGTCGGAGAGAAGGACACGGGCCAGTCCGCCAACGGCACCTAACGCCAGGAGGGTCAACAGGACCCCGATGACCCTCTTGCGGAGCCCCAGGTGCAGGGAACGCAGGATGGCGGCCTCGTCCCTGCGTTCAGATCGGGACCTGGGGCCGAAGGCCTCTGAGCGATCGCCCCCGCTGAGGAGGGTTGCCCATCGGCTGACCGTCTCCTCCGGGAACCGGAGGGCCAGGTCTGCGAAGGCCTCCTCCTCCTCCGGCCCGAACAGCAGCAGCAGGTCGTTCTCGCGTAGGAGCTCCACCGGGTCCATGCGGTGGACCAGACGGCGATCCCCGGCCAGCGTCGTCAGGAAGGCGCGGATCTGGCGATCCGCCTCCAGCTCGTTCCAGCGTCCTCCGGTCGGTGTCGGGAGGCCCGCCACCGGCGAGGTGGTCGTATCCCCCTCGCGGAAGAAGCCGGTCCGACGGTCCCGCTGCTCGTCGGACACCTCCGTCCCGCCCTCCGCCCGGTTGCGTTCCGGTGTCGGTGCCGGCTCGGCGTCGCCTCCGCTCTCCGCTGCCGGGGCCTCGGCTGTGGGTTCGTCTGGCTCCGGCACGTCGCCGAGGCTACGCACCGCGGCGGCCACAGCCCGGGCACCCGCGCCGGAAGCATGCGATGTGCCGCATACTGTCCCCCGACCGGTCCTCTCCCAGGTCCACAACCCGTCCTCCCCATGCCCCGACCCCGACTCCCCGCCCCCGCCCTCTCCATGGCCGTGGCCGTGGCCGTGGCCGTGGTCATCCTCCTGACCGCCACCGCCTGCACCCTCGACGCCCCCACCCCCACCAACGCCACGACGACTGCCCCCGGCAGCGGAAACAGCGGCGACGACAGCTCGGTACCACCTCAGCCGGAGGTCACGTCCACGACCCTCAGGTCCGTCAACGACGGAGCTGTCGACACGAAGCCGCCAGAGGCGACGTCGACGGAGCCCTCAGACACCGATGCGAGCGAAGGAGAGTCGGTCGTCCAGCCGTCGGAGGCAACGTCGACGGTGACGACGTCGACCGTAGCGAAGCGTGTCGACGACGGCACTGGCGACGGTGCCGCCGGAGATAGCAGAGACGGCAGACCCATACCCGGCGGATCGCTCACCGAGGACGGCCACTACGCCGACCCGCGCGGCGACACATACGAAGAGTTCCAGGCCTCCTTCGACCGCACGCACCCGTTCCAGGGCCTGGAGTCCTTCTGCGTGCCGACACCGGCCCCGGAGGCTGTTCCGGTGGCCACCCAGCCGGGCATCACCGCCGATTCATTGAACATCGTCCACCTCCACACCCGTCTGGACGAGTTGGAGAAGATCGGCTTCTCCTCAAGGGTGGGCGACATCGACGACATGGTCCGGTCGTTCGTCGGAATCGTCAACGAATGCGGCGGTATCCACGGTCGGCGACTCGACCTTCGGACGGTCGAGGTCTCTGCGCTGGGTGGTGGCGGCCATGACATCGACACCCGCCGGGAGGCGGCCTGCCTCGAGGCACGGGAGGTACACGAGGCCGTGGCCGTCCTGGCCGTGGAGGCGGTCCCGGGAACGGCAGCCAACTGCCTGACCCGCTCAGGACGGACTTCGTTCCTGAGCGTGCGGGGTACGTCGGACCGCGACGACCGTCGCTCTGGTGGGCTCCTGCTCGCCCAGGAGCCCGGGGCCCGGACCGCCGTGGAGGCCATGGTCCACATGGCCGATGGGAGGGGCCTGCTCGTGGACGGCACCATCGGCCTCGTGGTCCCGGATGCACCCCAGCGCTCCGACGACGTCGTGGACGTACTGGTGCATGCCCTCGAGTCCCTCGGCCACGAGCCGACGATCCACCTGGTGGGCTGTGAGGGGACCACGACGTGTCGGGTGGGGTTGGACACAGCGGTCGCAGCCATGGTGGAGCGTGGAGTGGACGTAGTGCTTCCCCTCCTGAACCGGACCTCGCTGCCCTGGCTGGTACTCGAGATGCTGGACCAGTCGATGCCGAGGCCCACGTTCATCCAGTCCGGCCTGGACGCACAGGGCCTCGACTCCGTGTCATCCGAGGTGGCCGAGTTCGGAGGCTCACCAGCCGGCGAGTACTACTCCGGCGCATGGATCCTGGACGCCTCGGCCACCGGCAGCCATCGTCTGGACGGGTTCGAGACCCGCCCGTTCGACGAGATGTGCAACCGCTCCTACGCAGCGGCCGCCCAGCATCCGACCGCCACGGTCGAGGATCCGACAACGGACGTGTACCGGACTGTCACAGAGGCCTGCAGCCTCGTGAGGGCCGTGGCACGCGCCGTCCATGATGCCGGGCCGGACCCGACGAGGCTGGGCATCCAGGTGGCGCTGGCGGCCCTCGGGTCGATGGACGTCTCCGACATGCGCCCCGCCACCAGCTACGACGGCCACCTGAGCGTGCAGCTCAGGCGCTACGAGTACCCGTGCCTGCACGGTCCGGGGTTCGGCGACACGGACGGCTGCCTCGTGCCGGTGTCAGACCCACAGCCACTCGACTGACCGGGCCCCTCCTCAGGGCGGCCCCGAACCACTGGTGGTCTCCCCTACGGGCGTACCTCGTAGTAGATGTTCGTGGGGTCGTCCACCTTGTGCTGGTGGAAGCGGCTGAAGCCGGCTTCGGTGACCATCCCCTGCAGCGTCTCCGGATCAAGGCCCAGGGTGCCGAGGCCCATGCCATCGGGGGTGGACATGGCCGACGCCATGCAGGTGGCCACCGATGTCGAGTACATCATCGCCAGCATCGGGTTCCGGAGGTTCTTCCCCCACTCCGGTGACGACCTGATCTCCTTGACCAGCCAGGTCCCGTCGTCGGCGATCCCCCCACGGATGGCCGCCATTGCCAGGTCCGGCCTGGGCATGTCGTGGAGGCAGTCCAGTGTCATCACGAGGTCGACGTCTGCCGTGGCCGGCAGTTCCTCACCGCCGGCCAGGTGGATGGTCACGTTGTCGCTTCCGTCGAACCTCTGGCGAGCCGCTGCCACCGCCCGTTCGGAGACGTCGTAGCCCTCGTACGTCGAGTCGGGAAAGGCGGCGGAGATGAGCTCGAGGGCCAGGCCGGTGCCGCAGCCGACGTCCACGACCCTGGCTCCGGCCGTGAGGCGGTCGGCCACCCCGTCCAGCATGGGGATCACCGTGGAGACCAGCAGGGCCCTGGCCATAGGTGCCAGCATCGCCTCGGTGTGCTGCTCGGAGCCTTCACCCTGGTCGTCGTAGGTGAGGCCGATGCCGGTCCGGAAGGCCTCCACCAGGCCATCGGCCACCCGGGGGTCGCGCTGGCCGGCGAACACGGCGGCGGCGTAGGTGGGTTGGTCCACGCGGGCCAGCACGAGGGCGGCCTCGGGTTCCATCTCGAAGGTCTCGCCGTCGGTCGTGAGCAGCAGCTCGGCCGCCGCCTGGCTCCGGAGCCACTCCCGCAGCCAGCGCTCGTGGAGGCCGGTCGCCGCCGCCAGGTCACCGGAGGTGACCGGTCCGGCGCCGTCCAGGGCCTGGTAGATCCCGAGGCGTACACCCAGGTGGATCATGAGGCCCACCATCTCGCCCTGCTTGTAGCCCCACGTCGTCAGCGTGTACCTGCTGAGGAGGTCCCGATCGATAGTCATCTCCGTGGCGTACCTTCCGTCATGCCCCTGTGGGGTCCTCTGCGCCTGGTTCACGTACCCAGATCGCTCCATCGTGTTCCACGCACGGCAGGACCGCCAAGTCCCCCTTGCGGTCCCGGCGTCCGTCCAGGTTGGCCTTCCATCCCGCGCCGTCGGGTCCGAACCGCCAGAAGTGCGTGAGGCAGACGAGCTCCTCGCCGTCCACGACCCCCTCATGGGCCAGGTGGGACCACTGGTGCGGGCAACGGGCCTCCGAGACGCACGGGACTCCGGACCCGGTCCGCCACACCACCAGGTCCTCGCCGGCCAGCGTGGCCTCCGCGATGCCACCGGGTGGAACCTCGACGTCGAGGAGCCGGACCCATCCGGGGCCGGGCTGTCCAGCAGCGGCCCGGTCGGCCACGGCTCAGACGTCCGTGAAGCGCGTGACCGCCACCGCTGAACCGATCATCCCGACCAGTCCACCAATGACGAGCAGCCAGATGCTGGTGTCCCAGACGAACCCATCGGGCACGGCGAAGCCGCGGAACAACGGAACGGCGTCCGACTCCTGGAAGTACGCCAGGACCTGGGAATCCACCACGTACAGGGCCGGGATGGCGAGGGCGGCACCCGCCAGGCCGTGGATCGTGCCCTCCAGCATGAAGGGGATCCGGATGAACCAGTTGGTGGCGCCGACCAGCTTCATCACCTCGATCTCCTGGCGGCGGGCCCCGATGGCGGTGAAGACCGTGTTCAGGATCAGCAGGGTGGACACGCCGACGAGAACGACGGCGGCAACCAGGAGTGCCTGGCTCACCCGGGTGGAGAAGTCCTCGATCTGGCGAATGGCCTCGGTGGCCGTCGCAACCTCCTTCACGCCGGGTTGCTCCCCGAACTGGCGTGCCATCTCCGCCACGTTCCCGGCGTCCGGGTTGGCCGGCACGATCCGGTATGAGGGAGGCATCACGGCTGGCGTGACGCTCTCGATCAACTCCGGCTTGTCGGCGAAGAGGCGCTGGAACTCCTCGTAGGCGGCCGCCTTGTCCACGTAGGTGTAGCCGGACACCGCCGGGCTGGAGTCCAGGACGTTGCGTATGGCGGCGTCCTGTTCAGGCGAGGCATCGGCCACCATGAACACGATGAACTCCACGCCCTCCTGGAACTGCGCCGTGGCCCGGGCCGCCCCCTCGCGTATCAGCAGGGAGGCGCCCACCAGGGAGAGCGAGATCGCCACGGTGAGGATGGCGGCCAGCGTGAGGCTGAGGTTCCGCCAGAGGCTGACGAGCGTCTCGCGCACGTAGTACCAGAGTCGGTAGAGCACCTCAGGCCACCGGGCCTGTCACGTCCGGGCTCATTCGTAGACCCCGCGGGATTCGTCGCGCGTGATCACGCCTCGGTCCAGCTCGATCACACGTCGGCGCATGGTGTCCACCACGCCACGGTCGTGGGTGGCCATCACCACCGTCGTGCCGCTGCGGTTGATGCGGTCCAGGAGGCGCATGATGCCCACCGAGGTGCCGGGGTCCAGGTTCCCCGTGGGCTCGTCGGCCAGCAGGATCATGGGGCGGTTCACGAACGCCCTGGCGATGGAGACCCGCTGCTTCTCGCCGCCGGAGAGCTCGTCGGGTAGGCGCTCCGCCTTGCGGGCGAGGCCCACCAGCTCCAGGATCGCCGGAACCTGTTGGCGGATCACCTGACGCGGTCGACCGATCACCTCCAGCCCGAACGCCACGTTCTCGTAGACGGTCTTCTTCGGTAGGAGCTTGTAGTCCTGGAAGATGTAGCCGATGTTGCGACGGAGGTACGGAACCTTCCAGGAGCTCAGCGAGCTGAGGTCCTTGCCGGCGACCATGATCCGGCCCTCGTCGGCGATCTCCTCGCGGTTCAGGAGCCGGATGAAGGTGGACTTCCCGGAGCCCGACGGCCCGACCAGGAACACGAACTCGCCCCTCTGGATCTCGGCCGTGGCGTTCTTCAACGCCACCACGTCACCCTTGAAGATCTTGGAGACGCCCTCCAGCTTGATCACGTGGGAACCCCGGAACGCGACGCTTCGATCAGGACGGGTCGTGACGGCACGGCGCGGACGGTACCAGAAGGCCGTCAGCGGATCGCGGCGCCCCCGGCTGGTCGGTGACTACCGATACGGCCCGGGTCAGCCCTCGACCCGTGAACGGACCCACCGCAGGTAGGCCTCCATGAAGCCGTCCAGGTGACCGTCCAGCACGCTGGCCACGTCGCCGACCTCGTGCCCGGTCCGGAGGTCCTTCACCATCTGGTACGGCTGCAGCACGTAGGACCGGATCTGGCTGCCGAAGTCGACACCGCGCTGCTCCCCGCCCAGCTCGGCCAGCTCGTCGTCGCGCTTCTGGCGTTCCAGGTCCAGCAGGCGGGCGGCGAGCATCTGCATCGCCCTGTCCTTGTTCTGGTGCTGGCTGCGTTCGTTCTGGCAGGAGGTCACGATCCCGGTCGGCAGGTGGGTGATGCGGACCGCCGAGTCGGTGACGTTCACGTGCTGGCCTCCCGCCCCGGAGGACCTGTAGGTGTCGATCCTGAGGTCCCCCTCGTCGATCTCCACCTCGTCCACGATCGCGTCGAAGAATGGGACCACCTGGAGGGAGGCGAAGGCGGTCTGCCTCTTGGACTCCTTGTTGAACGGCGAGATCCTGACCAGGCGGTGGACGCCGCGTTCGCTCTGGAGGAGGCCGTAGGCGTAGCGGCCCCTGACCACGAACTCCACGGAGCTGATCCCCGCTTCGGTGCCCTCCGATACCGACTCCACCACCAGGTCGAAGCCCCGTCGGTCGGCCCACCGGCCGTACATGCGCAGCAGGATCTCCGCCCAGTCCTGGGCATCGGTGCCGCCGGCTCCGGACTGGACGTGGCAGACGGCATCGCCCTCGTCGTACTGGCCCGAGAACAGCGACCGGACCTCCAGTGCCTCCAGGCGCGTGGACAGGTCTGCGACAGCGTCCACGATCTCGCCATCCAGGCTCTCGTCGCCCTCCTCGGCCGCCATCTCCGCGAGGGTGTCGGCGTCCTCCAGGCGTTGCGTCAGGTCCGAATGGAACTCCAGGTCCTCGACCACCCCGGAGAGGTCCTTCTGGACCCGTCGACCGCGGTCCTGGTCGTTCCAGAGTTCGGGGTCGGCCATCTCGATCTCCAGGGCCACCCTGCGTTCGAGTTGTTCGCTGATCCTGAGATAGTTGAACGCCTCGTTCAGTCGTATCCGGAGGGCGGCCAGTTCGGCTGTGAAGTCCTGCATGTCAGCCCCCGTGGCACTGCTTGAACTTGCGGCCAGAGCCGCACGGACACGGGGCGTTGCGCGACGTGTTCTCCCAATCGGTGTTCACCTTGGTGGCAGCCTTCACCGGCGTCGACTCCTCCACCCTGGCGGGCACCCCCGCTGCGGCTGCGGCACCCACCACCGGGCCCTCCGGGCCGCTGGTGGTCATATCGGAGGGCTGGCTGGACTCGTCGGCCCGGACGATCCGGATCCGCATCACATACCGGAGGAAGTCATTGCCGATGAGGTCGTCCAGCTGTCCGAACAGCTCGAACCCCTCACGCTTCCACTCGGTCGCCGGATCCCGTTGGCCCATCGCCCTGAGGTGGATCCCCTCACGCAGGTGGTCCATCTCGTAGAGGTGCTCGCGCCACCGCTGGTCGATGATCGAGAGCATCACCTGTCGCTCGACCTCGCGCATCGCCTCGCTACCGAGCTCCTCCTCCCGGCCGGCGTAGACCTCGAGGCCGTCGGCCACCAGGGTCTCGTAGAGGGATTCGGTACTGCGCTCGGCAGCCAGGGCCTCGGCATCCAGCCCCAGGGGCCAGTAGGTGTCCAGCTCGGCACGTAGGCCGTCGAGGTCCCACTCCTCGGGGAGGCCCGAGCCGCAGTGCGTCCGGACCGTGCCGTCCACGACCGAAGCCATCACCTCGCGGACCTCTTCGCCCAGATCGGCTCCGGTGAGCATCCGGTCCCGGCGTCGGTAGATGACGTTGCGCTGCTCGTTCATCACCTCGTCGTACTTGAGGACGTTCTTGCGTACCTCTGCGTTCTTCTGCTCGACGGTGGTCTGGGCGCGTTCGATCGCCTTCGTGACCATCTTGGACTCGATCGGCACGTCTTCCGGGAGCGCCCTGTCCATGACGCCCCTGATGGTGTCCGAGGCGAAGAGGCGCATCAGGTCGTCCTCCAGCGACAGGTAGAAGCGGCTCTCGCCCGGATCCCCCTGACGGCCGCTGCGGCCCCGCAGCTGGTTGTCGATCCGACGTGACTCGTGTCGCTCGGTGCCCAGCACGTACAGGCCACCGCTGGCCCGCACCTCGTCGCCCATGGCCAGGCACTCCGGTTCGAAGCGCTTCACCAGCTCTGCCAGGCGTTCCTCGCCCTCGGGTGTGGCTGGATCCAGGCCCGCCGACTTCAGCTCGCGTTGGGCCAGGTTGGCGGGGTTGCCCCCGAGCAGGATGTCCACCCCACGTCCCGCCATGTTGGTGGCGACGGTCACCGCCCCGGGTCGACCGGCCTGGGCCACCACATCGGCCTCGCGGAAGTGCTGCTTGGCGTTCAGCACCTCGTGGTCGATGCCACGCTTCTCCAGCTCGCGCGAGAGCCGTTCCGAGTTCTCAACCGAGACCGTGCCGACCAGCACCGGTTGGCCGGCTTCGCGACGCTCCACGATGTCGTCGACCACGGCGTCGAACTTCCCCGCCTCCGACTTGAAGATGAGGTCGCTCCTGTCCAGGCGCACCAGCGGGCGGTTCGTGGGGATGGGCACCACCTGGAGACCGTAGATGCCGGCCAGCTCGGCGGCCTCGGTCTCGGCGGTTCCGGTCATGCCCGCCAACTTCTCGTAGAGGCGGAAGTAGTTCTGGAGCGTGATCGTGGCGAGCGTCTGGTTCTCCTCCTTGATCGACACCCCCTCCTTGGCCTCGACCGCCTGGTGGAGGCCGTCGGACCAGCGTCGACCCTCCAGCACCCTTCCGGTGAACACGTCGACGATCCGGACGTCGCCGTCCACGACGATGTAGTCCTTGTCCCGCTTGTAGAGCTCCTTGGCCTTCAGGGCGGCGTGGAACTGGTGGACCAGGTCCGCCGACACCTGGTCGTAGAGGTTGTCGATGCCCAGGGCCGCCTCGACGGCATGCACCCCGTCCTCGGTCGGGGCGACTATCCCCTTCTCCTCGTCCACGTCGTAGTGGTGGTCGGGTTCCAGGCCCCGGACGACTGCGGCGAACCGTTGGTAGAGGGCGGCGGCCTCACTGAGTCGCCCGCTGATGATGAGCGGCGTGCGTGCCTCGTCGATGAGGATGGAGTCGACCTCGTCAACGATGCAGTAGGCGTGGCCCCGCTGGGCCTTCTCCGCATCCGACATGGCCATGTTGTCACGCAGGTAGTCGAAGCCCAGCTCGTTGTTGGTGCCGTAGGTGATGTCGGAGGCATAGGCGGCCCGCTTCTGGACCCTGTCGCGGGCGTCGGGCCCGACGAGGCCCACCGAGAGCCCCAGCCACCGGTGGATCTGGCCCATCCACTCGGCGTCCCGACTGGCCAGGTAGTCGTTGACGGTGCAGAGGTGGACTCCGCGTCCGGAGAGGCCGTTCAGGTATGCGGGCAGCGTCGAGACGAGGGTCTTGCCCTCCCCGGTGCGCATCTCGGCCACCCAGCCCAGGTGGAGGGCCATCCCGCCCATCATCTGGACGTCGTAGTGGCGCTGGCCGATGACGCGCCATGCTGCTTCGCGCACCACGGCGAAGGACTCGACCAGCAGGTCGTCGAGCTCCTCGCCGTTCTCGAGGCGTAGACGGAACTCGCCGGTCCTGGCGCGCAGGGCGTCGTCGTCGAGCGCGGCCGTGGCATCCGACAGGGCGTTGATGTCGGGCACGATCGCCTCGAGGGCCTTCACCTTGCGGCCCTCGCCGCTGCGCAGGACGCGCGAGAACAGACTCATGGTCCGGCTGAGGCTACCGGCCCGCGCCCGTGGCGATGGCGGCCGTGACGGGTGCCCCTGAGCCTCCCGGGCGGCCCTTCAGGAGGTGGTCGGCGGGCGGAGGAGGCCCATTCCGGCCAGCTCGCCCGGTGCGTCGTCCATGCTGGTTCCGAGGATGGCGGCCAGGGCCTGGAGGTCGTCGCCACGGATGGTGAGGACCCTTCCATTGAAGTCCTGTCTCTTCACCTGGATGATCTCCAGGTATCGGCGGATCAGGTCCACCTCGGGTCCCGACGCACCCGCCAGTCCGACCAGGTCGATGACCACCTTCTGGCCCGGGATCCATGCAGGGTCGTCGGGCTGCTCGATGCCGGCACCACCGTCGGCCCTCGGCAGGAGCTGGTCCACCGGGACGCTGTAGAAGCGGGCCAGGCGATGCAGTCGTGGCATCGAGACCGCCCGCTCGCCGCGTTCGTAGGCACCCAGCACCGATGCCTTGAACTCCGACTCCGACCTGGCCTCGACGTCCTGGAGGGAGAGTCGCTTCTGCCGGCGGATCAGGCGGATGCGTTCACCCAGCCGGTTGCTGTACTCGGCCTCGTCCCGGTCGGCGTAGCCGCGTGCGTCCCTCACCACAGGAGGTGACCGTATCGACCGCGCTGCGTGGTCGACAACCGTGGCGCGGAAACCACCAGGGACCTCGGCAGCACGAACCGTCAGGAGGCCGCTGATACCCGCCCGTCGCGCAGTGCCACCATGAGGGCGCCGGCGGTGATCGCCGCCGTCTCGGCGCGCAGCACGGTGGACCCGAGGCCCACGCGCCGTCGGTCGCCCAGCTCTTCGTCGGTCCACCCTCCCTCCGGCCCGATCAGGAGGAGGTCCACGTCACCGTCGAGACCCGGCCCTCCGGGCTCGGCCATGGCCACGGCCGACTCCTGCGCCGCCACGGCGACCGGCTGCAATGATTCCAACACCGGGAGGCGAACCCGACGGGACTGCATGCCGGACTCACGGACCACCCGGGTGAGCCGCTCCATCTGGGCAGCGACCTTCCCGTCGTCCCACCTCACCACGGACCTCTCGGCCGCCAGCAGCAGGATCCGGTCCACCCCCAGCTCGGTGAGCTTCTGCACCACCAGCTCCGGCCTACCCGACTTGATGAGGGCGAAGCCGACCGCCACCTCACGTACCGGCGGCGGCACCTCGACCACGTCGCCTGATGGCTCCAGACGGTCACCGAACATGGTGGGCCGCCAACGACCCGCTGCATCGCACACGGTCATGGGGTCGCCATCCCTGAGGCGCAGGACCCTGGCCAGGTGGTGGCGGTCGTCGGCGGAGAGGACCGGTTCCTCCACGTCGGCCACGAATGCATGGGGGCCACCCCGGCCGTCGGGCTCAACGCCGGTCGTCGCCACCGCTAGCGGAAGGCCGATCGGATCCTGGAGATCAGGCCGTCCCCCGGCTCGCCCACCGCCTCATCGCGGTCGGCCGCCAGCGACCTGAGGAGCTCCTCGCCCTCGGCGCTCAGCCCTGTGGGGGTATCGACCACCACCTCGAGCACGATGTCGCCGCGCCCCCTCCCCTGGAGGTGGGGCACGCCGCTCCCCCGGAGGCGGAACACCTCGCCGGTCTGCGTGCCGGCGGGGATGTGCACATCGACCGTTCCGTCCAGGGTCTCATAGTCCAGATCGACGCCGAGGGCCGCCTGGGTGACCGGCACGTGCAGCCGGTGGTAGAGGTCCGCTCCGTGGCGTTCGAACACGGGATGCGGACGGACGCGTACGTGGACGTAGAGGTCCCCGGTGGGTCCACCACGCGGGCCGACCGCTCCACGCCCGGTGAGACGCAGGGTCGTCCCCTCGTCGACTCCGGCCCGGACGTTGACGGTGAAGGCGGATTCCTCCACCCGCCGCCCCTCGCCCCGGCAGTCGACGCACGGATCCGGAATCACCTCGCCGCGGCCCGAACAGGTTGGACACGGAGCGCTGGTCACCATCTGGCCGAGCAGGGACTGCCTGACCTGCTGGACCTGGCCGCTCCCCCGGCAACCACCGCAACGCTCCGCTGAGGTTCCGGGGGTCAGGCCGGTCGCCTCACAGGTGGTGCACGCCACGGCGGTCCGGACCGTGATCTCCGACTCCGAGCCGAACACCGCCTCTTCGAAGTCCACGAGGATGGTCGTCTCGAGGTCCTCCCCCGGTCTGGGGCCCGACCTCCTACGGGTACCGCCACCGCCGAATCCCCCACCGCCGAAGAACGATTCGAAGATGTCGTTGATGCCACCGAACGGATCACCGGCCATGCCCACCGACGGCCCGTCGTGTCCGTATCGGTCGTAGGCCTGCCTGGCCTCGGGGTCCGAGAGGACCTTGTAGGAGGCAGCCACCGCCTTGAACTCCGCTTCGGCGGCCTGGTCACCGTCGTTGGCGTCCGGGTGGTGCTGGCGGGCCAGGCGCCGGTAGGCCGACTTCACGTCGGCAGCCGTCGCATCCCGGTCGACGCCTAGTACCTCGTAGTGGTCGCGCGGCACCGCTCAGCCCCCGACCGGGGCGCTGGGGGCGCTCGTCCAGCCCGACGCCACACCCTCGACCACCGGAACGTGACACCGCCACCGGGCGAGCCATCGCCATCCAGATCCACAGGTCATCGCCGCACAACGGTACCCGCAGGAGGCCCGGACCTCGTGGCTTGGGGAGGCCCGGCCGGGCCATCACCCGGCGGCCTTGGCCCGGGCAGGTTCAGGTCCTGAGCTGGTCGAACGGGACGACCTCTGCGACCAGCGGCTCCACGACGCCCTCGGGCAGGAAGAAGCGGAAGAAGAGGGTGCCGAAGGGATGGCCTTCGGTGTCGATCCAGTTGGGGACGCCGGGGTCGGCATGGGCCACGACCATGCGGAAGGAGCCATCGGCCTCGAGCGTCGTGGTGGCCCGGTTCCGGCTGACCGGCCGATTCACGTAGTCGAGGGTCTGCTGGAACCGGTTCCACGCACTTGCGCTGGCGAACCGGCATTCGGGCCACCGACCGGTGACGACCAACGCCTCGTCGGGCCCGAGCAGCCAGCGCCCCAGCGAATAGTGGGCGTCGGCAGCCGACAGGGCGAAGTCCCCCGGCGCCTGGGGAACCGGGAACTCGTTGGGGGTCTGGCCCACCCAGTCGGGCGGAGCGGGACGCTTCGTCGGGCTCGGACCGTCGATCGTCTTGCTACGCACATGGGTGGTCACCCGCCCTATGGAGGCAGCCACGCCGGCGTCGTCCCATGGTGGCGGCGGCCCATCGGGTGGCTCCAGGTTGGAGATGGCCAGCGGCACGTGGGCCTCGGCTGCGGCAGGCGACACCTCCTCGAAGTAGTGGCGGCTGATGAGGCGACCTGCATCGGCCGACAGCCCCAACCAGTTCCGCTGGCGGGGCTCACCCCCGACGAATATCTCGTACGAGCCATCGGCTGCTATGTCGAACTGCGTGTCGTTCAGGACCCCGCCGGTGCGTTCCGTATAAGCGCCGTCGGAACCCCCGACCTCCACGGTGAACGCCGTGTACACCGCTCCGGCCAGGTTGCCGCTGACCCGGTAGGTGCGGTCGCCCCGGATGGGGGCCTCGAAGTAGACGCAGTCGCCATTGTCACCGCTGAACTTGCGGGTCGGCGTCACGATCCGGCGCCAGACCGGGCGCTCCGCGTCGAACTCGGCATGGCTGACCAGGCCCGACTGGAGGATGTGGGCAATGGTGCGATGGGCTTCGGCGACGTCGCGGTCACCGGCCACCATCCACTCCTCGCCGGCGAACCGCTCGCCTGCCTCGGCCAGCACCGCCAGCAGTTCGGCCCATGCGGCTCGCGTCTCGGACATCTGATTCCCTTCGATTCGGACCCCTGGAAACCGGTAGGAGCATGGTCCGCTACCCGGCGGGAGGCCCCACCAGACCGGATCAGCCCTCGGTCAGGCGGTCCCCCAGACGGCGACCCACCACCGCCACGGTTGCCAGCGCCTGCGAGTAGTCCATGCGCGTCGGCCCGAGCACCCCTATGGAACCGGCGGGCTGGCCCTCGATCTCGTACGGAGCCACCACCAGCGAACATCCGGCGAGGTTCTCGAGACCGGTCTCAGCGCCGATGGCCACGCTGAGGCCCCGGTCGATCACGTCCTTCACCAGTGCCACGACGACGAACTGCCGCTCAAGGACGTCCAGCACCCGACGAACCCGCTCGACCTCGTCGAACGCCCCCGCCACCTGGGCGGTTCCACCCACCCATGCCTGGTCCACGCGATCGGAACGCTCGGCCAGGACCATCTCGGCGGTGCGCAGAACGGCGTCGACGGAGGGTTCACCGGTCACGGGGACGGGCGACACGGCGCTCAACCGCCGACCGATGAGGGCTCCTGAGAGGTGTGCAGCCGCCACGGCCAGGGTGGCCTCGCTCGGCTCCGCTGCCTCGCCCACCAACTCCAGGGTGTGCTTCTCGACGGTGCCGTTGGCCATCACCAGGACCAGGAGGGCCAGGTCCGCCGTCAGGCCCACCACCTGGGCGGACCGGACCTCCAGCTGGTCCCGGTCCGGAGCCAGGACCACCGCAGCGCTGCCGGTGAGGTTGGCGAGCAGGTTGCTGGTGTCGGCGAGCATCTGCTCCATCTCGCGATGCGAGCGACTGAAGAAGGCCTGGACCTGCTCGCGGTCCGCCGAATCCAGCGTCCCCGGAGAATCCAGGTGGTCCACGAAGAAGCGGTACGCCTTCTCGGTCGGCACCCGGCCCGCCGAGGTGTGCGGCTGCATCAGGTATCCCTGGTCCTCCAGGTTGGCCAGCTCGCTGCGGATCGTGGCCGAGGAGACCTCCACGGCGTGCGAGGCGGCGACCCGCTCCGACCCGACGGGCTGTGCCGTCTGGATGTACTCCTCCACGACGGCGCTCAGGATCGCGGCCTTCCGGTCCTCCAACACGAACCTGATGCTAGCGGTAGGCCCGATGGCGTCCGGCCGTACCGATCCGGGTCTAGAAGTTCAGTCGGACAACCTGAGGGCTGAGACGAAGGCCTCCTGGGGCACCTCGACCCGCCCGATGGACTTCATCTTCTTCTTGCCTTCCTTCTGCTTCTCGAGCAGCTTCCTCTTGCGGGTGATGTCGCCGCCGTAGAGCTTCGCCGTCACGTCCTTGCGGTACGCCCGCACGGTCTGGCGGGCGATGACCCTGCCTCCGATGGCGGCCTGGATGGGCACCTCGAACTGCTGGCGGGGTATGAGCTCCTTCAGCTTGGCGGTCATCTTCCGCCCGTATTCGTCGGCTGCCGTCCGGTGGATCACCATGGAGAAGGCATCCACCGGCTCGCCCTGGAGGAGGATGTCCACCCGGACCAGGTCCGCGTCCCGATAGCCCTCCGACTCGTAGTCGAGGCTGGCGTAACCCTGGGTGCGGCTCTTCATATGGTCGAAGAAGTCGACGACGACCTCGGCCAGCGGCAGGTGGTACTTCAACTCCACGCGTTCCGGAGAGAGGTAGGTGATTCCGACCAGCTCGCCGCGGCGCTCCTGGCAGAGCTCCATGAGGGTGCCCGTGTAGGAGGACGGCGTGATGAGGGTCGCCAGCAGGAAGGGTTCCTCGATGCCGGCTATCTCGCCGGCCGGCGGGAGGTCGCACGGGTTGTCCACCTCGAGGGTCTCGCCGTTGGTCCTGGTCACCCGGTACTCCACCGACGGCGCCGTGGTGATGAGGCTGAGGCCGAACTCCCGCTCCAGGCGCTCCCTCACGATCTCCATGTGGAGGAGCCCCAGGAAGCCACACCGGAACCCGAAGCCGAGGGCTCCCGAGGTCTCCGGTTCGTACGTGAAGCTGGAGTCGTTCAGGCGGAGCTTCTGGAGGGCGTCCCGAAGGTCGTTGAACTCATCGCCGTCGATCGGATACAGCCCTGAGAACACCATCGGCTTCGGTTCCCGATATCCCTTGAGGGCCACGTCGGAACCGTTCCGACTGGTGGTGACGGTCTCACCCGACCGTGCCTCGCCGACGTCCTTGATCCCTGCGAGCAGGTAGCCGACCTCTCCAGGGCCCAACTCGTCCACGGGTGTGAGGTCGGGCCGCCGCACCCCCACCTCGTCGACGAGGTGGACCGCTCCCGTCTGCATGAACCTCAGCGACGAGTTGGACCTGAGTCGACCGTTCATGATGCGGACCGAGGAGACCACGCCCCGGTACTGGTCGAAGTGGCTGTCGAACACGAGGGCCTGGAGCGGGGCATCGGCATCGCCGACCGGTGGCGGTGTCCGTTCCACGACCATGTCCAGGAGGGCGGCGACTCCCTCACCGGTCTTGGCGCTGATGTGGAGCACCTCCTCGGCCGGAATGCCCAGGACCTGCTCGATCTCCTCGGCGCAGCGTTCCGGCTCCGCAGCGGGCAGGTCGATCTTGTTCAGCACCGCCACGATCTCAAGGTCGTTCTCGAGCGCCAGGTAGCAGTTGGCCAGGGTCTGGGCCTCGATCCCCTGGGCGGCGTCGACCACCAGGATCACGCCCTCGCAGGCTGCCAGCGACCTGCTCACCTCATAGCTGAAGTCCACGTGACCGGGGGTGTCGATCAGGTTGATGACCGCGTCCTTCCAGTCCAGTCGCACGCTCTGGAGCTTGATGGTGATGCCCCGCTCCCGCTCCAGGTCCATGGTGTCGAGGTACTGGGCCCGCATATCCCGGGGGTCGACGGCACCACAGAGTTCGAGCATCCGATCGGCCAGCGTGGACTTGCCATGGTCGATGTGGGCGATGATCGACGTGTTGCGCAGCCGCGAGATGTCCATGTCACCCGAAACGGTAGCGGCGGGCACGGATTCCCCAGTAGGTGCACTCGTCGATGGGACGGGCAGGCGTCACGTTCCCGGTCGAACCGTTCCAGCGGCGCCACCGGTAGGATCGTCACCCGTGCCGGTCGGCAATCAGACCGTGCCCCGCCCCTACGGGCGGACCAGTACCCACCGACCAACAGGGACCCCTCCCGTGGCGAACATCAAGAGCCAGATCAAGCGGAACCGTCAGACCGAGGTCCGGCGCGTCCGCAACCGCGCCGTGAGCACAGAACTGAAGACCCGCATCAAGAACGCCCTTAAGGCTGCCGAGGACGGAGAGAACGCTCCCGAGGCTGCCGCCATCGCCATGAGCCGCATCGACCGGGCCGGCAACCGTGGCCTGCTCCACCGCAAGACCGCCTCCCGTCGCAAGTCGAGGCTCCAGAAGCGCCTCAACGCCTCCTCGAACTAGACGCCCGGCCGGGTACTCCGGCCAGCGTCCGGCTAACGCCTGGCGAGGCTCGCCAGGCGGGCCACCAGCACCTCCACCACCAGTTCCGGCGGCCATGCCGACCTACCCCTGAGGTCCAGGTCGGCTGACGCCAGAAGGCGGATCGACCGGGCGGTCTTCTCGGGCCCCAGCCTGCGGCTGGCCTGTAGCGCCTTCCTGGCCGGAAAGCCCTTTATGCCCAGGGCGTCGGCCGATCCTGCCTCGTCCTTCACTCCGGAGCCGTCCAGCCTCAGCAGCCTCCCGAAGTGGGCGTTGAGTGATGCCATGACCGCCAGCGGATGTCGACCACCGGCGTCGAGCATCCTGGCGAGGCAGTCCAACGCTCCGGGAACGTCGCCCTTGTCGATCGCATCCGTGAGGTCCCAGGGGGCCACGTTGCCGCCTGAGCCCAGGAACGGCTCGACGTCGGCGACCCCCAACCCCGAGCCCGGCCCGAAGACCGCTTCGAGGGTCTCCAGCAGGGGCAGGACCTTTGCCCGGTCCTCACCCATCCGGCGGGCCACCAGGGCACGCGCCGGCCTGTCCAGGTCCACCGACGCATGGTCCAGTCGCTCGTCCAACCAGCGCTCGGCATCGCGGCCCCGGCCGGTACCCACCTTCCGGACCTCCCCGCCTGCGGCGGCCACCGCCGCCACCAGGTCCTTGGGGATCGGGTTCAGCTTCGGCTGGGTCGGTGTCCGGCCCTTCTCCCAGACCACGACGAGGGCTGTGGTCTCCAGCGGGGACTCCAGGTAGGCGACGAGCGGTGCGACCGCATCGCGGTTCGTGAATCGCCCAAGGTGCCGGCCCACCACCACCCTCCGTCCGGTCAGGAACGGTGGCGTCTGGGCGGCATCCACGAGTCGGGCGATCTCGAAGCCGTCGTCTGTGCGGTACTCCTCCTCGGTCAGTTCCTCGAGGGCGAGGCTGCGATCCTCGGTTCCGAGGGCCGCCTCGACGGCAGCCCTGACGGCCTCCGTCACGAGGCTCTCGTCGTCCCCGGAGATGATGGTGATCGGTGTTGTCATGTGGAGTCTCCGGATGCTGGGGATCCAGCGGCCAGAACTGCCGCCATGGCGTCGGCGACCCGGCGGCCGCCTCGGACGTCGTGCGCCCGGATGACCCGGCACCCGAGGGCGATCCCCAGGGCGTGAGCGGACCAGGAGGACTCCACCCTTCCATCGATCCCGGCGCCGGTGAGGTCACCCAGGAAACCCTTGTTGGACGCCGAGAGGAAGACCGGAAGACCGAGCGACACCAGGTCGTCGGTGCGACGCAGGAGGGACGCCGACATCCCGGGGGTCTTGCCGAGGTCCAGGCCGGCATCGACCATGATGCGCTCGTCGGGGATACCGGCGGAGCGGGCCATCTCGACCCTCGCCACCAGGAACTCCCTCACGTCGGCGACGACGTCCGCGTAGCTGGGCGTCGGGTCCGGCACGCGGGGTCCGATCCTGACGTGCGTGGCCACCACGGCTGCCCCATGCCGGGCACATGCCGGCAGGAAGGTGGGGTCGGCGAAACCGCTTATGTCGTTGCCCACCGAGGCTCCGGCAGCGAATGCCTGGTCCGCCACGCCACCCCTGAAGGTGTCGACCGAGATCGGGAGCCCGAACCGGGAGCGGAGGGCCTCGATGGCGGGCAGCACCCGGTCCATCTCCTCGGCCTCGGTCACCTCCGGCCCGGGGCCGGCCTTCGAGCCGCCCACGTCCAGGAAGTCGGCTCCGTCGGCGACGTGGCGGTCGGCGAGTCGGAGGAAGTCGTCGAAGTCCCAGAAGCGACCCCGGTCCCAGAAGGAATCAGGGGTCCGATTCAGGATCCCCATCACGAGTGTGCGGGTCGTGCAGTCGTAGCGGTGGCCGGATCCCAGCTCGACGATCACCCGACCGACGGTACACGCGGCTCCGCCTACGCCGGTGCGCGTCTCACCAGCAGGAGGCCACGCTCCAGGTGCACCACCCAGGTGGTTCCGTCCACCCTGAACCGGGTGCCACTGGCCGGTACCACGGCACCCACCGAGGCCGGCGGCCCCCAGCGTTGGTGGGTTCCGAAGCGCAGGTCCAGGGCATCGCCGACGCCGGCCGGAACCGGTTCGCGGAACACCAGCAGGGTGGGCTGGTCGACGCTGCGGCGCCTGAGGTCCGCGAGGAGCCGCCGGGTGGAGCTGAGTCGGTCCACCACGACCACCTCGCCCTGGCCGAGTACCCGGATGCCGGCATCCGCTCCGGTATCCGCCGAACCGGTGAGCGTGCTGCCGGCAACCGCCAGGAGGACGATGCCCACGCCCAGCAGCACCCCCCTCCCCTGCCCGACGCGCCCCCTGTGGGACAACCAGGCGGCCATGGCCACCGATCCGGCCACCGACGATCCCAGGACCGTTCCCATGTATCCCGTCGGGTGGCTTGCGGACCACGCCCCGACCGCTGCTATCCAACGCAGCCCCACGCCTGTCGGAGCATGGATCAACGCGTCCACCGGGGACCCGAGTATTCCTGCGACGAGACCACCGGTTATGCCCCAGACCATCAACGGGCCGGCGACCGGCGCAGCCAGCAGGTTGGCCGGCAGGGCGGCAACCGGAACGGGCCCGAAGCCGGCCAGGAGCAGCGGCGTCACGGCTGCCTGTGCGGCAAGGGTGACGCCTGCGGTCTCACGGAAGATCCGTGGACCGGGTAGGGAGTCGGCCAGGGGCCGGGCAGCCAGGAGGATGCCTGCGGAGGCAGCCACCGAGAGCCTGAAGGCGGCACGGTGCACGAGGAACGGATCCAGGACCACGAGGCCGGCCACGGTTGCGGCCAGGAGGCGTGCGCCTCCGGCCTGTCGACCCCTCGCCGCCGCCAGCGCACTACCGCCGGCCATGACGGTGGCGCGCAGCACCGACGGCTCGAACCTGGTCACGATTGCGAAGAATCCGAGGAGCAGCAGGGTGAGGGGCAGCCTCCAGCGGTACCTGAGTCGTCCCAGGCCCGGGGCGGCGGCAGCCAGGACGAACGCCACGTTCTGGCCCGATACGGCCAGGAGGTGGCCCAGTCCGGCCGCCCGGAAGTCGTCCGCTGTGGAGGCGGACTGGGCCCGGTCGTCGCCCAGCACCAGCCCCGCCAGGAGGGAGGCCTCCCGTTCGCCCAACGGGGCACTCCCCTTCCAGAGGAGGCGACGTAGCCCGTTGGCGGCCCGGTAGACCCGGCCGGCAGGTCCCGTGGCTCCCACATGGTCCACCTCGATGGTTCCGGCCACGTGGCGGAACCGTTGCCATCTACGCGCCGGACGGACGCTGCCGGCCGTGACCTGGATGGTGGTGCCTGCCAGGAGGTCGCCAACCTCGAGGTGGGCTCCTCCGAACTCCGCATCCAGTCGTCGGCCTTCATGACGGACCTCGACACGCCACCCCCCACCATCCATCGGAGTCGGGTCTCCGACCAGGCGGACCACGCCATCGATCGGGCCCTGAGGGGGATCTTCGGTGGCGCGCCAGGCGGCATCGGCGGTCATGGAGGTGAGGACTCCGACGACCAGGGCGGCCGACACCCACCATCGCAGGCCGGCGATCCGTAGGACGACCGCTGCCATCACGGTGGCTCCACCCAGGAGGCCCGGTGGGGTGGGCGCGAAGGCCCCGACCACGGCGCCCGCCGCCAGCGCCACGGCACCCACCGTGTCGGACCAACGGGGCACCGGTCAGAGGGCCACCCGGTCCAGGAGCCCGGCCAGCTTCGCCGGACCGATCCCAGGGACCTCCAGGAGGCCATCCAGCGAATCGAAGGAACCCATCCGATCCCTGTGGCGGACTATGGCCGCGGCCAGGGAGGGCCCTACGCCGGGTAGGGATTCCAGTTCGGCGGCCGTAGCCCGGTTCACGTCCACCAGGGCCGGTGCCGTGGATCCGTCGTGGATCGGTCCCGGATCGGTCATCTCGGAATCCGAGGGAACCCAGATCCTCGTGCCGTCGCGCAACGGTGCGGCGAGGTTCAGGAGGTCGGGTCGACCACCTTCGACAACCCCTCCTGCCGCTATGAGCAGGTCGGCGACCCGGTCCTCGGCCGGTCGGACGTACAGCCCCGGGCGCGCCACCGCCCCCGCCACGTGCACCACCACCTCGGCCGGCTGGGTCGTGGTCACCGGGGGCACCGTCACGAACGGCAGCCGGGACGGGTCGGAACCGTCCGATGGCCACCAGATGAGCGCTGCCAGCCCGATGCCGGCCAGGAGGAAAAGGCCGGCGACCGTGAGTCGTGCCGGGGTGGGAGGACGCTCGAAGAGGAGGTCGTCTATTCGGCGTCGGATCTGTTCACCGGGCCCGGACATGGCCCACCCCCGGGGGGTCGCTGTGGTTCCGGGGAGGTGGTTGGTGCTCGTCGCCTACGGCCGCAGGGTCCGTGGACGCCCTACGAGCAGGTCAGGAGGTCTGGCAGATCAGAAGAGTGCCGAGGTGAGGCGGCGCCGCCACCCCGCAGTTCGGGGATCCTCCGGACCGAGCAGCTCGAGGAGGTCGAGGAAGCGTTGCCGGGAAGCCTCGTCGGCCTTCACCTCGCCCAGGAGCTCGGTGAGGCTGGCGTCGATGTCGTCCACCGGCTCAGTGCGGGCCATCGCCGCGATCCGGCGGGTCTCCGGCGATTCGGGGATCCGTTCGAGGAGCTTCAGGGCCGCCTCCCGGTCACCGTCGCCCGCCCTCTCGACCAGCAGGAGGGCAAGTGCCGTCACTGCGGCCACGTTGTCGATCTCGAGCTCCAGGGCGGCGATGAGGGAAGCCTCGTCACCGAGCGCCACGAGGCGCTCGACCTCGGATACCTCCTCGCCGGGCAGGAGTCCCTCGACGAAGGTCCTCACGGCGTCCTCGCCCTGCGCACCCACGAAGCTGGCGGCCACCTGGCCGTCCACCATTCCGAATACGGCCGGTATGGACTGGACCTGGAAGGCCTGGTGGGCCCCGGGGTTCTTGTCGATGTCCAGCTTGGCCAGGACGACACGGCCGTTGGTCTCGGCGACGACCTTCTCAAGGATCGGCCCCAGGGTCTTGCAGGGCCCGCACCACTCGGCCCACAGGTCGACCACCACGGGGACCTGGCGCGACCGGTCGATGACCTCTGCCTGGAATGTGGCGTCGGTTACGTCCATGGCGGTCAGGGTAGGGAGCCCGACCGGCCCCTCCACTACCGTCCACGCGCTATGGGAGACACGGCCGGAATCAACCACGACAACCTGGTCCGTTGGTTCGATGGGCAGGTCGGCGGAGTTGACGGCGGGTTGGAGTTCCACCTCATAACCGGGGGACGGTCCAACCTCACGTTCACCGTCTCGGATGGGCACGGGCGCCGCTGGGTGCTGCGCAGGCCGCCCATGGGCCACGTCCTGGCGACCGCACACGACATGGCCCGGGAGCACCGGATCATCAGCGCACTGGCTGACAGCGGCGTGCCGGTCCCGTCGATTGTCGGCCTCTGCGAGGACGAGGAGGTGAACGGGGCCCCGTTCTACGTGATGGACTTCGTCCCCGGTCTCGTGGTCCGCGACGTCGCCATTGCCGAAGGCGTGCCGGTCGAGGTCCGCAGGCGGATGGGCGAATCGCTGGTCGAGGTGCTGGCGCGCCTCCACGCCGTGGACCTGGATGCCGTGGGGCTGTCCGGGCTGGGCCGCCATGACGGTTACATCGAACGCCAGCTGAAGCGTTGGCGCACCCAGTTCGTGGACGCCACCACCCGGGAGATCCCGCGCGTCCTGGAGGTCCACGACCTGCTGGCCGCCAGGGTTCCCACCCAGCAGGGGGTGGGAATCGTGCACGGCGACTACCGCCTGGACAATTGCATGATGTCCGCCGACGGGGAGGTCGCTGCAGTCCTGGACTGGGAGCTGTGCACCCTCGGCGACGTGCTGGCGGACGTGGCGGGGATGGTCGCCTACGGAGACTCGAGGACCACCGGCGGTGTCCTACCACCCACCTCGGTGGAGGGCTTCCCCACGACCGACGAGGTCCGGGAGCTCTACGCCCATCACGGCACACGCGACCTCGCCGACCTGGACTTCTACGTGGCTTTCGCATACTGGCGAATCACCTGCATAGTGGAAGGGGTGTACTCGCGCTACGCGGCCGGCGTCATGGGCGACCAGGACGATCCTCGCCTCGTGGAGGCATTCGGACAGCGGGTCCTGGACCTCGCCGACCTGGCGTACGAGTCCGCTTCGCGGCTGCCGGCGGTGGGCTGAGGTGTCCGAGCGTCCGATGGTCGAGGTCTTCGAGACCCCCGTCCTTCTCGAACCGGTTCTGGTGCTGGCCATGGACGGTTGGATCGATGCCGCCAGCGCGGCCAGGGACGCCCGCCTGCAACTCGTGGGCGACGACCCGGGGCGACGGATCGCCAGGTTCGACACGGATCGACTGCTGGACCACCGGGCCCGGCGACCCACCCTCCACCTCGTTGATGGGGTGAGCAGGCGCATCCAGTGGCCTTCCCTCGAGCTCTTCCTGCTGGAGTCGACGTCGGACAGCGACGTCCTGGTCCTGCATGGTCCCGAACCCGACCATGAGTGGCGGGCGTTCTCCGACGCCGTCCTGGAGCTCTGCCACAGCCTCGACGTACAGATGGTCGTCGGCCTGGGCGCCTACCCGGCAGCCGTACCGCACACCCGACCCACCCGCCTCTCCTGCACGGCCGGTAGTCCGGAGATGACCGACAGGTTGGACTTCGTGACCGCCACCCTCGAGGTGCCGGCCGGTGTCCAGGCGGTGATCGAGATGGCGGCCAGCGGTGCCGGCATTCCCTCCATCGGACTCTGGGCCCAGGTCCCGCACTACCTGGCGGCCTCCTCCTACCCACCGGCCGCACTGGCCCTCCTGAAGGGCCTCGGCGAACTCACCGGGGTCTCGTTCGAGGATGGCCCACTGGCCGAGTCGGCACTGGCCACGCTGGCCCGCCTGGACGACCTCGTGACCCGCAACCCGGAGCACGTCACGATGCTGGAGAAGTTGGAGTCCGCCTACGACGACCTCCACGACATGAGGGGCCAGCTGCCCGACGGCGAGCAGTTGGCCGCCGAACTGGAGAGGTACCTCCGCAGCCACGACGACAGCTGAGTCGCCCCGGTTGATGCCGGATGGGTACGGGCCGACGTGTCAGACGACGACGTTGACCAGCTTCGGTGCTCGGACGATCACCCTTCGGGGTACGCCGCCGGCCAGGGCGGCCAGCACCTTGTCCGATGCGAGCGCGAGGGCTTCGGCGGCGGCCTCGTCCAGGTCTGCCGGCACCTCCACGCGGTCCCGGACCTTGCCGTTCACCTGGATGACCATGGTGACGGTGTCGTCGACCAGCTTGGCCGGGTCCGCCTCGGGCCAGGCCTCCAGGTGGACGTGACCGCCGCGTCGCATCTCCCAGAGCTCGGCGCAGAGGTGTGGGGCAGCCGGTGCCATGACCTGGAGGAGGGCGTCGATGGCCGCGTCCAGCGTGTCGGTGTGCGGTCCGTCGTCGGCCTGCACGTAGCGGTAGAGGGTGTTCGTGAACTCCATGAAGCCGGCGATCGCCGTGTTGTAGGACCAGCGGTCGTACTCGTCGGTGATGCGGGCCACGAGGCGGTGGGTTGCCCTGTCGATGTCGGCATCGGCCCCGGTCGTGTCACCGGCACGGGCATCGGTCCACAGGTCGGAGCCGGGCGCGGCCAGGCGCCAGACCCGGGCCAGGAACTTGGCGCACCCGTCGATCCCGAAGTCCTCCCAGTCCACGTCCTCCTGCGGGGGCTTCACCTGCAGGTGGGCGAGTCGCAGGGCATCGGCCCCCTGACGGTCCAGGATCGGCTCGGGAGCGACGAGGTTGCCCTTCGACTTGGACATCTTCGTGCCACCCAGGCGGATCATGCCCTGGGTGAAGAGCCGCTGGAACGGTTCCCTCAGCCCGGGGGGCGCCACGCCCAGGTCGGCCAGGGCCTTGGTGAAGAACCGGGCGTACATGAGGTGGAGGATTGCGTGCTCCACCCCGCCGATGTACTGGTCCACGGGCAGCCAGCGGGCCGCAGAGTCTGGTGAGAACGGCGCCTCGTCGTTCCACGGGTCGGTGAACCGCAGGAAGTACCAGGAGGAGTCCACGAAGGTGTCCATCGTGTCGGTCTCGCGCCGCGCCGGGCCGTCACAGGACGGGCAGGCGGCGGTGAGGAAGCCGTCGTGCGTGGTCAGCGGGGATCGACCCGTCGGCATGAACTCCACGTCATCGGGTAGCTCCACCGGCAACTGGTCTACCGGTACCGGCTGCTCGCCGCAGGAGTCGCAGTAGATAATGGGAATGGGACAGCCCCAGTAGCGCTGGCGTGACAGCAGCCAGTCGCGGAGGCGGTAGTTGACCTTCCGGACGCCCAGGCCCTCGGCCTCCAGCCAGTCGGATGCCGCCGCCTTGGCCTCTCCCACGGCCATGCCATCCAGGAAGCCGCTGTTGATGGCCTGCCCGTCGCCGAGGTAGGCGTCGCCGTCGAAGTCGTCGGGCGGCTGGACGGTCCGGACGATGTCGCATCCGTGGGCCTTGGCGAAGTCCCAGTCGCGCTGGTCCTGCCCGGGCACCGCCATGATCGCCCCGGTGCCGTATGTCATGAGGACGTAGTCGGCCAGGAAGACGGGGATGGCCTTGCCGGTGAAGGGGTTCACGACCCGGCCGCCGGTGGCCACGCCGCGCTTGTCCAGCGCTGCGCTGGTGGACATGCGGTCGATCTCGCTGCGACCGGCCACCTCTGCCCGGAAGGCGTCCACGTCGGCTCTCCGGTCCTCGGTGGTCAGCTCGTCGACGCGGGGGTGTTCCGGTGAGATGACTGCGAACGTGATGCCGAAGGAGGTGTCGGGACGCGTCGTGAACACATTCAGCGGGTCGACGTCGGTCCGGGCGTTGCCGTCATCGTCGGCTACGGCCAGGCCGAACTCGGTGCCCTCGGAACGCCCGATCCAGTGGCGCTGCATGACCTTGACCTTCTCGGGCCAGTCAACGGTGTCCATGTCGTCGAGCAGCTGCTGGGCGTAGTCGGTGATCCGGTAGAACCACTGCTCCATGTCGCGGCGCTCGACCAGGTCGCCCGAGCGCTCGCAGGTACCGTCTCCCAGCACCTGTTCGTTGGCCAGCACGGTCTGGCAGCCGGGGCACCAGTTCACCGGGGCGTTGTCGCGGTAGACGAGGCCGGCTTCGTAGAACTTCAGGAAGATCCACTGCGTCCAGCGCATGTAGGAGGGATCGTGGCTGCGGACGACCCGTCGCCAGTCGTAGACGGCGCCGATGCGACGGAGCGAGGCCGAGAGTGCCTCGATGTTGGCGTCGGTGTTGATCCGGGGGTGGGTGCCCGTCTTGATGGCTGCGTTCTCGGCCGGCAGGCCGAATGAGTCGAATCCGATCGGCGAGAGCACACCGTCGCCGCGCATGGTGCGGTAGCGGACCAGCAGGTCGCCCATCGTGTAGTTACGGACGTGGCCCATGTGCGCCGGACCGCTCGGGTACGGGTACATGGAGAGCACGTAGAAGCGCGGCCGGGGGTCGTCGTTGTCGACCTCGTAGGTGCCCTCGTCGAGCCAGCGCTGCTGCCAGCGGGCCTCGATGGCCTGGGGGTCGTAGCGCTCGGACATCGACGTGAGGCTACCGAAGCGTCGACTGGCCGGAGGTGCCCTGAAACCCGTTCCGTCGAGCCCTGTCCGCGAAGGGCGCTGGTAGATTGTCGGCTCCTCGGGGCTATAGCTCAGTTGGCAGAGCGCTTCCATGGCATGGAAGAGGTCGAGGGTTCAATTCCCTCTAGCTCCACGTGACGCCGCAGGTCAACGACCTGCGGTGTTTCCGTTTTCAGGAGTCGGCGTCGAATCCGAGTGCGGCTATGCACCCCGGATAGGTGGGCTGGTCGATCAGGACCTGGTTCACGACCGTTTGCCGGAGGTGTTCGACGAGTCCGTCTGCATCCACTGCGATGGTCCCGTCCCGCAGTCCTTCGGCCAGCAGGAGCCTGAGTTCTCCTAGCGGCAGGTCCACGCCGAGGAGGTTTCGCAGCCGGTTCGCCTCCAGGCGTCGGGCCTCGGCCCCGTACTCCATCTCACGTCCCACGATGTCCAGGGAGTTGGCTGCCACACGGGCCAGGAACCCGGTCCGCCCGTCCATGGCCGGAACCACCTCGGACCGCAGGTACCCGCTGACGCTCTCCAGGAGCTCGTCGACCCGCGGCAGGTCCAGGCCGTCATCTCCACCTTCCCGGACGACGCCGACGACCGGACCGGGGATGAGCAGGTTCACGCAGTCCACCTGGCACTCCGACGAGCGCCGCCCGATCGCCGCCCGCTCCACGCTGCGGTCCGGACCGGACCGGTACTGGTCGGCCATCCCCAGGCAGCCGACCGACCACCAGAACGACCCGAACACCTCCCAGAACCTGACGTGGGCCGGGTCCACGGCCCGGCCCGACTCCGCTTCGTAGCCGGCGAAGAGGTCCTCGTAGGAGCCGAAGCCGCCGACCGGCTTCTCCGGATGGCCGAATCGCCAGCTGGCGGTGCAGAGCCAGCCCAGGTCGCGCATCGGGTCCCCGATGTGGGCTATCTCCCAGTCCAGTACGGCTGCCATGCCGGTCGGGGCGACGAGGAGGTTGCCGTTGCGGAAGTCGCCGTGGACGAGGGCCGATTCACCCTCGGGCGGCAGGTGGTCCAGGAGCCACCGGGCCGTGAAGTCGATCATGGGCTGGGGGCTGTGGAATCCCTTGTAGCGCTCCCAGGTCTGCCTCACCTCCTCAGCGGGGTCGACCTCGTGCAGGGCGTCGTTCAGCCCCGTGGAGTCCAGGTCGATGGCATGGATGCGGGCCAGCGCCCGCCCACACTCGCCTGCCAGCCCGGCCCGGGCGGAGGCCAGCTCGTCGGACCGGTTGATCCTGGAGCCGATGCTCTCGCCCTCTACCCACTCCATGACGAAGCCTTCTCCCAGGCCGTCCTCCGGCCGGAGGGCCATGTGGACCTCCGGCCCGGGCACCCCGGCCCGACGAGCCAGGCCCATGAGGCGTGCCTCGACGGCCAGGCCGGGTCCGCCGAAGCCCCGTTCACCTGCTGGACCGACGCTCCTTCGCAACGCCAGGCTGCGCTCGCCGTCGACCATGGCGACGCGCAGGCGGTAGGTCGCCTGGCTGGCTCCCCCGGACAACCGCTCCAGCGAGTGGAGGGCCACGAACCCGTCGAGGCGCTCAAGGGCGTTCGCCAGGAGGCTCTGGATCTCGTCGGTGTCAGGCATCGGCGGCACTCAGTCCTGGACGACGCCCTTGGGGGCCTGCTGGGACATGAATCCGAACATGTAGCCCGCGATGCGGCGGATCTGGATCTCCTCGGCGCCCTCGGTGATCCGGTAGCGCCGGTGGTGCCGGTAGATGTGCTCGAACGGCCGGTGGCGTGAGTAGCCCAGCCCACCATGGACCTGCATGGCCCGGTCGGCCGCATCGCAGCACAGGCGGTTGGCCCGGTAATTGCACATGGAGACCTTGTCCGAGACCGAGAAGGCGCCGTAGGTGTCCATCTGCCAGGCGGTCTTGTGCAGCAGCGCCCGGAGCATCTCGCACTCCGTCTGGAGCTCGGCGAGCGGGAACTGGATCGCCTGGTTGATCGAGAGTGGCTTGCCGAACGGCCTGCGCTCCTTCGCGTAGGCGACCGACTCGGTAATGCAGTACTGGGCAGCCCCGAGGCTCGACGCCGCCTGCCTGATCCGGTTCTCGTTGAAGAAGTGCTGGGCGATCTGCAGGCCCCTCCCCTCCTCGCCGAGGATGGCGCTGTCGGGCAGGCGCACGTCGGTCAACGACACCCGGCCATGGTCGGTGGGCATGTTGAAGGTCCAGAGGTACTCCTCGATGACCAGCCCGTCGGCGTCCATTGGTGTCAGGAAGGCCGTGATGCCATGCCCGTCGCCCGGCCCGCCGGAGGTCCTGGCCAGGATCATGTCGCTGTGCGCCCGGTGGATTCCCGTGTTCCACGTCTTCTCGCCGTTGATGACCCAGCCGTCGCCGTCGCGCACGGCACTCGTCTCCATGTGGGTGGCGTCAGATCCGTGCTCGGGTTCGGTGATGCCGAAGGCGAACCCACGGGTTCCAGCCAGCAGGTGTGGAACCCACTCGGCCTTCTGCTCCTCACTCCCGTACTCCAGCATCAGCAGCAGCCCGACGTTGTTGCCCACGATGGAGTGCTCGTTCTGGAGGTCGTTGTGGAGCCCCAGGCCCCTGGCGGCGAGGTGCTCCCGGATGACGGCCATGCCCAGGTTGGTGCCGTTCCTGCCACCCAGTTCCGCCGACAGCGGATACCGGTAGTGACCGGCCGCATCGGCCCGGCGTCGCGCCTCGGCCAGCAGGTCCTCCCATACCCGGTTGGGAAGCCCGTCGCGGTCCCAGTCGGTGCGGGCGTCCTCACGCCGGTGGTCGAAGAACCTGATGTTGTCGTCGGCTTCCTCCAGCGGCCTGATCTCACGCTCTATGAACTCGTCCAGCTCGACGAGGTAGTCGGCGAGGTCAGCGGGAATGTCGTGGTCCATGGAGCCTCCTGAGTCGATTCGCCCACCCTGACCGATCCACGGCGACGCCGCCACATGCAGGCCGCTTTCTCCCTGCCAGGGGGTCAGTTCCCGAGTGCAGCGACGACCCTCTTCTGGCGGTACTCGAAGACCAGCGAGGTCCGTTCGTCGACCACGCCCTCGATGCTGGAGATGCCCTCCAGGACCAGCTGCCTGAGGCTGTCGGTGTCCGCCACGCTGAGGTGCACGATCACATCGTCGATGCCGGTGATGAGGAACACGCCCAGCGTCTCAGGCAGCGCCCAGAGTCGTTCCACCGCCCGATCCACCACCGGGCCGGTCTTCGGGCGGAGGCGCAGCGCCACGATCGCCTGGATGGGACGACCCAGGGCCTTCAGGTCCACGGCGGCGTGGTAGCCGGTGATGACCTCGTTGAGCTCCAGCGACCTGATGCGGTCCAGGGTCGTGGAGGGCGCCAGGCCCACCTCGGCCGCCACGGCCCGATTCGTCTGCCGTGCATCCGACTGGAGTGCGGCAAGAATTCGCATGTCGGACCGGTCGAGTTGTGCCATTTTCTCTACTTTTCCGTTGTTCATTCGGATTCATTGAGTCTTTATCGTACATCTGTCACCGTATGGCCTGAAAGACCGATGCCCGACACCGACGGCATGGGCAACAGGGGGCAACCGTGTCACTACTGGACGACTACAAACTCGAGGACCGCTACCGCGCCGACCACGGCCGGACCTTCCTCACCGGGATCCAGGCACTGGCCCGGATCCCCATCCAGCAGCTACGGGTGGACCGCACCAAGGGGCTGAACACGGCGGCCTTCGTATCCGGCTATCAGGGCTCCCCCCTCGGAGGCTTCGACGTCGAGGTCGCCCGGGCAGCCGCCCTCGTCCCGGACCTGGCCATCGTGAACCAGCCGGCTGTCAACGAGGAGTTGGCCGCAACCGCCGTCATGGGCTCACAGTTGGCGGCCGAGCAGCCCGACTGCCGCTACGACGGCGTGCTCGGAATCTGGTACGGCAAGGCACCCGGCCTGGACCGGGCCGGCGATGCACTGCGCCACGCGGTCTTCGCCGGCACGTCGCGCCACGGAGGCGCCATCGCCATCGTGGGCGACGACCCGGCTGCCAAGAGCTCCACGCTGCCGTCCAGCTCCGACGCCACGCTGGTCGACCTCCACATGCCGATCCTGTATCCGGGCGACGTGCAGGAGGTCCTCGACCTCGGCATGCACGCCGTCGCACTGTCGCGGATCACCGGACTCTGGACGGCCATGAAGATCGTGGCCGCTGTCGCCGATGGGAACGGCACCGTCGACCTGGACCCGGAGCACGTCGTACCGGTCGTCCCCGACCTGACCATCGACGGGAAGCCCTACGAGCACCATCCCGACGGCCAGCTCCTGACGCCCCACACCCTCGAGCTGGAGCGCGACTTCCGGGAGGCCCGCTCCGAGCTGGTACGCCGCTACACGATCGCCAACCGCCTCAACCACACCACCATCGACCCCCCGGATGCCTGGATCGGCCTGGTCGCCAGCGGCTTCACCTACCACGAGCTGCTCCACGCCCTGGGCCGCCTCGGCCTCACGACACACGCCGAGATCGCCGCCGTGGGCATCCGGCTCCTCCACATGAGGGTCCCGGTGCCGTTCGATCCCTCGATCATCCGCACCTTCGCCCGCGGCCTGGACGAGATCCTCATCGTCGAGGAGAAGAACCCGACGCTCGAATGGCTGGTGAAGGACGCCCTCTACGGCGGCCCCGACCAGCCCCGCGTCGTCGGCAAGACCCACCCGGACGGACGCACCCTCATGCCCAACCACGGGATCCTGGACGCCGACACGATCCTCGTCGGCCTCCGGGAGCGCCTCTCGGCCCGGCTGGCGGACAGGCTCACGCCCCAGCCCACGGTCCGCGAGCACGCCCTGCTCCCGCTGTCGATCGAGCGGACCCCCTACTTCTGCTCCGGTTGCCCCCACAACTGGGGAACCAAGGTCCCCGAGGATGCCCTCGTCGGCGCCGGTATCGGTTGCCACGGGATGGTCCTCCTCATGGAGGAGGACAAGGTCGGGAGGAGCGCCGGGATCACGGCCATGGGCAGTGAAGGCAGCCAGTGGATCGGGATGTCCCCGTTCGTCGAGAGGGAGCACTTCACCCAGAACATCGGCGACGGGACCTTCTTCCACTCCGGACAGCTGGCAATCCAGGCGGCCGTCGCCGCCGGCGTACGGATGACCTACAAGCTGCTCTACAACGGCACCGTCGCCATGACCGGTGGCCAGGATGCCACCAACGGGGTCGGCGTGCCCCAGATCGCCTCGATCCTGCTGTCCCACGGCGTGTCCCGGGTCCTGATCACGACGGAGGACACCTCCCGCTACAAGGGGGTCCGTCTACCGGGCGACATCCAGGTCTGGGACCGGACCCGGATCATTGAGGCCCAGGAGATCCTTGCTGCGGTCGACGGTGTCACCGTGCTGATCCACGACCAGGCCTGTGCCGCCCAGACGCGACGGCTCCGCAAGCGCGGCAAGGCCGAGACCCCGGGGTTCCGTGTCGTCATCAACCACCGCCTCTGCGAGGCGTGCGGCGACTGCGGCGAGGTATCCAACTGCCTCTCCGTGCAGCCCGTGGAAACGGCCCTGGGCGTCAAGACCACCATTGACCAGTCGTCCTGCAACTTCGATGCATCCTGCCTCGAGGGCGACTGCCCCAGCTTCATGACCGTGGCCGTTGATCCCGACGACCCGACCACCACCGAGGCCCTGACCGGCTCCGGGAACTCAGACCTCATCGCTCCTGTGGTCATCGTTGACCCCGAACAGGTCGACATCCGACTCGCCGGCATCGGCGGTACGGGCGTCGTGACGGTCGCCCAGATCCTGGCCACCGCAGCGATGATCGACGGTTACGACGTTCGCGGACTTGACCAGACCGGCCTCTCCCAGAAGGCCGGCCCCGTCATCAGCGACCTGCGCCTGTCGCGTAACGGCCCACGGGCCTCGAATCTGGTCGGCGAGGCCGGCGCCGACGTGATCCTGGCCTTCGACCTCCTCGTCGGCGCCAGTGCGAAGACCATGCACGCCGCCGGCGTCGAGCAGACCGTCATGGTGGCCTCCACCTCCGAGACCCCGACCGGTTCGATGGTCGGCCACCCGGAGAAGGACCTGCCCACCGTCGAGGAGCTCGTAGGGCGAGCGGACTCCAGGACACGCAGCGGGCTGAATCGGTTCGTCGACGCATCGGCCATCAGCCGGTCCCTCTTCGGCGACGCCACACCCGCCAACGTCCTGCTCCTGGGCGTGGCCGTCCAGGCCGGGGCCATCCCCGTGGATCCGACCTCGGTGGAGCGGGCCATCGGCCTCAACGGGGTGGCCGTGGACCGCAACCGTGCGGCCTTCCGTGCGGGTCGCCGCTGGGCCATGGATCCGTCGGCCTTCGACTCCGCCGACGATCCCGACGGTCGGATGTCGTCGACCACCATGGATGTCCCGGAACTCCCCGCCGACCTACGGACCCGCGTGGAGGTGCTGGACGGGCGCACGGGGCTGGGGCCGCTGATCGGCCTGCTGGCCGCCGATCTCGTCGGATACCAGGACGCCCGCTGCGCGTCCGGTTACCTCGACCTGGTCGAGGCCGCCTCGACGGCTGAACAGGGCGCGTCGGCCGGTTCGGTGCGACTCACAGAGGCCGTGGCACGCGGGCTGCACAAGCTGACCGCCTACAAGGACGAGTACGAGGTCGCCCGGCTTCTGATCGGACCGGAAGGTCGGTCGGCGGCGGCGTCCGTCGGTGGCCCGGGAGCCGCCGTGACATGGCGGCTCCACCCGCCGTTCCTCCGGGCGCTCGGCATGACGAAGAAGCTGGCCATCCCCGCAACCATCGGACGCCCGGCAATGTGGCTGCTCTCGAAGGGCAGGCGACTGCGCGGTACCGCACTGGATCCGTTCGGCCGGGCCGAGGTACGCCGGTTGGAGCGCACCCTGGTCGCCGAGTACCGCTCCACCATCGGCCGGGTCCTGGACGGCCTGACCGCAGACGGCCTGGAGGACGCCGTGGCGACCGCCGCCCTGGCCATGGACGTACGCGGCTACGAGGAGATCAAGATGGCACGCGGCCGGACGGTCCTCGACCAACTCCGGGATCGGGCCACGGACGACCGGTAGCCGAGCTCCCTGGCCGGCACGAAACTGCGGCTACACTGCCGCCGCGGTCTGGAGACCGAAGTCCGGTGTGATCCCGGCACTGTCCCGCAGCGGTGATGCCGTCCCCCGAAGGTGACGACTAGTCCGAACCAGCTCTGTGCCGTACGAACCAGACACCCTCGAGGCAAGGGATTCGGTTCGGCCGATAGCCGGCGAACGGCCTGTCGATCGAGCGATGACACCTCGACGACAGGAGGAATCCGTTTCCATGCTGCGCAAGATCCTGATACCGCTTCTGGCTGCCATGACACTGGCCGCCTGTGGAGGCGTCGACTCCTCAATGGCCATGTCGGGCTCGCCCGGTGTCGACAATGGGACGGCCGACGGGCCGGCCCGCATCGTCTCGATCTCGACGGTGGCGACCGAGATGCTGTTCGCCATCGGTGCCGGTGACCAGGTGGTGGCGGTCGACTCCCTCTCCACCTTCCCGGCAGACGCACCGGTCACCGACCTCAGCGGCTTCGAGCCGAACATCGAGGCCATCCTGGGCTTCCAGCCCGACCTCGTAATTATCTCCTACGACCCGGGTGACGTGGTGGCCGGACTCCAGGCTGCCGGAGTCGAGTCCCTGCTCCAGGGGGCTTCGATGACGATTGCGGAGACATACGGCCAGATCCTGGCGCTCGGGGAGATCACCGCACACGCCGCCGAGGCGACAGCCCTGGTGGAGGACATGAAGGCCGAGATGGCCGACCTGGCGGCCTCGGTCATCCAGCGCGACGAGCCGCTCAGCTACTACCACGAGCTGGACGACACCCTCTACACCGTCACCTCGGCGACCTTCATCGGCGAGGTCTACGCCCTGGCCGGACTGGTCAATGCAGCCGACCCGACCGATGCCGACGGCACTTCCTGGGGATACCCGCAGTTGTCGGCCGAATACCTGCTGGACGCCGATCCGGACATCATCTTCCTGGCTGACACGAAGTGCTGCGGCCAGACGGCGGCCACCATCGCGGATCGCCCCGGCTGGGAGACCCTCACGGCGGTCTCCACCGGCCGGATCGTCGAGCTCGACGACGACGTGGCGTCCCGTTGGGGGCCACGCATCGTCGACTTCCTGCGGGCCATCGTCGACGCCGTGAACTCCGTCGACTGATCAGGCCCGAGATGATCAGATGATGTCGTCATCGACCGGCGCAGGGGTGACCGGCGACCGGCTGGCCGGGTCGACCGGGTCCGGCAGGTCCCGACTCGGTGGTCGCTGGCTGTCCGCGGGAATCGCCTCGGTCCTGATCGCAGCGGTCATAGGTGTGGCCACCGGTCCGGTGCCAATCCCCATCTGGCAGGTCGTCCTGGAGTTGCTCGATCGCCTACCGCTCATAGACGTCGACTCATCGCTGTCGCCTGCCGACCGGGCGATCGTCTGGGACCTACGGGCGCCCCGGGTGGTACTCGGCCTCCTCGTGGGAGCCCTCCTGGCCGGATCGGGAGCGGCCTACCAGGGGGTCTTCCGCAACCCACTGGCCGACCCCTACCTCCTGGGCATCGCCGCCGGGGCCGGCCTCGGCGCCACCATCGCCATCGTGGCCCGCCTCAGGGATGCGGTCGGCTTCATGGATCCGGTCCCCCTGGCAGCCTTCCTCGGAGCCCTCCTTGCGGTGGCTGCAGCCGGCACCCTGAGTACCCGCCGGGGCAGCACCGGGTCATCGGCGACCCTCATCCTGGCCGGCGTGGCCGTGGCCAACTTCTTCACCGCCATCCAGACCTTCATCCAACAGCAGAACTCGGAAACCCTGCAGCAGGTATTCGCCTGGATCCTCGGACGCCTCTCCACCGCCGGATGGGGCGAGGTACGACTCCTGGCCCCCTACGCCGTCATCTGCGTGGTGGGCCTGCTGCTCTCGGTCGGAGCCCTGGACGTCCTGGCCGTCGGCGAGGAGGAGGCCACCACCCTCGGCCTGAAGCCCCGGACCATCCGGCGGCTGATCCTCCTGGTGGCCTCGTTGGGCGCAGCTGCCGCCGTTGCCGTCAGCGGGCTCATCGGCTTCGTGGGACTGGTGGTGCCCCATGCCGTACGCATGCTCGCCGGCAGCAGCCACCGGCGCGTCGTGCCACTCTCACTCCTGTTCGGCGCCTCCTTCCTGGCCCTGGCCGACGTGGTGGCACGAACGGTCCGGGCTCCCGCTGAACTACCCATCGGCGTGATCACCGCTTTCATCGGCGCGCCGTTCTTCCTGCTCATCCTGCGACGACAGACCCTGTCGTGACCTCCAGGGAGCAGCCAGTGGCCGTGGCGTGGTCCAACGTCTCGGTGGTGCTCGGTGGGCGAACGGTCCTGGACGGTTTCGACCTCTCCGTAGCCGGTGGGTCCTGGCTGGTGGTGATCGGTCCCAACGGAGCAGGAAAGACATCCCTCATGCGGACGCTGGCAGGCACCGTGGCCCACACCGGGACCATCCGGATCGGCAGCGAGGACGCCGGCGGGATACCCGGCCGGGAACGCGCCCGGCGACTTGCCGTGGTCCCCCAGCATCCCGTCATTCCCCCCGGAATCGACGTGTTCGACTATGCCCTGCTGGGTCGCTCCCCCCATCAGGGCCTGCGTTTCTCGCCCTCGGAGAGGGATCGCAGGCAGACCCTCGAGGTACTCCACCGGCTGGAGCTGGGCGACTTCATGGACCGCAATCTGGACACGCTCTCCGGCGGAGAACGACAGCGGGTGGTGGTGGCCCGCGCCCTTGTCCAGGACACGCCGATACTCGTTCTGGACGAGCCCACGTCGTTCCTGGACCTCGGGCATCAACTGGAGGTCCTGGAGCTGATCGCTGAGCTCCGCACGGAACGGTCCCTGACCGTGGTCAGCACCCTCCACGACCTGGCCGTGGCTGGACAGTTCGCCGACCGGATGGCAGTGCTGGACCATGGGCGCCTCATAGCCCATGGGTCACCGGCGGAGGTCCTCACCCCCGAGATGATCTCCAACCACTGGGGGGTCCACGCCCACACCGATGTCGACGAAGACGGGTCGGTGACGGTGACGGTCCGTCGAAGGCAGCAGGCCTGAACTCAGGCTTCCTGCCAGTCGATGCGGGGGCAGTCGGACCAGAGTCGCTCCAGGTCGTAGAAGGCCCGGTACTCGTCGTCCAGGATGTGGACGACGAAGCCACCGAAGTCCATGAGGACCCATCGGTGGTCAGCACGGCCCTCCACCCTGAGCGGCTTCGGGCCATCCAGGATCGTCAACTGCTCCTCGATCTCCTCGGCGATCGCCCGCACCTGTCGGGAGGTCGGAGCACTGGAGATGACGAAGAAGTCCGTCACGGAGATCACGTCACCCACGTCGATGATGATCGTGTCGCGCCCCAACTTGTCGTCCGCGGCACGGGCGGCATGACGGGCCCAGTCGGCCAGCGTCACGTCGAAGACATCGGCAGATGCCGAAGACCTGGCTGGGGAGGATTGTGACATTGGGTGGCTGAGGCTATCCGCCTAGGCGGAAGTCGGCTCCGATGACGACCGTCAGGTCGGTCACCGGGCTGGCCATCTGGTCGAACAGCACACGGGCACCGAGGGCCGCCGCAAGGGCGTTGGCCTCCTCGGCCAGGGCAGGGTCCCGGTGGATCACGCGGGTCTGGATCGCCCCGTCGTTGCGGAAGTTGCCCACGACGGCCAGCTCAACGCCGGTACGAAGGACCGCTTCACGTGCCGGAGCGTCGAGCGACGGGTCCCCCGTGCCGTTCAGGAGTCGGACCGTCGGCCTGCGACCCGGGACCAGCGGAACGGGGAACGGGAACATCCAGACCACGAGGTCGTCGAGCGCCGTGGCATCCACCAGCATCGAGGACCCCTCCAGCATCCAGGGTCCGGTCACGACGCTGACCGGTCCACCGGCCACCGTTGCCAGAAGGTGGACGATGTCCAGTTCCAGGGCGGGGAGGTTCCCCACGGGGTCCCCGGTCCCGACCAGTTCCAACCAGGCACTCCACCAGTCACGCTGCCTGGCGAGGCGTTCCATGCCGCCGACGTCGTCAGCGAAGCCCAGGAACTCGGCCACCTCGGCCGGAGCGATCGCAACCTTCCCGGCGGGGAACCGCACGACCGTCGTGCCGTCGGAGGCAGTGGACACGAGGTCTCCGGGCAACTCCACCACGGCTGCCGCCGAGGCGCCGGCGAGGCTCTCCCAACGGCTCGGGGTGAGGAGGGCGGTTCCGGTGACCCCCACGTCCAGAAGGCCGGTTACAGACGCCCGGACCATGTCCACGCCGCCCTCCCTGTGACGCTCCGACAGGGTGCACGGCTGGACGGCACAGCCGGTCACGGCCACTTCCGGGGGAACCAGCAGCACCGTGCCCCCGCCACCGGTCCGGTCCGCTACGGCCAGGACGGCAACCTGCACGAGCTCGCCGGCGTCATCCTCGGTGGCCACCAGAACGGACCAGGTCTGTTCCACGAACGCCTCGAAGCCTGGTGCCGACGGGTCGGTGACCGCCTCGCGGATCGTGCCCTGCTCGCTGTCCAGGATCATCTGCAGGCCATCGGCCAGGAGCCACCCGGACCACAGCACCACCAGTACGAGTGCCGCCGGGAAGCCCCACCGCCAGGCGGCCGGCAGGGCCGGTGCAGGCCGGCGCCGCTGGGCGCCCTCCCCGTCCGGCGTCCGGCCGGGGTCCGATTCCACGTCGTTCACCGACCCACCCCGTAGAGGCCGCTCTCGCGGATGATCTCAGCCACACCGGCCGTCACCTCGTCGCCTATCTGGCCCGTGGCGGCGAAACGGTCCCTCAGGTGGTTGCTGGCGAGGTCCGGGAAGGAACCGTCCAGCACCTGGTGCTCCCAGCCGGCCGGCGGGCGACCCTGCTCGAATCCGGGGCGCTGCATGACCACGATCGTCGCACGTCGACGTACCTCGTCGGGGCGCACCCACGTGTCCAGGCCCGGTGCGATGTCGCTGCCCAGGAGGACGAACAGTTCGGCACCGGGGTGGACCTCGGCGTAGTGGGCCAGCGTGTCAGCCGTGTAGGAGGGACCACCACGTCGTATCTCCAGGTCGTCCACGTGGACACCGTCCGTGTCGGCCACGGCTGCCCGGGTCATGGCCAGGCGCACCTCGGCCGGCGAGACCACGTCGGCCTCTCCGGCCCTCGCCTCGGCTGTCTTCTGCCAGGGATCGTTGGCGACCACCAGGACCACCAGGTCAAGGGCCAGCGACCGACGGGCCTCCAGGGCAGCGGCGGTATGCCCCAGATGCGGTGGGTCGAACGTCCCCCCGAGGAGACCGATCCGGCGCGGAGCGACGGTGGGCTCGGAGCCAGGCACGACTCGATGATACTGACCGTATGGCGGTCCTGACGCCTGTGGGGCCGCCACGACCAGCTGTCACAGCAGCCGGTTACACACCTGTTGACCTGCACGTATGGCCGGAACATGGAGTATGCAACCAATGTATGACAGACGTCATAGCAACCAGGCTTCACTCCGCGTGCCATCTGTGCTTGACTATTCATCAGACAGAGTCATCTGAAAGATCAGATCAAGACCTCAGAAGATACCTCTGCTCCCCCGAAATCCCTTCCCGGTCGCGGCGCGCGTCGTGGGCCAGAACGAATGAGATGTGAACAAAGATGAGTGATTCCGTAGGCCAGTACCTGAACGAGATCGGCATGGTCCCCCTCCTTAACGCCCAGGAGGAGCGTGAGCTGTCCCAGATCATCGAGCGCGGCGCCGAGGCCCGTGCCAAGAAGGAGGCCGGCGAGACCGACCGCCAGATCGAACGGGCCATCAGGGCCGCAGCCCGCGCCAAGGACCGCTTCATCCGGGCCAACCTGCGCCTGGTCGTGAGCGTCGCCCGCCGCTACCCCCTGCCGCCCGGCATGGAGCTGCTGGACCTCATCCAGGAGGGCAACCTGGGACTCGAGCACGCCGTCGACAAGTTCGACTGGCGCAAGGGCTTCAAGTTCTCGACCTACGCCACCTTCTGGATCCGTCAGGCCATCGGTCGGGCCCTCGACCAGAAGGCCAGCCTGGTGCGCCTCCCCGGCGACCGCTCGGCCAGCCTGCGTGCAGCCCTTCGGGCCGTCTCCGGCAACGGCGACGAGCTGGACGAGGAACACGCAAGGCTGCACCGCCTGACCACCCCCACCTCGCTGGACCGGACCATCGGTGACGACGACAGCAACGAGTTGGTGGACCTCCTCCCCGACGCCGCTCCCGGCCCGGAGTCAGAGGTCATGGCGATCGCCGAGAACGAGATGGCCACCCGACTCCTGGACGTCCTGGACACCCGTGCCCGCTACGCCGTCGAGCAGCGCTTCGGCCTGACCGATGGTCGCAAGCGGAGCTACCGCGAGGTAGGCGAGGAGCTGGGTGTCACAGCCGAGGCGGCCCGCCGCCTGGTCAAGCGTGCGGTGACCACCGTCAGGGACCGGGCCACCGAGGTCATCGACGCAGCCTGAGCGCATCGGGCCACCGCCCGACCGGGCGGGACCATCCAAATGCAACGCTGCCCCGTAACGGGTGGCCCGTAGGCTGGATTCGTGAGCACGAGCACCGACCCGCGCGCCTCCACCGACTGGGATCCCCGATCCTGGCGGGACCGCGTCGCCCTCCAGCAGCCCCACTGGCCGGACGCCGAGGCCCATGCACGGGTACTCAAGGAGCTCGGGGTGCTCCCGCCGCTGGTCTTCGCAGGTGAATCACGTGAGCTGACCGAGAGCCTCGCCGCCGTGGCGGAGGGAAAGGCCTTCCTCCTGCAGGCCGGCGACTGCGCAGAATCATTCGACACCGTCGCCGACTCGATCCGGGACCGGTTGCGGGTGATCCTCCAGATGGCCGTGGTCCTCACCTACTTCACCGGCGTGCCGGTGGTCAAGATCGGCCGCATCGCCGGACAGTTCGCCAAGCCGCGCTCCAGCGACACCGAGACAATCGATGGCGTGGAACTACCGGCATTCCGCGGCCACATCGTCAACGACGTCGGCTTCACCGCCGAGGAGCGCATCGCCGACCCCCAGCGCCTCCTCACCGCCTACAACAGGGCCGCCGCCACCCTGAACCTCCTGCGGGCCTTCACGAAGGGTGGCTTCGCCTCCCTCTCACGGGTCCACCAGTGGAACCGCGAATTCGTGGCCGCCAGCCCCGCCGGCCAGCGCTACGAGGCCCTGGCCAGCGAGATCGACAGGGCCGTGCAGTTCATGTCCGCCTGCGGCATCAACAGCGAGACCCTCACCGACCTTCGCCAGGTCGACTTCTACACCAGCCACGAGGCACTCCTGCTCGACTACGAGGAGGCCCTCACACGCCAGGACTCGCTCACCGGCGACTGGTACGACTGCTCAGCCCACATGCTCTGGATCGGTGAGCGGACACGCCAGGTGGACGGAGCCCACGTGGAATTCCTCCGCGGGGTCCGTAACCCACTGGGTTGCAAGATCGGGCCGACTGCAACCCCCGAGGAGGTCCTGGCCCTCTGCGAGGCCCTCAACCCGGACCGCCAGCCCGGCCGCCTCACGCTCATCACACGAATGGGTGCCACCAAGGTCGTGGACCTCCTCCCTCCCCTGTTGAAGGCGGTCAGCGAGTCCGGCCACCCCGTGGTGTGGGTCTGCGACCCGATGCACGGCAACACCTTCACGGCCGACGACGGACGCAAGACCAGGCACTTCGAGGACGTGCTGGCCGAGGTCTCCGGATTCTTCGCTGCCCACAGGTACACAGGCACCCACCCGGGTGGCGTCCATCTGGAGCTGACCGGCGATGACGTGACCGAGTGCCTGGGCGGGGGGTCTGACCTGGTCACAGCCGACCTGGCCGACCGCTACGAGACGATGTGCGATCCCCGGCTGAACGGCAGCCAGAGCATCGACCTGGCATTCCGCCTGGGCGAGCTGCTGCGCAACGGAAACAACTGACCGACCCGGAACGACGCCACCGTCCGGCGTCCCGGCCCTGCTCAGACCAGGTTCTCGACGAAGCCTTCCAACTGCCGGAGGTTGCGCACCTCGTGCACCCCATCGCACCAGGTCCCGTACTCCCCCACGATCGAGTCTCCGGTGTCCCAGTAGGCCTTCGGCTCGGGGTTCAGCCAGAAGACCTTGCGTGACCTGTGCTGGAGCTCCTTCAGGATCCACGACTGGGAGGCGTGGTAGTTGTTCCGGGCATCACCCAGGATCAGGACCGTGGTCTTGGGACCGACGTCCTTGCCGTACCGCTCCCAGAAGACACCGAAGGCGTGTCCGTAGTCCGAGTGGCCATCCACCCAGACCACGTCGGCCTCCGTGTTGACCCTGTGGACCGCATGCCCGATGTCCTCCACGCCCTCGAAGAACCCGGTCACCTCGTCCAGGCCATCGATGAACACGAAGGACCTGACCTTCGAGAACTGGCCGCTGAGGGCGTAGACGAGGTGCAGGGTGAAGCGTGCGAAGGCGGCCACCGATCCCGAGATGTCCGCCACCACCATGATCTCCGGCTTGGCCGGGCGGGGAAACTTGAACTTCGGTTCGGCCGGCACGCCGCCGTAGCTCAGGGAATGGCGCATCGTGCTGCGGAAGTCCAGGGCACCCTTCCGACCGTGCCTCCTCTTGCGCGCCAGGCGGACGGCCAGCTTGCGTGTCAGCGGGTAGATGGCCTTCTTCAGGTTGGCCATCTCCTCGCGTGAAGCGTGCATGAAGTCGACATCCTCGGGAAGCGGCTTGCGCAGCGTCCTGGCCATCGCCTCGACCCCCCGGTCCGCCACAAGGCGCCGCCGGATCTCCGCCTCGATCTCGAGCTTCAGGCGGTCCAGACGGTCGCTGAACTCATCCCGCTCGAGGCGCTCCTCCAGATTGGTGAGCTTGGCGGGAGCATCGGCCTGGGCGGCCTCCATGAGGCGGTCCAGCATCTCGTCCAACTGAAGGTTCCGGAGCGTGCGGTACAGGTAGTAGGTGCCGCCCACCGGCCGTCCCGGCTCCATTCCCGCGAAGCGCATCACGGCCTGTCGGGCCAGGGCCCGGAGCATCGCATCGTCACCGTTCATGAGTGCCCGGAAGAGCATCTCGGCCAGCTGTTCCGGCGTGAGGGCCGACATTCCGCCGCCACCGCCGCCCTGCGCCTGGCCCTCGCCCGGCATCGTGGCATCGTCGTCATCCGAGGGGTCGCCCGAAGCGGCTCCGTCCACGATCTCGTACTCGGGGCCCCGAAGGGAGAAGTACACCTCGAACACCACCTCGAAGGCCCGCCAGTGGCTGTGGTTCTTGACGAGCGTGGCACCCAGGGCGTACTTGAACGCCTCGCGGTCCTCGATGGGGATGTGGGTGACCGCCTCCATGGCGTCCAGGTTCTCGGTGAGGCTGACCGGTAGCCCCGCGTTGCGGAGCTCCATGATGAAGCCGCTGAGGAGGCCCAGCAACGGCTGGTCCGACGACGGTGCGGCAGTCGAATCGGTGACGGTCACTTCGAGGGCCCGGACTTCCGGCTCAGGTGTCGGCGTCGGTGCCGGTGCCGGTCAACTCCACCGGATTCTCAGCGAACTCCTTGACCACCTTCTCGATGTCGGTGCGGTACTTGAGGAGCACGTTGGCGGTGTCGATGGCTGTCTTGGCGTCGATCTGCTCGATCCCCAGCAGGACGAGGGTCCTGGCCCAGTCCAGCGTCTCGGACACGGACGGGTTCTTCTTGAGGTCCAGTTGGCGGATTGACCGAACGATGCGGGCCACCTGGTCGGCCAGGTTCTCGTCCACCCCGGGCACCTTCGTCAAGACGATCTCCCGCTCACGCTCCAGGTCCGGGTAGTCGATGTAGAGGTAGAGGCAACGGCGCTTCAGCGCCTCGGAGAGCTCCCTCGTGCCGTTCGACGTGAGGAACACCAGCGGGATCTGACGGGCATGGACCGTGCCGAGTTCCGGGATGGAAACCTGGTAGTCGGAGAGGATCTCAAGGAGCAGGGCCTCGGTCTCCACCTCAACGCGATCCACCTCGTCGATGAGCAGCACCACAGGGTCCTCCGCCCTGATGGCCTCCAACAGGGGCCGGGTCAGCAGGAACTCCTCTGAGAAGAGGTCGTCCTCGACCTCGCTCCAACTGGCACCGTCACCCTCGGTCTGGATGCGAAGCAACTGCTTCTTGTAGTTCCACTCGTAGAGGGCCTTGGACTCGTCGAGGCCCTCGTAGCACTGCAGTCGTATGAGCCTGGCGCCCGTCATCTCGGCCACGCTCTTGGCCAGCTGGGTCTTGCCGGTACCTGCCGGACCCTCCACCAGGACAGGCTTGCCGAGGCGATCGGCCAGGTAGACGACGCCTGCGATCCCGTCGTCCGCGAGGTAGTTGATATCGGCGAGGGAGGTCCGGACCGATTCGAGGTCGGAGAACCGTGGGGGCTGTTCGATCATGCGGCGAGGCTACCGACCGGCCTACTGCGCTCCGGCATCCGGAGCACGGGATCAGGCCCGGATCTGGCCGTCGCCCCTGACCACGTACTTCTGGGTGGTCAGCTGCTCGAGGCCCATCGGGCCACGGGCGTGCAGCTTCTGGGTACTGATGCCGATCTCAGCGCCGAAGCCGAACTCCTCGCCGTCCACGAACCTGGTGGAGGCATTGACCAGGACGGCTGCGGCGTCCACCTCGGAGGTGAAGCGGGCAGCGGCCACCTCATCGGTGGTCACGATGGCCTCGCTGTGGCCGGAACCCGTCTCGTTGATGTGGCTGATCGCCTCGTCCAGGTCGTCGACCACCCGCACGGAGAGCTTCAGGTCGCCGTACTCCGTCGACCAGTCGGCATCGGTGGCCACCCCGATGCCGGGTACGACCGCTCGGGCCCGCTCGTCACCCACGAGCTCCACGCCCTCCAGGGCGGCGACAACCATGGGGAGGAACCGCCCGGCCACACCGGCGTGCACCACCAGGCTCTCCGCTGCGTTGCAGACCGATGGCCGCTGCATCTTGGCGTTAGCCAGGATCGACGCCGCCATGTCCAGGTCGGCCGATTCGTCCACGTAGACGTGGCAGTTTCCGTCGCCGTCGATCACGTAGGGCACGGTGGCGTTCTCCAGGATGGAGCGGATCAGGGAGGGGCCGCCCCGGGGAATGAGGCAGTCGATGTGACCGCGCTGCCGCATGAACTCGACGGCCGCCTCACGGCTCACGTCGTCGACGAGCACGAGGGCATCGGCGGGCAGGTCGACATCCACCAGCGCCGCCCGGATGCTGGTGGCGATCGCCGTGTTGGAGGCCAGGGCGGCCGAGGAGCCCCGTAGGAAGGCGACGTTCCCCGACTTGAGGCAGAGGCCGAAGGCATCGCTCGTCACGTTGGGTCGGTTCTCGTAGATGATCGCCACGACGCCGAGCGGAACCCTGACCCGGGTGATCTCCAGCCCGTTGGGGCGGGTCCACGCGTCGGTGACCCGGCCCACGGGATCCGCCAGGCCCGCCACCTGCCTGAGGCCGGATGCCATGCCGGCGATCCGACCCGGGTCCAGGCGCAGGCGGTCCAGGAACCCCTGGGCCATGCCGGCGGCTTCACCACGGGCCACGTCCTCAGCGTTGGCCTCGAGGAGTTTCGCCATGTCGGCCTCCAGACGGTCGGCCGCCCCGAGGAGGGCAGCGTCCTTCTGGTCGGTAGGCGTGCGAGCCAGGATCGGAGCCACGGAGCTGGCCCGCCGTGCCAGCTCTGGTATCGAGGTCGGCGTCCCTGACATGGTCGGCAGGCTACCGAGTGTCCCCGAGGCGTCGGTCGGCGGGGCCGGGCCGCGGGTACCGTGGCGTCGGTGGCGCCGGATACCGACGATCAGTCGAACCAACCGGGCGGTAGGGGCTCGTCGGCGGTCGCCGCGGGAATTGCCCTGTCCCGCGTCGCCGGCCTGGTCCGCGAGTCGCTCCTGAGGTCGGTGCTGGGCCTCGGGCCGGCCGCGGATGCCTTCGCCGCCGCCCTCAGGATCCCCAACCTGCTGCAGAACCTGCTCGGCGAGGGTTCGCTCTCGGCGTCGTTCATTCCCGTCTACAGCCGTCTCCTGGGCGAAGGCCGGGACGATGAGGCCGGCCGGGTGGCCGGTGCCGTGGCGGGGCTGCTCACCGCCATGGCAGGCATCCTCGTCGTGGCCTCCATCCTGCTGGCCAGGCCGTTGGCAATGCTCCTGGCGCCGGGCTTCGAGGGCCATCGGCTGGACCTGACGGTGGACCTGCTGCGAATCACCACCGGCGGCCTGGGGCTCCTCGTGCTCTCCGCCTGGTGCCTGGGCGTCCTGAACAGCCACCGCCGGTTCTTCCTGCCCTACGTGGCACCGGTCCTCTGGAATGCCGCCCAGGTGGCGGTCCTGGCAGCGGCGGCATTCGGCGACTGGTCGCCCCGACGGGCCGCCACGGCCCTCGCATGGGGCCTCGTGGCGGGCGGGTTCCTACAGTTCGGCGTGCAGGCCATCGCCGTCTGGCGTCTCGCACCCGACATCCGTCCCTCCTTCGGCCGGGGCAACGCAGCCGTGGCCGATGTCCGGAGGCGCTTCGGGCCGGCGGTCCTGGGTCGTGGCGTTCTGCAGCTCTCCGGCTACCTGGACCTGGTGCTGGCCTCCCTGCTGGTCACGGGAGCCGTCGCCGGCCTGCTGTCCGCCCAGATCCTCTATGCGCTACCGGTGGCCCTGTTCGCCACCAGCGTGGCCGCCGCCGAACTTCCGGAGATGTCCCGCCTGACCTCCACCGCCGGCCTGGCCGACCGTGCCCTGGCCGCCCGCCGTCGGACCGCATTCTTCGTGGCCTTCTGCACGGTCGCATACCTGGTGCTGGGGGAATCCATAGTGGGTGCGCTGTTCGGGTGGGGGGCATTCGACGCCGACGACACACGCACGGTCGCCCTGGTACTGGCCGCCTACTCACTGGGCCTACCTGCCGTAGCCTCGTCGAGGATCTTCCAGAACACCCTCTATGCGGTCGGCGACACCAGCGGCCCCGCCCGCATCGCCGCCCTACGCGTGGGACTCGCAGCCGTAGTCGGGGTCACGCTGATGTTTCCGTTGGACCGGCTGGCGGTCCACGGCGGCGAACTGCTCTCGCTCGACGGCGTCGGCTGGCTGGGACCGCTGGGCAGCGGCATCCGGAGTGGCTCACCGGACCCACACCTGGGTGCGGTCGGCCTGGCCCTCGGCTCGGCCTGTGCCGCATGGCTGGAGTTGGCGTTGCTGAGCCGCCGGTGCCGCCGGTCGATACCCGGAACCTCAGGGCCGACTGCTGTCATGTCCCGCCTGGCACCCGCCACCGGCGCCGCCGTGATCGTGGCCCTCCTGGCCAGGTGGGCCACCGACGGGCTCCCGGCGATAGCCGTGGCGCCGATAGGGCTGGCCCTCGCCGGCGGAACCTACGTCCTGGTGGCTGCAGCCACCGGGGTGGCCGAAGCCAGCCTGGTCACGGACCTGGTACGGCGTCGGCTTCGTCGCTGATTCCGGAGGCCCACGAACGCGGCCGTCAGGCCGGAAGCACGACCAGGTCGTCGGCGTGGATCACCTCGTGTGCCATGCCTTCAGGCAGGTCCGGGGTGCGTAGCCCCATGTGTGCACGTAGTAGGGCGGAGTCGTGGCGGACCATGCCCTTGGCGAACACGGTGCCGGAAGGGTCGCACACCTCCACCGCCGAGCCGGCCTCCCAGGTGCCGTCCACCTGCACGACGCCGGCCGGAAGCAGTGAGACCCTTCGCTCCTCCAGGGCATGCCGGGCTCCGGCATCCACGACGATGCGTCCAGCCGAGCCGACGGCGAAGGCGATCCAGAGACGCCTCGCCCCCAGGTCGGAGTCCCGTGCGTGGACGACCGTTCCGACACCCGGAGCACCGTCGCAGGCATCGACCATCACGCCGGCCCGACCCGCATCGGCAATCACGGTCCTGACCCCCGACCAGCTGGCGATCTTGGCGGCGGCCAACTTCGATGCCATGCCACCGCTGCCCCGAACCGACCCGGCCGAACCGGCGAGGCCCTCCAGCTCCTTGTCGATCTCGATGATCTCCTCGATCAGCGACGCCTCGGAATCCATCCTCGGGTCCGCTGTGAAGAGACCCGGTGTGTCGGTCAGGAGCACCAGGGTGGCTGCGTCGACCAGGTGGGCGACAAGGGCGGCGATGCGGTCGTTGTCACCGAACCGGATCTCGTCATCGGCAATGGCGTCGTTCTCGTTGACCACCGGCACCACCCCCAGGTCCAGGAGGCGATTAAGGGTTCCCCGGGCGTGCAGGTACTGGGCACGCACGAAGAAGTCCAACGGAGCCAGCAGCACCTGACCGGCCACCAGCCCGTGACGACCCAGCTCCTCGCGGTAGGTACGTATGAGGGCGCCCTGCCCGACGGCGGACACCGCCTGGAGGGTCACCGGATCCTTGGGGCGCATGGCCCCGCCCATGCCCAGCTCCGGGAGGCCGGCGGCTATCGCCCCCGACGTGACCACCACGACACGTCGGCCGCTGGAACGCAGGGCGGCCACCTCGTCGCACAACTTGGCAATCATGGAACGATCCACGACACCCTCGTCGTCGGTTATCGACGAGGTGCCGATCTTCACGACAGCGGTGTCGCTCCGGCGTGCCATCAGTCCTCCTCGTAGGTGAACTCGAGCCGACCGATCCGCACGGGTTCGCCGTCACGCACCCCGGCCCGCTTGAGTGCCCTGTCGACGCCCATTCGCTTCAGGCGGTCCTGCAGGTAGTAGAGCGCGTCGTGGTTCGTCAGGTCGTTCAGGTTGGCCACCCGCGCCACCCTCCGGTCCGTGACCTCCCAGGTGCCGTCCTCGCCCCGCACCACGTTCACGTCCTCGGTGGCGGGCCTGTGGACCACCACGGCCGGCCCCTCTGGCGGGACCTCCCTGGCCTCCACGACGAGATCCACCAGACGGTGGACGAGTGGGTCCAGGCCCTCACCGGTCATGGCCGAGATCCTCTCGCCATCGAAGACGACGTCGGCTTCGGCCACGTCGGATCTGGATCCGACGATGAGGCGTGGTCGATCCAGGAGGTCCGGCCTGTATGCACCCAGCTCACCCAGCAGGACCTTCAGCTGACGCTCGGGCGTCTCCATGGCCGTGGGCGCCAGGTCGATCATCACGAGGAGGACGTTGGCGCGTTCGATGTGGCGGAGGAAGCGGTGGCCCAGTCCCCGCCCCTCGCTGGCGCCCTCGATGAGGCCGGGAATGTCGGCCACCACGAACTCGGGTCGCCCGTCCGGCCGGACCACCCCGAGGTTGGGCTCCAGCGTCGTGAAGGGGTAGTCGGCTATCCGAGGCTTGGCCGCCGAGATCCGTGAGATGAGGGTGCTCTTTCCGACGTTCGGGTATCCCACGAGGGCCACGTCCGCCATGAGCCGCAGCTCGAGGCGCAGCCAACGCTCCTCACCCTCCTCTCCCTGCTCGGCGAAGGACGGCGCCCGCCGTCTGTTGCTCAGGAACTTGGCGTTGCCACGGCCGCCATGGCCCGCCTCTGCGGCCAGCCAGCGGTCACCGTGGTTGACCAGGTCGGCGAGCAGCTCACCCGAGTGGAGGTCGTGCACCGTGGTCCCCTCGGGGACCTTCACGATGAGGTCATCTGCGGCCCGCCCGTGACGCTTGGCCCCCGACCCGTGGGTACCGCTACCGGCACGCCTGTGGGGGTGGTCACGGAACGCCAGGAGGGATGCGACGTTGTGGTCCGCCACCATCCAGATGCCGCCGCCGTCGCCGCCGTCGCCGCCGTCCGGGCCGCCCTTGGGGACATGGGCCTCCCGACGGAACGACACGGCTCCCGCCCCTCCGTCGCCGCCGCGTACGTTGAGCCCGCATTCGTCGACGAACTGGGACATGGGGACGAGCCTACTGAGGTCGTTGCTCCGGCCCGCTGGACTTCCAGCCTCCCTAGGGTGGCCCGGTGGAAGACGAAAACACCCCGACCGGTGGGCACGACCAGACCGAGCGGGCGATGGCATGGGCGTCCACGATGGACGGTCACTCCGCCCACCTCCTACGGACCGCCCACCGCGACAGCCACGCCGCCATCGCAATCGCCCCGCCCGTCGACCGGGGCGCTCGGGAGGGCCCCGACGGCCCGCTCCCGGCCGAGGGAGCCACCCGGGCCATCGGGGCCGGAGACCGCCATTTCGCCGAGCAACCAGACGCGTTCCGGACCTGCTTCGAGCGCGACCGCGACCGGATCCTCCACGCCACGGCATTTCGCCGCCTGGCCGGCAAGACCCAGGTCTTCATATTCCCCGAGGACCACCAGCGGTCCCGGCTGACGCACGCCCTGGAGGTCGCCCAGGTGGCCCGGGCCATCGCCACCAGCCTCGGCCTGAACGTGCCGCTCACCGAGGCGATCGCCCTGGGCCACGACTGCGGACACGGTCCGGGAGGCCATGCCAGCGAGGACGCACTCAGCCCGTACGTGGAGGGTGGCTACGACCACGCCCGTTGGGGAGCCGACGTGACCCTGGCACCCCTCAACCTCTGCAGCGAGACCCTCGACGGCATCCGGAACCATTCCTGGTCACGCCCCGCCCCGTCCACCCCCGAGGGCGAGGTGGTGAGCTGGGCCGACAGGATCGCCTACGTCTGCCATGACTTCGAGGACGCCGAGCACACCGGGATCGTGGCCGCACACGAGCTTCCGGACCTGGTCCGGGAGCGCTGTGGCACCAACCGCCGGGAGCAGTTGGGAGCCTTCATAGGAGGCGTGGTGACGGCGTCGGCCCAGTGCGGTCGCATCGGCATGGACGCCGACACGGCCGATGCCCTCAGCGCCTTCCGGAGCTTCGACTACGAGAGGATCTACCTACGTCCGGAATCGATGGACCAGGCGGCAAGGGTCATCGACCTGCTGAGGGCCCTCGTGGACCACTTCACGGCAAGCCCCACGGACCTGCCATCGGATGCGCTCCCGGAACCGGACGCCTCGGGAAGCGACGTGGTGCGCCTCGCTGCCGTCCGACACGTCAGCGGCATGACGGACCGCTACGCCTGCAGGAGCGCCATGCGACTCCTGGACTGGGAGGTTGACCGGCTCCCCGCTGCCCTGGACTTCGGTCCCTAGGGCCGGACGGGCCTACACCAGCGACGCAGTGTCGCCAGTTGAGGTCGCTGGGAAAGCAGGGCCTCAGTCGGTGAGGATGTCAACCAGCTTGCGACCGGCCCGGCGACCGAACTTCACGACGCCGTCAGCGGTTGCGAACAGGGTGTCATCCTTGCCACGGCCCACGTTCGCTCCGGGATGGATCTTGGTGCCACGCTGCCGCATGATGATGCTGCCGGCGGTCACCCGACCACCGTCATAGACCTTGACGCCGAGACGCTGTGAGTTGGAATCCCGGCCGTTGCGGGTTGAACCGCCGCCCTTGGTCTTTGACATGTCCTCAGCCCCTCGTGATCCCGGTGATCTCGATCTCGGCCAGGTGCTGGCGGTGTCCCCACCGGCGACGCTGGTTGGTCTTGTTCTTGTAGGTGAAGGCCCTGATCTTGGGGCCCTTCACGTCGGCCACGATGCGGGCCGAGACGTTCGCACCTGCGAGGGCCTCAGGGGTGGCGAGCACCTCGTCACCGTCGACGACCATCACGGTCGTCAACTGGACCTCGGTGTCGACGGCGCCGAGGCGCTCCACGACGACCCGCTGGCCCTCCTCGACCCGATACTGCTTTCCACCTGTGGCGATTACTGCGTACATAGTGTCCTCACGATATCCGGGGCCGCCTGTGGCCCCACCGCCCGCCACCAACCGGAGGTGTGACGGTTGCCCACCGGTCAGAGCCCGGGCCCGATGTCCATCCGTTCAACGCTGACCGGCCCGGCCGGAACCGGCCAGCAGCTCGTCGTCCAGGATCCGACCAAAGCTGGCGCAGTCGGCGCACGCCGTGCTGAACGACTCCAACAGGCCCTCGCCGATCCGCTTCCGGGTCATCTCCACGATGCCCAGTTCCGAGATGTCGAACACCTGCGTCCTCGTCTTGTCACGGGCCAGGGCGTCGCGCAACGTGGTCGCCACCGCCTCCCGGTTGGCCCTCACCTCCATGTCCACGAAATCGATCACGATGATGCCGCCGATGTCGCGCAACCTGAGCTGCCGGGCGATCTCCTCGGCGGCCTCCAGGTTGTTCCTGAACACGGTCTCCTCGAGGCTGGACCGACCGACGTTCTTGCCGGTGTTCACGTCGATCACCGTCAGGGCCTCGGTGTGCTCGATGATGAGGGAACCGCCGGAAGGCAGCCAGACCTTGCGATCCAGTGCCTTGCGGAGCTGCTCGTGGACGTGGTGCCTCTCGAACAGCGGAAGCGACTCGGTCTCCGGGTCGTGGTAGGAGATGCGTGACACCAGCGCCGGGTTGACGCTCTCCACGTAGATACGTACCCGTTCGTACATGTCGGCATCGTCGATGACGACTCCACGAAAGTCCTTGTTGAACTCCTCGCGGATGAACCGGAAGGCCATCTCAGGCTCCCTGTAGAGGAGGCTCGGCGCCTGCGAGCGCTTCGCCAGGGCCTCGATCTCGTCCCACTGCGTGAGGAGCCGACGGACATCCCGCTCGACCTCCTCGGCGGTGATGTTCTCCGCAGCCGTACGCACGATGATGCCGTGCTTCTTGGGCTTGACCTTGTCCAGGATCGACCGGAGTCGCTTTCGCTCGGACTCCGGCAGGCGCTTCGAGATCCCGAAGGTGGAGCTGTTCGGAACCAGCACTACGAACCTCCCGGGGAGGGAGACCTCCTGGGTCAACCGGGCGCCCTTGTGGGCGATCGGGTTCTTGGTGACCTGGGCGATGATCGTCTGGCGTGCCCTCAGCACCTGCTCGATCCGCGGCCTGCCCTTGCCATCGAAGTCTGAATCCGAATACTGGATGTCGCCCCGGTAGAGCACGGCGTTCTTGGGAGTCCCGATGTCAACGAAGGCGGCCTCCATGCCCGGGAGGACGTTCTGGACCTTGGAAAGGTACACGTTGCCGTGGATCTCGCTGACGTCGTCAGCCGGGCGCGACAGGTAGTGCTCTATGAGCTGTCGACCCTCCATCACCGCGATCTGGGTGACGCCGCCGCTCACGCTGACGCACATGAGGTATCGGCCGATTGGCTTCCCGCGGCGTTCGCGACCACGACGACGCCGGAGGGTGTCCTCGTCCAGCTCCATCGGAGCATCGTCGGTTATGGCCTCCACCGGCTGGTTGCCCTGCCCCTGGCGGCGTCTCTGGTCCTGTCGGCCCTCGCCGGAGGACCCGCCCTCGCCACCACCGCCGGAGCGGCCACGACCGCCCCGCCTGCGGCGGCGTTTACGTCCACCACCCGATCCGGGCTGGTCCTGACCGCCATCGCCATCCGCTGCCGGACGGCTGTCACCCATCTGAGGGGCCGGTCGGCTATCGCCTATCTGCGGCTTCCTGACGCCCTCCGGTGGCGGCCGGCTGTCGCCGACCCTCGGAGCGGAAGGGGCCTCAGCGACCCCTGGACCGGTTGTGTCTGTTCGGTCCGTATCGGACCGGGTTTCGTTGCCCGTGTTCTCGGACATATCTGGTTTCCCTTCTAGTCACGCCGGCACCGTGGCCGACGGGGCAGGGGCGACCGGGGCCGTCAACGGCTCCTCGCGATCGTCTCCCTGCGACATCCATTGGTGCATCCTGCACACAGTCCCAGCCTTCAACGGCGGATATAGAGCCGTCAGCAACTCGGTGGGCCTGAGTGCGCGGGGTTGGGTCCCCAGGTCGGCCAACAGCCGAACCCCGGTTTCCGTGGTCCCGGTGACGTCCAGCGCCAACACATGGGGCCGGAGGTCTTCGACCACCGGCTTGCCCTTGCGTTCACGCTCGACGACGATCTCGTCGCGGGCCAGCACGTCGGCCACCCACGCATTCATCTGTTCCATGTCCACGCCGTCCACCTCGATCGACCAGGTGCATGACGTGACGGACTGCTGGAGCGAGTCGCCCTTCTCCACCGGAGCGACAGCGACGACGTCCAGCCCCACGGGCAGCGCCTCCGTGAGGCGCTCCGCCAGGTCCACCGTCCGTTCCCTGTCCCAGTCGGCGGCCTCGCCCTCCTCGTCGGAGAGTTCCAGCTCCAGGAACTCGGCCTCCGACTCGTGCCCGGTCGAGAGGGCCAACCCGAACGACATCTTCGGGCGGGGTGAGAAGCCCTGGCTGTAGGCCATCCCCAGACCGACCCGACGCAGTGCCCGCTCCCAGATCCGGGCGACGTCCCGGTGGCTGGTGAAGCGCACCTTGCCCTTCTTGGAGTACCGGACCCGAAGACGCATCACGCCACCACCATCTCGGAGCCCTGCTCCGCTACGGGACGCGACGTCAACGCCACCGGCACCTCGCCACCGGCACTCCGATCCTGTCCGGTGCCCTGGCTTCCGCCGGCCGGCGGCACGGCCGATGCCACGACGTGCTCGATCCCGAAGCCGGTGCAGGCCCCGCAGTCGTAGCAGGGAATCCAGCGGCAGTCCTCCAGACCCAGCTCGTCCAGGGCGTCGCGCCAGTCCTGCCATAGGAAGTCCTTGTGGAGGCCCGCCGAGAGGTGGTCCCACGGGAGCGCCTCCTCGAGGGTCCGGTGCCGGTACACGAGGTCCTCGAAGGTCATGCCATGGGTAGCCATGGCGGTCTCCCAGAGACCGATGTCGAAGTGCTCGCCCCACTCCTGGAACACCCCGCCGGCCCGCCACACGTCCTCGATGACCCGCCCGAGGCGTCTGTCGCCGCGGCTCATCATCCCCTCCACGACCGAGGCCCGGGCATCGTGCCACTTCAGCTGCACGCCCCGGTAGATCTTCGGCTTGCGCTTCAACTCGTCACGCAACAGCCCGACCTTGCGGCGCAGCTCGTTCTCGGTGTTCTGTCCGAACCATTGGAAGGGCGTGAACGGCTTGGGCACGAAGCCACCCACCGACACCGTCACGGTGGGGCTGCGCTGGTGGGTTCGCCCGACCTCGATGCACTTCCTGGCCATCTCCAGGATTGCCAGGGTGTCCTCGTCGGTCTCCGTCGGAAGGCCTGTCAGGAAGTACAACTTCACCCGGCGCCAGCCCTGCGAGTAGGCAGCCTCGACGGCGGCGTAGAGGTCCTCCTCGCTGATGAGCTTGTTGATGACCTGGCGCATGCGCCAGGTTCCCGCCTCGGGCGCGAAGGTGAGGCCGGTGCGCCGGGCCTTCTGGAGCTCTGCGGCGATCCCCACTGTGAAGGCGTCCACCCGGAGGCTGGGCAGGGAGACGGAGACCTGGCCACACGCATCATCGGCGACCGCGGCAGCCACAACCTCCTGGATCCCGCTGAAGTCGGCCGTGCTGAGGGAGGTCAGCGAGACCTCGTCGTAACCGGTCCGCCGAAGGCCCTCGGCCACCATTGTCCGGACCTGTTCAGCGGGACGCTCGCGAACCGGGCGGGTGATCATCCCCGCCTGGCAGAAGCGGCAGCCCCGGGTGCAACCCCTGAACACCTCTACGTTGAGGCGGTCGTGGATCACCTCGGTGAGGGGCACCAGCTGGTTCTTCGGATACGGCCAGTCGGCCAGGTCGGCCACGGTGCGCTTCTCCACCACCGGCGGGGCATCGTCGATCGGCACCACGCCGGTGAACACGCCACCATCGAACTCCGCCCGGTAGAGCGAGGGAACGTAGACGCCCGTGACCCCGGAGAGGGCTCGCAGCAGTTCGGCCCGGGAGCCTGAGCCGGCGGCCTTCCAGGCCGCTACGACCTCGGTGATCTCCCCGACCACCTCTTCGCCGTCCCCGAGGACCGCCGCGTCCACGAAGTCGGCCATGGGCTCAGGGTTGTAGGAGCAGTGCCCGCCAACGAGGACAAGCGGGTGTTCAGGGCCGCGATCCGCAGCACGAACCGGCATTCCTGCCAGGTCGAGGCATTCCAGGACGTTCGTGTACACGAGTTCCGCAGCAAGGTTGAAGGCCAGGATGTCGAACTCCCCGGCAGGCCTGTGGGTATCCACCGAGAACAACGGAAGGCCCTCGCGGCGCAGCACCTCGGCCATGTCGGTCCACGGCGCGTAGCTCCGCTCGGCCTCGGCGTCGGGCCGTTCATTCAGGATCTCGTACAGGATCTGGAGACCCTGATTGGGAAGGCCTACCTCGTAGGTGTCCGGGTAGAGGAGGAGCCAGGCCACCGCGTCGGGGTGGTGGTCCGGGACGGTCATCCCGTCCTCACATCCGATGTAGCGGGCCGGTTTCTGCACCTCGGCCAGGACACGTTCGAGTTCGGACCAGAGCGAACTCATGATGCGACCAGCGTACCGACCCACCTGGGGATCAGTGTCGTCGGGTCAATCCTGGCTGGACTCCGCTGCTCAGGCCCGCGCCAGATGCTCGTGCCGGCGCATGTGGACGCTCTGGACGAGGCCGATGGAGACGAACGTGGTCAGCAGGGAGGAACCCCCGTAGCTCACCAGCGGAAACGGAATTCCGGTGATGGGCATGATGCCGGTGGCCATGCCGACGCTCTGGAAGACCTGGAAGAGCAGCATCGAGAAGACCCCGGCGGAGATGAGCAGCCCGAACCGGTCGTCGGCCATCTGGCCTATCCGCCAGATCCGCAGGAGCAGGAGGCCGACGAGGCCCAGGAGGGCCGCACCCCCCACGAAGCCGGTCTCCTCGGCGACCACGGTGAAGATGAAGTCGGTCTGCTGCTCCGGTACCAGGGCGGAGTTGTTCTGGGTGCCCTGGAAGAGGCCCCGGCCGGTGAGGCCACCGTTGCCGATGGCCACCTGTGCCTGCTCGAGGTTGTAGTTGGCCCTGGTATCGGACTCGTCGGCCACGAAGACGAGCAGGCGCCTCACCTGGTACTCCTCCAGGACGTCTGACTGCAGGACCCCCACAAGGCCGGTCACGAGCAGCAGTCCGAGGATGAACAGGTGGCGGCCCTTCACGCCGGCAACGAGCGCCATTCCGGCCGCTATCGCCCCGTAGACCAGGACGGTTCCCAGGTCAGGCTGGAGGATGATGAGACCCACCGGGGCAGCCGCCAGGAGCACAGCCACGACGACCCGGGGGGCCGACGGCTCATCTCCACGGGCCAGCCACGCCGCCAGCGCCAGGATGAGGACCACCTTGCCGAACTCCGAGGGTTGGAACTGGATCCCACCGAACTGGAGCCAGGCCCTGGCGCCCTTGACCTCGGTCCCCACCAGGAGGACGGCGCCGAAGAGGCCCAGCATGCCCAGGTACACCAGGGGCACGAAGCGGTGCAGGCGCCGATGGCCGAACCAACCTGCCGCCACCATTGCCAACACCCCGAGGCCGGCCAGCCTGGCCTGTCGGACCAGGTGGAACGTCTCGGCCGGCCGGATCTCCGTGGCCGGGCCACGGGTGGCCGAATAGACCATGACCACCCCGATGAGGGCAACCATGACGGTCAGGAGGGGAAGGGCCAGGTCAACGTGCCGGAGCATCCGGGGCCGGTCGTAGTCCGGCCTGCGCAGGTCGACCATCAGCCACCCGCCCCCGTTTCGGCACGATCCTCGAAGACCGCCAGGACCTCATCCACGAGGTCGTCGCAATCCACCCGGATGCCTCGGACCCTCACGGTGCCCGAGGCATCCAGTTCAGGTCCGCCGGTCTCGGCCGAGGACGGGTCGGCTGCATCGAGACGGTCCAGGGTGTTGCCGGACCTCCACTCGTACCACTCCAGACAGAGTGGTAGCGCCGCTGAACGGGCGTACCGGACGGCGGCCAGTGGCGCCTCCGGCACCGTGCCCTCGAATACCTGTTCCAGGATCCTGGCCACGAGGGGGGCGGCAACCCTGCTTCCGAATCCAGCCTCCTCCAGGATGGCGACCACGGCGTGAGTGGGCTCCCGGAGCGGTCCGAAGGCGGCGAACAACGACGTGTCGGCCTTGCCCCGAACCTCAGCGGTGCCCGTCTTGCCGCCCACCTGGAACCGCTCCAGCGGGAACTTGATGCCACCTGTGACGGTCGAGTTGAACGCCTTGTAGGCGGTGCCCTCCTCGTCGGCGGTCACGCCGCTCAGGCCCTCGAGCACACGCCACCTGAAGCCCGGATCCATCTCCACCTCGGAGAGGACCCTCGGGCCGAACTGGCGAACCACGGTGCCGTCCCGGGCCACCACCCGGGTTACGACGTTCGGCGCATGACGGACACCGCCGTTGGCGAAGGTGGCGAAGGCGTTGGCCAACTGCAGCGGCGTGACGAGGACCTCGCCCTGGCCGATTGCCGTGATCACGTTGTCGCCGGTGGACCAGCCCCACTCTGGGAAGGCCACCGGATTCTCCTCGTTGCGCTGCCTCCGGTTGGCCGGCGTGGGCAGGTAGCCGTCCTGTTCGAACGGCAGCGTTATCCCGGTCTCAAGGCCCAGACCGTACGATCTCGCCGCATCCTGGATGGCCGTGTCCGGGTGCTCAGGGTTGATGTAGATCGACTCGCCGATCCGGTAGTAGTAGACGTCGCTGGACACCGTGAGGCTGCGGATCAGGTCCACGTCCTCGTAGGGCTTCTCTCCGGCGTTGCGGTAGCGACAGCCGGGCGGCGGGTCACGGGGATCGACGTCGCCACAGCCACGCAGGATGTAGGCACCGGGATCGTCCCAGAGTTCGTCGGCGCGCGGGATGGCGCCCACGCCGAACACGCCCTCGTGCCATGCGGCATGGGCGGTGAACAGCTTGAAGGTGGAGCCGGGGGCGTACTCGCCCTGGATGGCCCGGTTGAACATGGGTAGGTCGTTGGCGGGGTCGTTCAACACTGCCCACTGCTCCGGGGCGAACCCACCAATGGACATGTTCAGGTCGTACGAGGGGAAGGAAGCCATCGCCACCACGTCGCCGTTGCGGGGATCCAATATCACGACAGCCCCACCAGGAGCGTCGAAGGCTGGAGAGACCTGGCCCGGCCGGTCCGGATCGGCTTCAGGCGCCGCGGCCCTGGCCCTGTAGATCGTCCGCTCCAGCTCAGTCTCAACCAGAAACTGCACGTCGACGTCTATCGAGAGGACCAGGTCGGCTCCGGGGATCGGCGCCAGGTACAGGTCGTCGCGTTCCCGCTGGATCTCGCCCAGGCGGTCCACCTCCACCACCTTGCGGCCGGCTACCCCCCGGAGGTCGTCCTCGAACATCAACTCCACTCCGGACTTCCCGATCTGGTCGCGGAGCCTGTACTCCTTGCCCACCGGAGGGCGACGGCTCTGGAGTTCCCGATCGTTGATCGAACCCACCCAGCCCAGCAGGTGGGTGGCGAGGTTCCCGTAGAGGTACGACCGGACCGTCGCCTCGGCCACGCGCACGCCGGGAAAGCGTTCCGGCCGCTCGCCGAAGAAGACCAGGAGGTCCTCGCCGACGTCGTGTGCGATCGGGACGTCGTCGTAGAGCCCGTACGAGGGGTCTTCCAGCGCCCGCTGCACGTTGACGACCTTCACCAGGCTGCCCGAGCGGTTGATCTCGATCGCTATCTCCGTGAGCATGTCGAGCAGTTCATCCCCGCCCAGCTCCGCCTGGGACAGCTCGTACCGGTTCATGGTGAGCACGGTGGTGAGGCGGTTGCCGACGAGGGTCCTGCCCTTCACGTCCAGGATCCGCCCGCGTGGTGCGGGCACGGAAATCACCCGGGTGATGTTGCTGCGCGCCGTGACGGCCGCCTGCTCGCTGGTCATCACCTGCAGGTACCAGAGGCGCGCACCAAGAACGACGAACATCGAGAGCCCGATGATGGCGAGAAGGCGCATCCGGTAGCGGCTGGCCTCGTTCACCCCCGTGACTCCACTCCCGAGCCCCGTACGTCCACGTCGACCGGCAGCCCCCCGGTAACGGCCCAGCACACCGCCCGACTGGTCGGTACCGCCACGGCCACCGACATCAGCGAGGCCACGAGAGCGGTACGTGCCAACCTCGCTACGTCCACGTCATGCAGGCCGAAGAGTCCGCCGGCGAGCATCGTGGCGCACACCCCCACAGCCATGGCAACTGCCAGGCCGACCGCAAGGAAGGGCCGGGTGGACCGGGCCAGTCGAACCTCCAGGTGGCTGGTCGCAACCGCCAGGGGGGCGTATACGAGCGCATGCAGCCCCATGGGTGTGGCTGTGATCGAGTCGTGCAGGAGCCCCGCGCAGAAGGCCACCACCGCTCCCCTCTCCGGCCCTCCGTGGAAACCCGCCAGGATCGACACCAGCAGGAGCAGCTCAACGGATACCCCGTCGATCCGAATCTCCTCAAAGACCGTGACCTGGACCGTCATGGCGGTCAGGAGGACCGCCACGATCTTCAACCTGCCGGTCATCGGTTCCTCATCCCCGCTCCAACGGGCCGGCGTCCGCCAGGCGCGGATCCAGCACGACGTTCAGGAAGCTGAGGTGTTCGAGCGACGCAGCCGGTTCCACGATGATCTCCCGGTCCAGATCGGCGCCCTGGTCGGGATCCACCACCCGGCCCACCGGGATGTCGGCCGGGAAGCGGCTCCTGCCACCGGACGTGACCACCACCTCGCCGACCGCCACCTCCACGTCGGGCCTGATGCCGGCATCGATCACGAGGTAGCCGGTGGCACCCCCGCCCCGCGCCAGGCCCTCGTCCTGGGACCCCACGAGGCGGACCCCCACCCGGAAGGCCGGATGGGTCGCCAGCCTCACGATGGACCGGGACCGGTCCACCACCTCGAGGCGCCCGACGAGGCCGGCGCCCGTCACGACCGCCATGCCCTCGGAGAGGCCGTCGTCCAGGCCCTTGTCCACCTCGATGGTGTGGCTGGAGAAGTTCCCGGGGGGTGTGCCGAGGATCCGCACCACGACCGTGTCCAACGTCGTGTAGTCGATGCCCACCTCGCCCATGAGTCGCAGCAGCAGCTCCCTGTCGGCCTCCGAGGAGAGTTGGCGCCCACGCATGCGGGCCAGTTCCTTCTCCAGACGCTCGGTCCTGTCCCGTAGGTCGTCGTAGTCGAAGACGCCCAGCCATGCCGAGCGGAGCGGTCGCGCTGCGGTCTCCGAGACCGAGCGGACCGGGTCCAGGAGGTCCCGCATTCCCTGCTGGAAGGAGTCCAGCGGCGCGAAGCCCCTGAACTGCAGGGTGAGTAGCGTCAGGGCCGCTGCGATGAGGAGTAGGAGCGTCGGTCGGGAACGCCCCGTGGGCCGCGGGACCGCCATCGGCTAGTTCCCGTCGTCGCCGAAGATCATCTCTCCGTACCTGGAGAAGTTCTCCAGGATGATGCCAGCTCCCTCGACGACGACTCCGAGAGGGTCGGCGACGACCCGGGTCGGCATGCCGGTCTCGGCCCGGATCCTGTCGGGCAGGCCGATCAGGAGCGATCCGCCGCCCGCCAGGTGGATTCCCTGATCCAGGATGTCGGTGACCAGCTCGGGTGGCGTCCTGTCCAGGGTCACCTTCACGGTGTCGATGATGACCTCCACCGGCTCCTCGAGGGCCTCGCGGATCTCCCGGGTGGAGAACTCCACGGACTCCGGAAGCCCGGTCAGGAGGCTCCTGCCCGTGACCGTCGCCCTGAACTCCCGGGTCAACGGGTGTGCGGAGCCGAGACGGACCTTGATGGCCTCTGCGGTCCGGTCGCCGACGTCCACCCCCTTGTCCTTCTTCAGGAACTGCTTGATGGCGTCGTCCATCTCGTCACCGCCGACACGCGATGACTGGCTGGCGACCACCCCTCCGAGCGATAGGACGGCTACCTCCGTGGTTCCACCGCCCACGTCCACGATCATCGAGCCCGTCGGATCGGCTATGGGCAGGCCGGCGCCGATCGCCGCAGCCATGGGCTCGTCAACTATGTAGACCGGCGGACGGGCACCAGCGAACTCAGCCGCCTCCTGCACCGCCCGGCGCTCCACCCCCGTCACTCCGGACGGAACGCAGATGACCATGCGGGGCTTGGCCCAGCGTCGACTGTGCACCTGCTGGATGAAGTAGCGGAGCATCTTCTCGCAGTTCTCGAAGTCGGCGATGACGCCGCCCCTGAGTGGTCGGATCGCCCTGATGTGGGGTGGGGTGCGGCCGATCATCCGCTTCGCCTCGCTGCCCACCGCCAGCAGGGTCTCGTCCATCGCGTTCACTGCGACCACCGACGGCTCGTCCAGGACGATCCCCTCGCCACGGACGAAGACCAGCGTGTTCGCGGTTCCGAGGTCCACAGCGATGTCCCGGGTACCGAAGGCGGCGCGCCTCGATGCCTGCCCACGGGGCCGTCGAACTACGTCTTCGGCCATCGACCGGGTGCTCCGTCAGATTTCCGGGGAGGCCGGAGTGCCCGCCCGCTCGCTGAGCAGAAGGTAGCGCGTTCATTATCCGATTGCCACTCTGGGTGCATGTGCCACCACCCTACGCGAGCATGTCGTTCGTGGCCCCTCAGCCCGCCAGGCCGGGAAAGAAGATTCCGATCTCGCGATCTGCCGAAGACTGCGAATCCGATCCGTGGACCAGGTTCTCGGTGAAGAGGGTCCCGAGGTCACCACGGATGGTCCCTGTGGCGGCCTCACGGGGATTGGTGGTCCCCATCATCGAGCGGACGACGGCGAAGGTCTCCTCCGGGCCCTCGATGACCATCACCATCGCCGGTGACCGGGACATGAAGGAAACCAGGGCATCGTAGAAGCCCTTCCCGACATGCTCCTCGTAGTGCCGGGCCAGGGTCTCGCCGTCCAGGTGACGCAACTCGGCGGCCACCACCTTCAGGCCCTTGCGCTCGAAGCGGCCGACTATCTCCCCGACGAGGCCACGTTCCACGGCATCTGGCTTGCAGATTACGAGGGTTCGATCCATGGCGGCAGACTACGGCCCGCCCGACTCCCGTCGGCGCGGATCAGGCGTCGAAACCGTCCTCGTCCAGGTCCACCACGTCGCTGAGGGCGGCCCGGGCGGCCGACAACACGTAGAACGAACCCGTAACCAGCACGAGGTCGGATTCATCGGCGGCGGCCACGGCCAGACGGACCGCATCCACCGCATCAGGCACCACCTCCACCTCAATGCGTCGCTGACGGAACAGCGCCGCCAGGTCTGCCGCCGGTACCGCCCTCGGTGAGGGAGCCGTGCAGGCCACGACCAGGTCCGGGGAGAGGGCCACCAACTCGTCCAGGAACTCCGTCGGCTCCCTGGGCCCCAGGGTTCCGACCACCAGGATCCTCCGACCGGCGGGAAAGACGGTGGGAACCGCCGTGGCCAGGGCCCTGGCCGCATCCTGGTTGTGGGCGCCGTCCAGCACCACCAGCGGTTCGGTGGCCACCACCTCGAGTCGTCCCGGTACCCGTACCGCTCCCAACCCATCGGCCACCACGTCGGAACTCAGCGGTGCGTCCAGGAACGCCTCGGCGGCCATCAGGGCCAGGGCTGCGTTCTCGGCCTGGTGGTCGCCGTACATCGAGAGGAAGACCTCCTCATGCCTGCCCGACGGGGTCCACAACTCGACCAGCTGACCGCCAACGGCCTGCTCGGCACCTCCGACGCCGAAGTCCGAGCCCATCAGGAGCAGGGGACCGGGCGCCTCGGCCGTGAAGACCTCCAGGAGTTCGATGGAGGTCTCACCCAGGACGAGGGGTCGATCCGCGCGGATTATCCCCGCCTTCTCACTCGCGATGTCGCGTCGCCAGTCCCCCGCACCATCCGTGTGGTCCCGACCGATGTTGGTGATGACCGACACCGTCGAATCACACACGTTCGTGGCATCGAAGCGGCCCAGCAGACCCACCTCCACGACCGCAGCGTCGACGGCCTCGTTGCTGAACCAGAGGAACGCCGCCGCCGTCAGCAACTCGAAGTAGGACGGCACGGTGGCAACCACCCCCGCATAGCGCTCCAGGTCGGCCACCAGGTCCGTGAACGCATCCTCCGATATGGGTTGGCCATCGATGGCGAGGCGCTCGCGCACGGTGTCCACGTGGGGGCTGGTGTAGCCACCCACCCTGAGGCCGGCGGCACCCAGGAGGGCCGAGACCATTGCCGAGACCGAACCCTTGCCGTTGGTTCCGGTGACGTGGAGCGTCCTGACGTCGTGCTGCGGATCGCCCATGGCACCGACGAGGCCACGCATCGCATCCAGGCTCAACCCGTGGATCCGACCGGCTGACGCCTCCAGGTTGACGAACCGACCAAGGAACCGGAGGGCACCCCGGTAGTCGTCCACGGGTGGCCAGTCCACCGGCCCCGTCACAACGGCACCCCCACAGCCAGGGCGATCAGGAGGCGGCGCGGTCTGGTTGGTCGGCACTACGCGGGAAGACGGTGGGAGCGGTCCGGCTGATCACCGAATCCAGCTCCACCACCACGCGACCGACCTCATCGTCGCCGGGCAACTCGTACATCACATCGAGGAGGACCTCCTCCAGGATGGCGCGGAGGCCACGGGCTCCCGTTCCACGTTCGAGGGCCTGGGTGGCGATCGCCGATAGTGCCTCGACGGTCACCTCCAACTCGATGTCCTCGAACTCGAAGAGTCGCTGGTACTGCTTGACGAGGGCGTTCCGGGGCTCGGTCAGGATCTTGACCAGTGCCTCCACCTCCAGTTGGGAGACGGATCCGATCACCGGCAGGCGACCGATGAACTCAGGGATCAGACCAAACTTGATGAGGTCCTCGGGTCGCACGTCGGCGAACAGGGCGCCCACGTCCTTCTCCGACGCCGACCTGATGTCGGCGCCGAAGCCAACGCCCGATCCGCCCTGCCTTCTCTCGATGACCTGCTCCAGGCCGGCGAAGGCCCCACCGCAGATGAACAGGATGTTCGTGGTGTCGATCTGCAGGAACTCCTGGTGCGGGTGCTTGCGCCCGCCCTGCGGGGGCACGGCCGCCGACGTTCCCTCCAGGATCTTCAGCAGGGCCTGCTGCACCCCTTCGCCGGAGACGTCCCTGGTGATCGAGGGGTTCTCGCTCTTGCGGGCCACCTTGTCGATCTCGTCGATGTAGATGATCCCCGTCTCAGCCTTCTTGATGTCGTAGTCGGCGGCCTGGATCAACTTGAGGAGGATGTTCTCGACGTCCTCGCCCACGTAGCCGGCCTCGGTGAGGGCCGTGGCATCGGCGATGGCGAACGGAACGTCCAGCATCCGGGCGAGCGTCTGGGCCATCAGGGTCTTGCCGCAACCGGTGGGTCCCAGCAGCAGGATGTTGGACTTGGCCAACTCCACCTCGACGCCCGGACCGGTTGCGGACCGGACCCGCTTGTAGTGGTTGTAGACGGCCACCGAGAGGATCTTCTTGGCCTGCTCCTGACCGACGATGTAGTCGTCCAGGAATGCGAAGATCTCCCTCGGTCGGGGAAGTTCACCCAGTGAGGTCTCTGTGGGCTCGGAGAGCTCCTCCTCGATGATCTCGTTGCAGAGGTCTATGCACTCGTCGCAGATGTAGACACCGGGGCCCGCAATGAGCTTCTTGACCTGCTTCTGGGTCTTGCCACAGAAGGAGCACTTGAGGAGCTCCCCCTCACCGAGCTTCGCCATGTCTGACCCCCCGGTCCCGTAGTCCTACTTGACAGCGGCGATCGGGCCGCTGTTGTCGACCGCATTCCGCTGGTCGATGACCTCGTCGATGAAGCCGTATTCCTTGGCTTCCTGAGCGGTCATCACGTAGTCCCGGTCGGTATCGGCATGGATCTTCTCCACGTCCTGACCCGTGTGGTGGGACAGGATCTGTTCCAACTGGACCTTCAGGCGCTGGATCTCACGCGATGCCAGCTCTATGTCGGACACCTGGCCCTGGGCTCCCGCATAGGGCTGGTGGATCAGCACCCTGGAGTGCGGGAGGGCGAGGCGCTTGCCGGGCGTGCCGGCGGCCAACAGCACCGCGGCAGCCGAGGCGGCCTGCCCGAAACAGATGGTGGTGATGTCCGGCTTGACGTACTGCATCGTGTCGTAGATGGCGAAGAGGGAGTTGATGTCGCCCCCCGGCGAGTTGATGTAGAGGCTGATGTCCCTGTCGGGGTTCTCGGACTCCAGGTGCAGCAACTGGGCGCAGATCAGGTTGGCGATCGTGTCGTCGATCGGCGTGCCGATGAAGACGATGTTCTCCTTGAGGAGGCGGGAGTAGAGGTCGAACGCACGCTCGCCGCGGCTGGTCTGTTCGACCACCGTGGGAACGAGGTAATTCTGCACCTTCAGGTCTGCGAGGGTCATCTGGTTCACTCTTCTTCTCCATCGGTCGAATCCGCAACCGAACTGTCAGTTTCCCCCACCTCGTCGTCATCGACGGGGATGGCTGTCAGGTCGTCGGGAAGCTGGATCACCGGCTCCGGCGGCTCGAGGAGCGTCGGATCCACGGGATCGCCCTGCTCGTCGACCACCTCGGCCCGTTCGAACACCCACTCCAGGGCGGCCTGCTTGCGGAGGTCGGCACGCACCTCGAGCATGCGGCCCGACCGGCTGAGTGCCTCCCGGATGCCGTCGACGTCGCCGCCGGTCTGCGTGGCCAGCGACCCGAGGTACTCCTCGAGGGGCTCGTCCACGTCGCCCAGGCCCTCGGCGTCAGCCACGGCACGTAGGCCCAGGTCAACGCGCGAGGCCAGCTCGGCGCCCTTCCGGAGCTCGTCGCGCAGCGACTCCACGTCGCGTCCCATCGCCTCCATGTAGACGGAGAAGTCGATGCCCTGGGAGCGCATGCGCATGGCCATGTCATTGATCCGACTGTCCACCTCGGCTTCCACGAGGGCCGGGGGGATCTCCATGTCGACCAGGTCCGCTATGGCCTGGGCCACCCGATCCCTTGCGAGCATCGGCGTCTGGCCCCTGCGCATCACCGAGAGCCGTTCACGGATGTCGGCGGAGAGCTCGTCGATCGTGTCGAACTCCGAGGAGGCCTGGGCGAAGTCGTCGTCCAGCTCGGGAAGCACCCGGGCCTGGACCTCCGAGACCTCGATACGGAAGACAAGCGTGCCGTCCTCCTCCGGGTGGTCGGCGTCGAACTCCAGGACATCTCCGACGGACGCTCCGCGCAGGTTCTCGTCGATCTCCGGGACCACTGCACCGGCTCCGACCTCGTAGAGGTAGTCGGTGGTGGTGAGTCCCTCGACCGGCTCGCCCTCGAAGGTGCCGTCGATGTCGATGGTCACCTGGTCGCCGTCGCCCGCCGGGCGGTCCACCGCCTCGAGTGTCGAATGCTGGCCACGCAGCGCCTCCAACTGGGCGTCGACATCCTCGTCGGCGGCCTCGGGTGAGGGAATCTCGACGCGCAGCGAACCATGTCCGGCGATGGTCGCCCTGGGCCTGACAGGCACCACGGCATCGAAGGTGAAGTTGCCCTCCTCCTGCCCTCCCGTGATCTCGATCTCCGGCGAGTCGATCGCGTCGATGTCGTTCTCGACCAGGGCCCGGCCGTAGTAGTCGGGAAGCGACTGCTGTATCGCCTCCTGACGGCCGGCGGCCACGCCGATGCGGGCCTCCAGGAGCTTGCGGGGCGCCTTGCCGGGCCGGAAGCCGGGAAGGCGGACCTCCTTGGCGATGCGTCGAAAGGCGGCCTCGACGGCAACCTCGAACTCGGTCTCGTCGACGGCGACGGTCAGCCTGACCCGGTCGCCATCCAGTCTTTCAAGGGTGCTGTCCACAGTCTCCGGAGTGTAGCGGCGGCCCCCAGACGGCCACCCGGCGAAATGGGCCCCACCGTGGCCCTGAACCGTCAGGCCAGGCTGTCCAGGATCATGTCGATGTCGTCGACCGTGGTCAACGGGTTCACGATGCAGATCCGCAGTGCCGGCTCGCCATCCACCTGTGTCGGGAGCACGAAGGCGGTTCCATCCTCCATGAGCCGGACGGACCAGGCGTCATAGTCCGCCTGCTCCCATCCGATCCTCCTGAATGCCAGCACGGAGAGCACGGGATCCATTATCAGGTCCAGGTGGGGGGCGGCATCCACCAGCACGGCTCCCGCACGGGTCACCTCCAACGTCCGCTCGACGGCTTCGGAGTACGCCCTCGTTCCATGCACCGCCAGCGAGAACCAGAACGGCAGGCCCCGGGCACGCCTGGTCAGGAAGTGCCCGTAGTCGGTGGGATTCCACTCCGAGCCCGCGTTGATCGGATCCAGGTAGCTGGCGTGCTGGGCGTGGGCCAGACGTGCCACCTCCGGCCGGCGGTAGAGCAGCGCACAGCAGTCGAATGGAGCGAAGAGCCACTTGTGGGGGTCGATCACCACGGAGTCGCATCGGTCGATTCCGGCGAAGTGGGGTCGGGCCGACTCGGCGGCCAACGCCGCACCCCCGTAGGCGCCGTCCACGTGGAACCAGGCCCCATGCTCCGCTGCGGCATCGGCAACCTCGCCGAGCGCGTCCACCACTCCCAGATTCGTGGTGCCGGCCGTGGCGACCACGGCAAAGACCTCGGTGCCCTCCGGCCGTGCTGCGATGGCGGCGCGCACCGCCTCCCCCCGGAGGCGCCGGTCGTCGCCGGTAGTGGCCAACAGGACGTCCACGTCCATGACCCTGGCTGCCGAGTCGATCGAGGAGTGGGCGCCGTCCGAGGCCACGACCGCCCACCTGACCGGTCGACCAGAACCATCCGCCTCGCGACGACGCATCGCATGGTCGCGACCGGCAATGAGCGCCGAGAGGTTTCCCATGGTGCCCCCGGAGGCGAAGCAGCCTCCGGCGCCCTCCGGGAGGCCCACAAGGTCTGCGACCCAGCGGAGGGCCTGGTTCTCGGCGTACACCGTGCCCGCCGCCTCCAACCAGGAGGTGGCGCACATCGCGGATGCCCCGACCACCAGGTCGAACAGGACCGAGGCGTTCGTGGGGGCGCCCGGGACGAAGGACAGGAACCGCGGATGGTCGGTGGACAGGCAGGCCGGCGCCAGGTGGTCGGCGAAGGCTGCGAGCGCCGACTCTCCCCCGAGGCCCTCCTCGGTGATGGTCTGCCCGACCGCCTCCCAGAGTTCCTGGTGGGATCGGGGACCGTCCAGGGGCGGGTCCGTCCTCACCCGGTCGAGGGCATAGCGGAAGATGGCCCAGGCCAGGTCGTCGGTGGATTCGTCGAACTCGTGCATTCCCACGGCGGCGAGGCTATGGCCGTCCGGCTCCGGTCGGCGTGGTCATCGGATGGTGAACGGATTGGCCATCGGCTGCTCCGACGTGTTGATCCACACGGTCTTGGTCCTCGTGAACTCCCCGATGGCGTCGACACCGGCCTCGCGACCGGATCCGGAGTTTCCGAACCCACCGAACGGGGCTATCGGCGAAATCGCCCGGTAGGTGTTGACCCACACGATCCCGGCCCGGACGGAACGGGCCACCCGGTGCACCCGCGACGCATCGGAGCTGAAGATCCCCGCCGCCAGGCCGAACTCGGTGTCGTTGGCCATGGCCACGGCGTCGGCCTCGGTCTCGAAGGAGAGGACCGACATGACCGGCCCGAAGAGCTCCTCCCGGGTGCACGCCACCTCCTGGTTCGCGCACCCGAGCACGGTCGGCCGGTAGTACCAGCCGGCATCCAGTCCCTCCGGCCGACATCCACCCGTGTGCAGGACGGCACCCTGTGCGATGGATTTCGCCACCACCACCTCGATGCGGTCCCGTTGGGCACGGGTGGCCAGGGGACCCATCTGGGAGTCGTCGGCCAGCGGGTCTCCGATACGTATCGCCTCGGACCGGCGAACCAGCTCGGCGATGAAGCGGTCGTGGATCCCCGCCTGCACGAGGACCCTGCTGCCGGCGACGCAACTCTGGCCGGACGCCCCGAAGTTCCCCGCCACAGCGCCGTTCACCGCCCCATCCAGGTCAGCGTCGTCGAAGACCAGGATCGGAGACTTGCCACCCAGCTCCAGGGAGACCGGAGCCAGGTTCCGGGCGGTGCTCGCCACTATCTGGCGGGCCGTGTCCACGCCTCCCGTGAACGCCACCTTGGAGACCATCGGATGGCTCGTCAATGCCCTACCGCAGGGCTCGCCGAACCCCGTCAGGAGGTTCACGACGCCCGGCGGGAAGCCCACCTGGTCCAGCACCCGGGCGAACTCCAGGAGGGGTGCGGGAGCGATCTCGGAAGCCTTGATTACGACCGCGTTGCCGGCCGCCAGAGCCGGGCCGACCTTCGTGGCGGTCAGGAACATCTCCGCGTTCCAGGGCACGATCGCGGCCACCACTCCGATCGGATCCCGGGTCGTGAAGACGTGCAGATCGGGCTTGTCGATGGGCAGCGTGTCGCCCTGGATCTTGTCGGCAAGGCCTGCGTAGTAGCGGTAGTAGTCGGCAACGTACGCCGACTGGGCCCGGGTCTCGGCGGCCAGCTTCCCGCTGTCGGTCGTCTCGATCTCACCCAGCCAGTGGGCGTTCTCCGCCACCAGGTCGGCCAACCGGTAGAGGAGGCGCCCCCGCATCGTGGCCGTCATGGAGGCCCACTCCCCCGTTGTCATCGCCCTGTGGGCGGCCCGCACCGCCCGGTCCACGTCGGCCTCGGTGGCCGCCGGAGCCGACGCCCAGACCTCGCCGGTGGCCGGGTTGGTGGTATCGAATCGGCCACCGTCGGAGGCCTCGCAGAACTCCCCGTCGATGTAGAGCTGGTAGTCGTTCACCTGGTCGCCTCCCTGGCGGGTTCGGGTGTGGTGGATACGCGTGGCGAATCCAGGAAGTCAAGCAGTGCCGCCACGAACTCCGCAGGCGCCTCCACCGGCGGCAGGTGGTGGAGCCCGGGCAGGACACGGGTGCTGCAGTCCGGAATCGCACCGGCCAGGGCATCGCCCATAGCCGGTGTGGAGCCGGGATCCAGCTCGCCGGTGAGCGCCAGCGTGGTGGCCGTCACCTGGGAGGCCCCGGCCGGCATCAACGGGTCGCCGTCCACGAAGACCCGGTAGGCCTTGAGGTATCCGGCCGGATCGTTGCCGGCCAGTCGGTCCCTCAACGCTGCCACGAGCTCCTGGTGGGCCTCCTGCCATGCGGAGTCGAACCAGCGGTCGACCGCCAGGTCGGCGACCGGTCCGAGGCCCTCGGCGCCTGCCAGGGCAAGACGTCCACGAGCGCCGAGCACCTCGGCGGGCGTCCGGTCGAAGACCGTGTTCAGGAGCGCCAGGCAACGCAGCCGGCCCGGATGCCGGGCGGCCAGGCCGAGGGCGATCACACCGCCCAGCGAATGGCCGGCCACGTCCGGAGCGGGTCCGGCGTACGCCTCGACCACGGCCAGGCACTGGTCCACGAAGTGGTCCACCGAGCGTTCCCCGGGCGGGTCGGGCGACCGTCCGTGCCCGAGCAGGTCGTAACGGACGACCAGGCGGTCGGCCGCAAGCTCGTCGACCACGAGGTCCCACATGGTGTGGTCCAGGCCCACGCCGTGCACCAGCACCAGGGGAGGCCTGGAACCGGAATCCCCGCCGTCCAGCCGGACGAAGCCGTCGGTGCTCACTCCCCGGTGAGCCCCATCTCCTCCATGTCGGAGTATCGGTTGCCGATGCGGTGGTGGGGTCGCCCGCCGGCCGCTGCCCCGATGGCGACGAGGATCTCGTCGGGACCCGGAGCGTCTGCGACCGTGACCTCGAGCGTCAGGTAGTGGGAACGCCAACCGGGGTCGACCTTGTGCATCATCGGTATGGACACCACCGAGCCCGGGCCTCCACGGGTGTTGGTGAACGACAGGTAGGCGGTGCCACCCACGGCATCCCTGAACACGTTGCCGAATCGCAGCGTGTGGATCAGTGCCGATCCGTGTTCGACCTCTCCGGAGGTTCCGACCATGGCCGCCTTGCCGTAGGCCTCCACCGCTTCCGGACCACCGGCCACCTCCAGGAGTCGGGGCACCATCACGTCCGCCAGCTTCGGGGCAACGTCCAGGATGGTCGGCCGCAGGTCCTCCACGAACCCCTGACCGGCCCACGGGTTGGCGATCACCGCCACCACGCCGAACAGGAGCAGCGGCGGATCGGCCGGTCGGCCACCCTCGATCCGGACCTCCTCGGTGTGGCTGACCACCTTCCGGATCTCCAGCGACATCAGGCGACCTCCTCTGCGACATCGGCGAACTGGGGCATGACCTCTTCGGTGAACATGGCGATGCTGTCCATTGTCGCCTCGTGCGCCACGCCTGGGAAGCTGGACCACACCAGCAGCTTCCGGAGGTTCAGCTTCTCCTTCATCTCGTGGATCTTCCCGGCCACGTAGTCGGGTGTGCCGAAGAGCATGTTGCGCGGATGCAGCCACTCGTATGACAACGCGTCCAGCTTCCCGGGCGTATCGGGGAGCTCCTCGCCCGGGTACCGGTGGTTGCCGAGGCCCCGGAACTCGCATACCCACTGCATGTACCTGACGATGCCCTCGCCGGCCAGGCGCTCGGCCTCGGCCATGGTCTCCGTCACGAACATGTCGCGCAGGACGGCCACCCCCTCGCCGAGGGCCACCTCGGACCCGCGTGCATCGGATGCGGCGTCCCGGTAGGCCTCGAACCTCGGGAGCAGCGAATCGGTGGGCGGTATCCAGAACATGGCCTGCAGGTCGTGGCGGGCGGCGAAGTCGATCGAGGGGGCGGTGTCCACCACCTGCCAGAGCGGCGGGTGCGGCGACTGCAACGGCTTGGGAATGACCGACAGGGCCGTGATGTGGCCGGTCTCGGGATCGGTGTTCTGGGGAAGCGGCGGGCTCATGGCGTGGCTGAACGAGACGCCCGGGTACGGGAATCGGAAGAACTCCCCCTCGAAGGAGAAGAACTCGTCGGTCCACGCCCGACGGATCACCTCCAGCGTCTCGGCGAACAGCGCCCGGTTGACCTCCGGGTTCCGGACGTCCGCCGTGGGGTTCATGTTCACCGTCTCGCGTGGATACACCCCGCGACCCACCCCCACCTCGAGGCGCCCGGCGCTCATGTGGTCGAGCATGGCGAGGTCCTCCGCCACCTGGATCGGGTGACGGAAGGTGATGATGTTGGCCGCCTGGCCGATCCGGATCCGCTCGGTGTGGGCTGCCAGGTCCACGCCCATGAGGGTCGGGTTGGGGCATACCTCCAGCCCCTCGTGGCCGAAGTGGTGCTCGGTGGTCCAGATCGAGTCCCAGCCGTTCCGATCGCAGTACCGGGCGATCTGGCGGCCCTCGGACAGCACCTGGCCGTAGGGCTTGACCAGGCCGAGGTTGTTCTGGTTCAGGAAATAGCCGAACCGCATTGCCTGGTACTCCGTCCCGCTGGATCCGGCATGTGGTCACATGCCTCTGCTGTCCGCCCGGATCCTATGGAAGGGCGCGCCCCGTATGCATCGATCGCCCCGGTCGCGGGCGGTCCAGCGGTAGGTTCAAGGTGCCCGGTACGCCGGGTACGCGGGTGTAGTTCAAAGGCTAGAACCTCAGCCTTCCAAGCTGATGATGAGGGTTCGATTCCCTTCACCCGCTCCACTCCGGGATCCACTGCCGCCACAGGTCACCTAGGGTCCGGGCGTGCTGATCGCGCAGATCTCCGACTGCCACATCCGCGACCACGGTGGAGGGTTCGCCCGACTGGTCGACACCACCGAGACGCTCCGGAGGGTGGTGGACCACCTTGTGGGCCTGGATCCGGCCCCGGACGTGATCCTGGCCACGGGCGACCTGACCGATGACGGCACCGCCTCGCAGTACGCCACCCTCCTGGAGGTCCTGGCCCCCATTTCCGACCGACTGCTCCCCATCCCCGGCAACCACGACGAGTGCCCGCTGTTCCGGGAGGCCTTCGCCGACATCATCCCTGGCGACGTCGCCGATGACCACTGCAGCTACGTGGTGGAGGACCACCCCGTCCGCCTCGTGGGCCTGGACAACTCGATTCCCGGGCGACACGACGGCCGCTTCGACGCACTACGGGAACGCTGGTTGGAGGACGTCCTGGCCGCCGGCCCGGACCGGCCCACCCTCGTGTTCACGCACTTCCCACCCTTCGAGACCGGCCTGAAATTCATGGACGACGCCGGGCTCCTGGACGCCGATCGCCTTCGGGCCGTCATCCAGCGGAGCCCCCAGGTGCGCCTCCTGGTGGCCGGCCACCTGCACCGACCCATCCACACGGCCATCGGATCGACCCTGGTCTCGACGTGTCCGTCCACCGGCAACCAGATCAGGCTGGACCTCCATCCCGACCGGGGTGCCGCCGTGGACGAACCCCCCGCCTACCAGTTGCACCGCTGGGACGGCGAACGGTTCGTGACCCACACAGGAGTGGTGCGGGATCCCGCCACCGTCCGGACAATCAGCCTGGATGGCTTCGTGGCCGAGATCCGCCGGCGCGTCGAGGCCGGGGAGCCGTTCACCAAGGACTGAGGCCGAAAGAGCCGAACGTCAGGCCTGGCGGTCCAGGAACCGGTAGACGTCCAGCAGGTCGATTCCCGGAAATGGCGTGAACTCCCTGCTGGCGGACGGAAGGGCCGTCAGGATGAAGCTCCGCTCGGAGGCCGAAGGCCACGCCACGCCGTCCCAACGACGCAGGACCTCGGGCTGGACCCGGTCGTCCTCGCTCCTGCCGCTGACCCGCCTGAGCGTCCCCCCGCCCCTGAACAGGCCCGCATCGGCCGCCCTGCAACCCAGCGTCACCGCGTACGGCGTGCGCTCGGTGGCGTTCTCCACGTAGGTCACGCACCAGAACTGCCCCCGATCGGTCTCCGTGAGCTGGTAGTGGAGCAGGTCGGAACCGTCCCATGCCTGGCGGGCACCCCAGTGTCGTCCCAGTCGGGCTCCCTCCAGGCCGCCATCCGCGTCGGTGGGGAACTCCACGCCGTCATTCTCGTATGCCTTGGTGACCGTTCCCTCGGGATCGGTCCGGATGAAGTGCACCGGAATGCCCAGTCGGGCGGTGGCCAGGTTTGTGAACCTGTGGGCGGCCATCTCGTAGGAGACGTAGTACCTCTCCTTCAGGTCCTCGATCGAGAGGTCCCGCTGGCCGCGGGCGGCCGTGAGGAAGTCCACGGCAGCGGTCTCCGGAACCAGCACCGCCGCGGCGAAGTAGTTGGACTCGATCCGCTGGCGGAGGTACCCCTCGAAGTCCGTGGTCTCGGCGTGTTCCAGGGCGAAGTGTCCGAGCGTCTGGAGGATCACGGACCTGGCAGCCCGCACGCTGAGGTCGTCGCGTTGCGCTATGTAGATCACCCTCCGGCGGGTATCGGTCACGGACCTGGCCGTCCGGGGCATGCCCTTCACCCGGGCGACGGTGAAGCCGTAGTGGGCTGCGAGGTCGACCATCTGCCTCTCGGTGGGTGGGCCTTCACCCGTGTATCCGGCCGCCTTCAGGCTGGCCGAAGCCTCGGCCTCGATCTCGGCGAAGTAGTTGTCGCGCTCACGCATCTCGGTTCGCAGGGCGATGTTGGCGACGCGGGCACGATCCCCGGCCTCCAGGTTCGCCAGACCCGACCTGGACACCTCCACCTCGGGAAGGGCCGTGTAGAGGCCGACGAGTGCCTCCAGTACGTCGTCGTCCAGTCGGGCACCGGCCCGGATCTCGGGCAGGTCCAGGGTGGCGCGCCATGGGCCGGCCTGGGCCCGCTGCAGCTCGATCTCCAACTGGGCACGGCGACTCGGTGGGGTCGGATCCAGGATGTCGATGGTGGAACAGTCCAGGGCCGTCGCCAGGTCTCCCAGCACGCCCAACTTGGGCTCGATCCGACCGTTCTCGACCTGGGAGAGGTAGGAGGCGGGCCGACCGATCCTGGATCCCAGTTCCGAGAGCGTGAGGCCGGCGCCACGGCGCAGGTGTCGCAACCTGTGGCCCAGCACGATCCTGTCGAACGCCTGTCCCGGTACCGGTGCAGCCATCGTCGTGTTCCTTCCGGTCGCGCCTGTCACGGTGCCCGCCGCCGGCTGGCCACCCTGTTTCGGGCCATGAAGAGGCAGAACTCTGCTGATTCTTCGCGCTTTTGGACAGCCTAGGTGAACTTTCCGATCCGCCGGTCGGGCACAGGTTCCGGAAATTCGTCAATACTCACCCTGCGAGACGTACCAGGAGAGCCATGGGAGCACGAATGTCCGGCTTGGACGGCATCGAGATCAGCGACCATCCGAGGCGTGAGGAGATCTTCACCCCGGAAGCCACGGCCTTCGTCGCCGACCTCGTACGCACCTTCCGCGACCAGCGCATCGACCTGCTCCGGAACCGACGCATCCGACAGGAGAAGTTCGACAGCGGCCTGCGTCCGGACTTCCTCCCGGAGACCGCCGAGATCCGCTCGGGAACCTGGACCGTCGCTCCCCCACCCAGGGACCTCATGGACCGACGGGTGGAGATCACCGGGCCGACCGAGCGCAAGATGATGATCAACGCCCTGAACTCCGGCGCCCGCGTGTTCATGGCCGACTTCGAGGACTCCAGCTCCCCCACCTGGGACAACATGATGGAGGGACAGCTCAACGTGCGCGACGCCATCCGTCGCGACCTCAGCCTGCGTCGCTCCGGCAAGAGCTACACGCTGAACGACGAGACGGCCACCCTCGTCATCCGGACCCGCGGCTGGCACCTGCCCGAACGTCACGTCCAGATCGACGGTCGACCCGCCTCGGCCAGCCTCGTGGACTTCGGCCTCGTCTTCTTCCACAGTGCCAGGGAGGCCCTGGACCGGGGAACCGGCCCCTACTTCTACCTTCCGAAGCTGGAGAACCACCACGAGGCCCGGCTCTGGAACGACGTCTTCTGCCATGCCCAGGACGCCATCGGCGTTCCACGGGGATCCATCAAGGCCACCGTGCTGATCGAGACGATCACTGCCGCCTTCGAGATGGACGAGATCCTCTACGAGCTGCGTGACCACTCCACCGGCCTGAACGCCGGCCGGTGGGACTACATCTTCAGCGTAGGCAAGAAGTTCAACTCGGACCCCGCCTTCGTGCTGCCGGATCGCGCCGACGTCCTCATGACGGTGCCCTTCATGCGCGCCTACACCGAGCTCATGGTCGCCACCTGCCACAAGCGGGGAGCCCACGCCATCGGCGGGATGGCGGCCTTCATCCCCAACCGTCGCGACCCCGAGGTGACAGCCCAGGCGCTGACGAAGGTCAAGGAGGACAAGCGGCGCGAGGCCAACGACGGTTGTGACGGCACATGGGTGGCCCACCCGGACCTCGTGACGGTCGCAGAGGTGGAGTTCAACGCCATCCTCGGCCAGAGTCCGAACCAGGTCGACCGACTCCGCCCCGACGTGGTGGTCTCCCGAGACGACCTCCTCGCCGTGGACCTCACGGGCGGCTCGATCACCCGTGCGGGCCTCACAACCAACGTCTACGTGGGCCTGCGCTACCTCGCCTCCTGGCTCTCCGGCAGCGGCGCCGCCGCCATCAACAACCTGATGGAGGACGCCGCCACAGCCGAGATCAGCCGCTCGCAGATCTGGCAGTGGATACGCCACGGCAGCCTCCTGGAGGACGACACGATCATCACCGCCGACCTGGTGCGCCAGGAGATCGCCAACCAGATGGGCGTCATCGCCGAGGAACTCGGCAGCGAGGCATTCGCCGACCTGCCCTTCGAGGAGGCCAGACGGGTCTTCGAGCAGGTCACCCTGTCCTCGGAGTTCGTCGAGTTCCTCACCCTGCCCGCCTACGAACTCCTCGACTGACGGGCCCGACCCACAAGATCACCTGACGGGACAGACCGGAAGACCCGGTCCGTCCCAAATGAAAGCGAGCAAACAGAATGCGAAACACCTTCGACGACCAGGTCGCAGTCCTGGAGAAGGACTGGGCCGAGAACCCCCGCTGGGAGGACACCCGCCGCGACTACAGCGCCTCAGACGTCGTCCGGCTGCGAGGCTCGTTCCTCCCGGAGTGCTCGATCGCCCGCCATGGCGCCGAGGTGCTCTGGCACAAGATGCACGAGACGGACTACGTCCACGCCCTCGGAGCGATGACCGGTGGCCAGGCCATCCAGTACGTCAAGGGTGGCCTCCCGGCGCTGTACCTCTCCGGTTGGCAGGTGGCCGGCGACGCCAACCTGGCTGGTCAGGTGTACCCGGACCAGAGCCTCTACCCGGTCAACTCGGTGCCGTCCGTCGTGGAGCGCCTCAACAACGCCCTTCGTCGTGCCGACCAGATCGAGTGGTCCGAGAACAACGGCGTGATGCTCAGGGACTGGATGGTTCCGATCGTGGCCGACGCCGAGGCCGGCTTCGGCGGCGCCCTGAACGTCTACGAGCTGATGAAGCGGATGCTGCGGGCCGGTGCGGCAGGCGTCCACTTCGAGGACCAGCTGGCTTCCGAGAAGAAGTGCGGTCACATGGGCGGAAAGGTGCTCATCCCGACCCAGCAGCACATCCGGACCCTGACCGCTGCCCGTCTGGCGGCCGACGTGCTGGGCGTTCCGTCCATCGTGATCGCCCGGACCGACGCCCTGGCGGCCAACCTCATCACCAGCGACGTGGACGACCGCGACAAGCCGTTCCTGACCGGCGGCCGCACCGCTGAGGGCTTCTACGAGACCCAGCCCGGCATGGCCACCCCGATCTCCCGGGCCCTCGCCTACGCCCCCTACTGCGACCTCATCTGGTGCGAGACCGGTACGCCGGACCTGGACCAGGCCCAGGAGTTCGCCGACGCTGTGCATGCCGAGTTCCCGGGCAAGATGCTGGCCTACAACTGCTCGCCGTCGTTCAACTGGAAGGCGGCCCTCGACGACGAGACGATCGCCAAGTTCCAGAGGGAACTCGGGAAGATGGGCTACAAGTTCCAGTTCATCACGCTGGCCGGCTGGCATGCCCTGAACTCCTCGGCCTTCGACCTGGCCCGCGGTTACACGGAGTCGGACATGACCGCCTACGTGAAACTCCAGCAGGCCGAGTTCGGCATGGAGGAGGACGGCTACACCGCCACACGCCACCAGCGCGAGGTCGGTGCCGGCTACTTCGACGACATCGCCACGGTCATCTCCGGCGGTACCGCCTCCACGCTGGCCCTCGAGGGCTCCACCGAGGAGGCGCAATTCTAGGCACCGCCTGAACCCCGCTGCCCGTGGCGACCCCCGGTTCCGGCCGGGGGTCGCCACGCGTCCGGGGTCAGGTGCACTGGGCCGACACCACCGTTCTGTACCGTCCACCCGTGCCCATTTCCCGCGGAACCGCCCCGACCCGTTTCCTGCTGGGCGCGGCATGCGTCGTCATGGCCATCGCCGCCATGGGAATCGGCACGGCTACAGCACTCGACGGCGCCGTACTGGGACCCGACGAGGTGATCCTGCCGGTCGTCGCGAGGCTTCCCGGCGGAACGATCGTCAGCTCGACCTGCGGCAACCAGATCGTCTACGACGGCGGAAGCCCCTACGGACCGGTGGACGTGGTGCTGGACCCCGGGCACGGTGGGCCCGAGTCCGGATCGGTCGGGTCCAACGGCCTTATCGAACGCGACCTGAACCTCATGGTGGCCTTCCACGCCCAGCTGGCTCTGGAGGACCTCGGCTACACGGTGGCGCTCACCCGACGCCGTGACCTGCACATGCCGATCCGCCAGCGGACCGCCATAGCGAACGCCCTGGAACCGAAGGCCTTCGTGTCGATCCACCACAACGGTGGGGCGGTCCGACGTTCCGACACGCCGGGCACCGAGACCTTCCACCAGGTCGATGATCCGGAGTCGATCCGGCTGGCCGGGATCCTGTTCGAGGAGGTCCAGTCGCTCTTCGCACCGTTCTGGGTTCCGTGGGTGGACACGGTCCACCAGGGGGCCTCGACACGCCTCCGCGAACCACGTGCCGAGACCTACGGGATACTCCGGATGACACCGGACCTGACCTCGGTGATCGTCGAGGGCCTGTACCTCTCCAACCCGCCAGAGGCACAGCTCCTGGCCCTGCCCCAGATCCAGGAAATGGAGGGCCGGGCGATCGCCGCGGGGATACATCGCTTCCTGAGCACGTCGGATCCGGGATCGGGCTTCCGACCCGAGTTCTTCGATCCGCACACGACCGGGACCGGCACCGCCCGGGGATGCGTGGACGCCCAACTGAGCCCCCCGGTCGGAATCACCACCGGCTTCACCGCCGAGGAGCACGCCGACCTGGTGGCCACGGCCCGGGCGCTGGGTCGGTCCACTGACTGGCTGCTTCGCTTCGGTGTCCACACGCTGAAGTTCTTTGACGACCTACCGGGTACGGCCGCGATCACCCCGCTGGAGGTCGACGCCCGGCCCTACGCATATGGGCCCATCACCGAGACGATCGAGTGGGACCAGGCCGACCATGCCGTGCTGGTCCGGATGGCGGACGCCTACGGAATCACCCGGACCGAGGTCCAGAAGCTCGGCGCCACCCTGATGGTGTTCCTGGCAGGCCTGGAGGCCCCGACAGCACCACCCGACGACGCAGAGGCGACTTCGGACGGCGCTTCCGACTAGTCCCAGTCCCGCCTCCGCTCGGCTTTTCGTGCCCCCTGCTGGCGTTTGGCCTCCAGGCGGCGTTCGACGGCACCGCGACGGGGTCGGGTGGGCCGCCGTGGGCGCTTCACCACGAGTGCCTCCCGGATGCGAATCTCCATCTCGTCCAGGGCCCGCTGGCGGTTGCGGGCCTGGGACCGGTGGCGATCCACCACCACCCGGAGCCTCGGTCCGAGTCGTGCCACCAGTCGCTGCCGGACGTCGTCGTCGATGCCGCGCACGCTCCGCAGGTCCAGTTCGGCCTCGGCTCGGGTGTGGGCCCGGTTGGCGTGCTGTCCACCCGGCCCCCCTGTCGGTCCGAACCGCCACGTCACCTCGGACGCAGGGACCCTGCATCCGGGACCGGCTGAGAGGAGTCGATCGTCTGCCCGGGACATGTGGCGAGGCTAGGTGTTGCGGTTCCCCGGGTAGTCGACGCTGCGATCCGGTGGCGCCGGACCAGCCTCCCCGACCGATTTTGCTCCCGCGACGGCTCCTGTTCTACTGACCGCCATGACCGCTGCCGCCATGACTAGTCCAGCCATGGACCCTGCCGAAGCCGGCCGGGAATCGGGCCGACGGAACCTCAGCTTCGCCGTGATCGGCGCCGGCATGTCGGGAATCCTGTCCTCGATCAAGCTCCGGGAACACGGCTACACAGACATCACGATCTACGAGAAGGCCGACGGCCTGGGTGGCACCTGGCGGGCCAACACCTATCCGGGGGTGGCATGCGACGTCCCGTCGATGCTCTATTCCTACTCCTTCGCCCCGAATCCCGAATGGAGCCACCGATTCGCTGCCGGCGCCGAGATCCTCGACTACCTCGAAGGGGTCGCCACATCCAACGGCGTACAGGAGTCCATCCGCTTCGGCGAGGAGGTGGTCCGGTGCGACTTCGTGGACGGTCGTTGGCACCTCGAGACCTCGCTCGGCGCACACGGCGTGGTCGACGTGGTGATCGCCGCCACGGGGGTGCTCCACCACCCCGCCCTCCCCGACATCGAGGGGCTCGCGTCGTTCGGCGGACGAACCGCCCACACGGCCCGATGGGATCCCACGGTCCCCATCGACGACCAGCGGATCGGCATCATCGGCACCGGCTCGTCGGCCATCCAGATGGTCGCCGCCATCGCCGACCGGGTGCAGGCGCTGTCACTCTTCCAGCGCACCGCACAGTGGGTGATGCCCCAGGAGAACCCGGCCTACACCGAGGAGGAAACCCGGGTCTTCAGGGACGACCCGGCCGTGATGACCACCCTCCACGAGGACATCTCCGAGATGTTCGCCAACGGCTTCTCCAATGCCGTGGTGGACGCGGAGTCCGACGGGATGCGGATGATCGAAGCCGCCTGCGTCGCCAACCTGGAGGACAGCGTCGCCGATGTGGAACTCAGGGAAAGACTCCGTCCCGACTACCGGGCGGCCTGCAAGCGGCTCGTCGTCTCACCCGACTTCTATTCGGCCATCCAGCATCCGAACGCCGAGCTGGTCACCGATTCCATCCAGTGCGTCGAACCGGAAGGGGTCCGGACGGTCGACGGTCGACTCCACGAGTTGGACGTCCTGGTCCTGGCCACAGGGTTCCGGGTGGACAGGTTCATGCGTCCCATGGAGGTGGTCGGGCCGGATGACACCAGGCTCTCCGACCTCTGGGCGAGGCGCCCCACGGCGTACATGTCGATTGCCGTCCCGGGTATCCCCAACTTCTTCATGCTGAACGGGCCCAACGGCCCGATCGGGAACTTCTCGCTGATCGAGGTGGCCGAGCTCCAGTTCGCCTTCATCCTCCAGTTGGTGGATCGGATCCGTTCAGGCGAATGCAGCCTGGTCAGCGCTACCACCCGAGCCACCGAGGCATTCGAGGCCACCCGGGTGGAGGCGGCCAAGAAGACGGTCTGGGCCACGGGCTGTCGGAGCTGGTACCTGGACGACCGGGGGGTGCCGGCGGCGTGGCCATGGACGTTCCAGCGGTTCCGCGAGGTCATGGCCGAGCCGAACGTCGACGACTTCCATCTGACAGGCTGAGAAACCCGGCCACCGACCACCGAAGGCCTCCGTGGACGCCAACCACTTCCTCTCCGCCTACTACCCCGACACGTCGTACGGGGGAAAGCGCCTGTTCGACGACATGGTCGAGCAGGCGAAGGCCGCCGAACGCCTCGGCTACCACGGTGTCACGCTGCCGGAGCACCACCTCATCAACGTGCTGCTGACACCGTCTCCGTTGCAGATGGCGGTCAAGTTGGCGTGTGATACCGAGCGCCTCGAGCTGGTCACCTCGGTCGCGGTCCTGCCGTTGCGCGACATGCGGATCTTCGCCGGAGAGGTCATCCAGGCCGACATCCTCACCGACGGCCGGCTGGTACTCGGCGTGGGCCGCGGCGCCTTCGCCTACGAGATGGGACGCCTCGGCTCCCCCATAGAGGAGTCGAAGGCCAGGTTCGACGAGAGCCTCGACGTCCTCATCGCCCTCATGACCACCGAAGAGGTCTCCTGGGACGGCGACTACTACCAGTTCGAGCCGCTGACCGTCATGCCCCGGCCGATGACCCAGCCGATGCCCAGGATGATGATCGCCGTGATGAACCCGCCGGGGATCGCCGCCAGCACCCGGCGGGGCTTCGACATCCAGACCACGCCGCTGGCCGGCAGGCCCGAGTTGTTCCGGGCCCAGATAGCCGCCCACAAGGAGGCCAAGGCAGAGATGGGCGACGCCGGCCGCCACCTCCGGATCATGATGTCGCGGATCGTCTACTGCACCGACAGCGAGGCCCAGACGCGTGAGATGGTCCAACGTGCGCACGACTACTACAGCCGCTTCGACAACGTGTTCACAGGCCCGGGGACAGTGCGGAACGGCAACGTCGAACCACTGCCCCGGACCCAGACGATCCAGGAACTGGAGCAGAACCTCATCATCTGCCAGGCGGACGAGATGCTGGACCGGCTCGCCGAGTACGCCGAAGCTGGCATCGACGAGCTCATCCTGAGCTCGAACCTGGGCCAGCCCCAGGGCGACCACCTGGAGGCCATGGAGCGCTTCGCCGGCGACGTGCTCCCCCACCTGCTGCGGATTCCCGCGGCCGCCTGAGCCGCTTCCGACCCGACCATCCACCTGTGGAGGAACCACGCAGATGACTCGAGAGCACTGATGGCCGCCATAGAAGTCGCGTACACGGTCTCCGGGCAGGGACCGCCCCTCTACATGGTCCACGGCATCGGGTCGCGGCGCGTCACATGGGATGGCCTGCTACCCGGCCTGGAGGAGCACTTCACCTGCGTCCGCTACGACCTGCGGGGTCACGGTGAGAGCCCCGTCCCACCGGTGCCCTATTCACTGGATGACCTCGTCGAGGATCTGGAGGCGCTGCGTATCCGTCTGGGCCACGACCGGATCCACGTGATCGGTCACTCCCTGGGCGGCCAGATCGGTCCCGCCTACGCCCGGGCGCATCCGGACAGCACCGCCAGCGTGGTGCTGCTCTCGACGGCGGCCGGTCGCACCGACGACGACAGCTCCAAGGTGAAGGGCGTCGTGGCCAGGATGCGGGCCGAGGGCATCGAGCCGGTGCTCGGCACCCTGCTGGACCGCTGGTACACCGACGACTTCATCCAGTCACGGCCGGACGCCATCCAGGCCCGGATCCAGCAGGTCCTGGGCACCCCGGGAGAGGTGTTCCTGAGCGTGTTCGACGTGTACGCCGGCGTCGAGATGGCTCCGTGGCTGCACGAGGTGGCCTGCCCCTGCCTGGTCATGACCGGCGAGTTCGACGGTGGCTGCAACCCTCGCCTGAACCGCTTCATCGCGGACGAACTACCGGATGCCGAGCTGGTGATCCTCGAGGGCCTGAAGCACTCGATCCTGATCGAGGCACCGGAGCGGGTGCTGGGACCTGTGCGCGACTTCCTGCTCCGCCACCGCGACGCCTGACTCCCGATCCGCCGCCTGCGAGCCAACTCTCACCGGGTTCAGATCCTGCGGGCCACCACCCTGATGCCGCCCAGCTTTCCGCCCGAGAAGAGGCGCACCATCGTCTCGTAGAAACCACACATGGTCTCGAACACCTCTTCACCGTGGACCCGGAGGTGTCGCTCCTCCTCGGTCCGGTAGGCGTCGAGTCGTTCGCCGGTGAACGCCGTCCAGTCCTCTGACATGTCCTCCAGCAGGACCGGCTCGAAACCTGCATCGACCAGGTCCAGCCGATACTGGTCCCGGCTGGGCAGATAGTTGGCGAAGAGCTCTGAGGCCAGCTCCTCCTTCTCTAGGTCATCAAAGGGCCTACGTTCACAGAGATCCTCGGCGTAGACGAAGCCTCCGACCTCGAGCAGCGACCGACACCGCTCGAGGAGGACCTCCCGCTGCGGAATGTGATACAGCGTCAGCCAACTCACGATGGCCTGGAACCGCTCTCCATCCCAGGGATGGGTCAGGAAGTCGCCACAGAGGTGCTTCACGCTGCCGCCGAGGCCGCACCGCGCCGTGAGGTCCGACGCCACGAGATGGTGGTCTTCCTGGAGCTCCAACGCAGTCACGGCGGCCCCCGTTGAGTGGGCCAGGTACCTGGCCGGCCCTCCGAGCCCCGACCCGATCTCCAGGACCGAGCTCCCCTCGTGGATGCCCGTCGCCCTGATCGCCTCATCCACTGCCTCGGTGCCGTGGTAGTGAAGTTGGTCGAAGGCGACCAGCTCATCCACCCTCAGTGGGCCGGATTCGTCCTTCCCGAGCTCACGAAGCTCGTTAACCACCCGGTCCACGTGGTGGTACAACTTCATGCCCTTGATGTCAGAACTGGGGTCATTCATCTCGAGCCTTCACCCGTTGAAGCCTGCTTCTGCTGTTGATGGCGCCCCCGGC
>Ga0208335_1000002_pt1 | contig 119489 bp, 115 predicted proteins | sample DeeseametaMP0759_FD_184202 | JGI IMG/M metagenome (GOLD analysis project Ga0208335, IMG submission 184202) | Marine microbial communities from the Deep Atlantic Ocean - MP0759 (SPAdes) | ecosystem: Environmental > Aquatic > Marine > Oceanic | place: West of Cape Town, South Africa, South...
GGTGGACACCGAGGCCGAGGTCTATTCCGACGAGGACCGGGCGCAGTTCCAGGCGCTGTTCGACGCCGCCATCGCAATGGGCCTGACCGGCGAGGTCGGAGACGTGCTCGCGATGACCCTGTTCGGTCCGGGCTTCGCCGATGTCCGCTACTGGCGGGGCAAGTGGACCGCCAAGCCGATCGCCGCCTGGCTTGGGGCCAAGGAGTGCCTCTTCGAGCGGGACGACATCCTGGATCGCCTCGGCGAGATCACGTGCCCCAGCGTCGTGTTCCACGGTGACGCCGACGTGGCGATTCCGGTCGAGCGGGGCCAGCGGGTCTCGGACTCGATGTCGGGGCCGTCCACCTTCGTGGTGGTTCCGGGCGCCGGCCACGCCAGCAACCTCGAGGCACCCGATCTGGTAAACCCGGCCATGCTGGAGTTCCTGGCCGGCCTCGACTGACCGACGAACCCGACCCGGCTGACCTCAGGTGCCCACGCCGGGCCCTGGTTCCCAGGACGAGCCTCAGGTTCCCAGGACGGGCCTGAAGCCCGTGATCGCGACCCTCTCGAACAGCCCTGCCAGGGCATAGGGGTCCCCCGCAGCGAACTCCTCGGCAGCCTCCCGGGACTCGACATCAAGGACTATGAGCGACCCGCACATGGCGCCGTCGTCGTCCAGCAGCGGTCCCCCATAGAGGAGGTCGAAGCCCCCGACGTAGGCGAGGTGCTCCGGTCTGGTGCGGGCCCGGAGGTCTCCGGCATCGCTCCGGTCCAGGGCGTGGATCACATACGGCATGGTTGGCTCCCGTTGTGGTGGGTGGGTAGGTGGTGCTGGTCAGGTTCCAGGCGGTGCAGGAGACCGTGATCCAGATCCTCGAAGTGCTCCCGGGTGGTCGCCGGATGGCGGCTCAGGCATCCTGCTGGTCACGGGAGAGGGCCTGCAGGGTGGCCAGGTCGAAGCCTGCCAACTGTTTGTAGGCGTTCGCCTCGCGCTCCAGGTCGCCGGTGGGCACACAGGTGTGTTGACCCCGGCAGGTGCGGTCACAACGATCCTCCACCCACTGCATGACGCGCTCGGGTCCCGCCTGCCTGTTGGCCAGGACGAGCCTGCTGGTCGACTCCAGGCGGGCCGCCTCATAGGCCTCCAGGGCGGCTGGAACCCCCATGTCGGCCGACAGGGCATCGGCCAGTGCCTCGCCGTCCAGAATGGCCTGGCTGGCGCCGTTGCTCCCGTTGGGGCGCATCGGATGGGCTGCGTCACCCAACAGGGTCACGCGCCCGTCCGACCACCGGTCCAGCGGGTCACGGTCCACCATCGGGAACTCGTAGGCCACCTCCGTCGACGCCAGGAGCTCGCCCACATGGATCCAGCCGAAGTCCCAGTCGGCGAACCACGGGGCGATCTCGCCAGGGTCCACCGCTGCGTTCCAGTCGGCGGTGGCCACGTCGAGGTCCACGGGCCGCTCCGCCACCCAGTTCGTAAGCACCGTGCCACCCGGCTCCAGCGGCCCACGGATCGGGTACACGACAGCCTTCTGAAGGTCGTGGCCGGCCATGAACATGGTTCGACCGTCCAGGAAGGGTGGGGCCTCCACGGCACCCCGCCACAGGACCAGGCCTGAGTAACGGGGCGGCCCCTCGTCATGCACGAACGATCGCCGGAGCACTGAGTGGAGGCCGTCAGCACCCACCAGGACCTCCCCCTCGTACTCCCCCACCGCCGTCCCCGATCGGCGGTCCACGAAGCGCGCCACCACCCGGTCAGCATCCTGCTCGAAGCCATCCAGGTGGTGGCCGGTCAGGACCCGATCGGATCCCAGGGCCCGGCGGACTGCCTCAAGGAGCACCATCTGGAGGCGACCGCGGTGCATCGAGTACTGCGGCCAGGGGTTTCCGGCGGCCAACCCCCGAGGCTCGGACCAGATCATGACGCCATCGTCGGAGCAGAACCGCAGCTCCGAGGTGGCCACCGCGGCCGCAGCCAGCTCAGCCTCCAGGCCCAGATCATGGAGCACCCGGACCGAATGGGGCAGCAGGTTGATGCCGACACCCAGCTCTCGGGGCTCCGACACCGTCTCGAACACCGTCACCTCGTGGCCCGCCCGGTGCAGGCACAGGGCAGCGCTCAAACCACCAATGCCACCGCCCGCCACCAGGACCGAACGACCCATGCTCAGACCCCGCCCGTCGCGGTGAAGGCACCGGTTGTCATCGCTCAGGCACCCTGATCGGGCGTGGTGGCTCGCGTCACGGGTCGGAACCTAGGCCCCCGGTGATCCGCTCCGGCATCCATCGCACGATCGGACGTCTCGCCGACCACCAGCAGGAGCCAGGTCACGCCAGCGGCCATCACCACCGCCAGGGCCACCGCCGCCGGTCCCAGACCACCGGCACCGGCGACCACGCCGACCAGCAGGGGGCCCACGATCCGACCAGAGTCGGTCAGGAGCGAGATGGCTGCCAGGAACGAGGCGGTTCCCTCCTCCGGCGCCACATCGCTACCGAGGGTGAACAGGGAGCCCGAGCTGAGGCCATTTCCCACCCCCATGACCAGACCGGCCACCAGCACGGCGGTCGGAGAATCCGCCGCGGACAGGAGGAGGAGCCCGATCGCCAACAGGCCGTACGCGGGAACCATCGCAGCAAGACGCCCGAGGCGGTCCATCACGTACCCCGACACCGGAAAGAGCAGCAGGTCAGCCGCGTACCCGGCAGCCACCAGGACGCCTACAGCCGAGGGCCGCAGGCCGAGGCCCACCCCGACCAGCGGGAGGAGGACCATCCGCCCCTCCCGTGCCGCCATCGCAAGTGCTCCGAACACTCCGACGGCCATCAGGGGTCGACGATGCGTGCGGACCACGGACCCCAGACCCGGGCCACCCACACCTCTCGGCGCCACCTCCCGCTCCGGCCTACGGACGGTCGGGATGACGGCTGGAAGTCCGATGGCCGCGCCGAGGCCAGCTGTTGCGATCGTCCACCGGCCTCCCACCACATCGACCAGGACCCCACCGCAGACGGTGCCGACCAGGACCGAGAGGCGCATGGAGCCACCCATCATCGACATAGCCCGGCCACGCAGCCAGACGGGAACGCGTCGGGTCAGGTCGGCCTGCCGGGAGAGCATCACGCCGATCGAGCCCACGCCGAAGGCCAGGTGCCCGAGTCCCAGGGCCACCACGTCCCCGAGGATGGCCATGGTGGCCGAGGCCAGGATCATGAGGAGGAGGGAGCCGCACGCCACCCGGGCCGGACCGGACCGATCCACCAGTCGTCCGACGATGAGTGCGCCGCCGGCCGCACCGGCGCCGCCGGCTCCGGCCACCACGCTGGTCACCACATAGCCGTGGCCCCCGCTCAGCAGCCATATGGGGAGCGCCACGAGCAGGATGCTCATGCCGAGGCTGGCCGCCATCCATGGCGCGTAGATCGGCCAGACGTGCGGCGAGAGCGACCTGAAGCCCATTCGGGTGGACGTTAGGCGCATGCGCCGAGCGACCGTCACACGGCGGTGGGACACTTGGAACATGGCAGCCACCCTTGTCGAGATAGTCGTGTCGGGGCCCGACCCGGAAGGTCGCTGGCACTGGAGGCTGAAGGACGGTTCGGGTGGATACTCCACGGCACCTGCCGACCTCGTCGACCCCGAGTGGGAGAACGGTGCGGTCCTGCTCCGACCGGTCCAGCGGACTCCGGGTGGCCATCGCCTCGTCGCTCCGGTCCGATCTGTCGAACCCGAGCCCGCTCCCCTCCTCCTCAACGGGGAGCCGTTCGAGCCGCCGCCCGACCGCGACCTGGAGCCCGGAACCGTCGTCATCGCCCGGGTCCGGTTCACCGATCGCCCCGGTGGGACGGACGCAGGCACCGAGGCCAAGCGTCGACCCGTCGCCATCGTCTCGGTCGGCCCACACACGGTGACGGTCCGCGCCGTCTTCAGCCACAACACCCAGGATCGTGGCTCCAGGCTCCTGGACGGTGGGATAGCCGGGCTCAGGCACGACTCCATAGTCGACGATGCAGAAACGGTCGTGGCCCTTGCCGACATCGGCGGGATCATCGGGTACCTCTCGACGAGAGACCGCCGGCGCCTCGGCCTGGACAGCTGATCGTCGGGCCCACCTTCTCCCACCACTGCCACGGCCCGTAACGTCGCTACAGCCGGCCTGCACGGGTCGCGTCAACGCTGAGCTACCCGGAGGTCACGGTGTCAGGACTCGAACTGCTGGTAGACGGCCTCGACTTCGGGGAAGGGCCCCGCTGGCACGACGGTCGTCTCTGGTACTCGGACTTCTACCAGCACCGCATCTACGCGGTATCGGCGGAAGGTGAGCGCCAGACCATGCACGAGCTGGGTGACGAGCAGCCGTCCGGCCTGGGCTGGATGCCAGATGGATCGCTCCTGGTCGTAGCCATGATCGCCCGGCAGGTGCTGCGCTTCGACGACGGCGAGGCCACGGTCCACGCGGACCTCTCGGAGATCGCCAGCTGGCACTGCAACGACATGGTCGTGGCCGCCGATGGAACCGCCTACGTGGGCAATTTCGGCTGGGACATCGAACACGACCGTGGACACCCCATGGCTGCGACCCTCGCCATCGTCCGGCCGGACGGCTCGGTGGGGGCCGGACCCGGGGACCTCCTCTTCCCGAACGGCTCGGTCATCACGCCCGATGGCGGCACCCTCATAGTCGGCGAGACGTTCGGCGCCAGGTACACGGCGTTCGACCTTGGCCCCGATGGGCGACCCGGTAACCGCAGGGAATGGGCGGACGTACCGGGCACCGCCCCCGACGGTTGCACCCTCGACTCCGCCGAAGGCATCTGGTTCGCCGACGCTGCCGGCTCCGGCGTCATACGGGTCCTGGAGGGCGGCACCATCACCGACCGCCTGCCCACGCCCCAACCTGCCTACGCCTGCATGCTGGGAGGCGACGACGGTCGGACCCTGTTCATTCTCACCGCACCGGGCGCAGGAGCCGACCGGGCCGGCACCGGTGAGGGCTGCATCTGGACCACCACCGTGGAGCACGCCGGAGCCGGGCTCCCATGACCCGCAGGATCACGATCACGCCCATCACCCCGATCCTGGGTGCCGAGGTGCACGGAGTCGACCTGTCCGAGGGCATGGACGACTCCACGTTCGCCATCCTCCACGAGGCGTTCCTGGACCATGGTGTCCTGGTGTTCCGGGAGCAGGGCGCGATGGCTCCCGACGTCCAGGTTGACTTCGCCCTTCGGCTGGGGCCACTCCACGGGCATCCGGCGGCGCCGGCCGAGCACGAGAACCCAGCGGTGTTCCTCATCAGGACCCACCGCGACTCCCCGATCTCCAACGGCAACGGTTGGCACTCCGACGTCTCCTGCGACGAGCGGCCACCATCGGCGACCCTGCTACAGGTCCACGTGCTTCCGGAGGGGGGCGGCGGAGACACCCTCTTCGCCGACATGGAGGCCGCCTACGCCACCCTCGAACCGGAGTTGCGGCACCGCCTCTGCGGCCTCTCGGCCCACCACGCCTCGGAGCACGTCTACCGCGGGCGCTATGCGGATCGGGGTGCTGAGGACGAGGGCACCACCTATCCCGAGACGGTCCACCCCGTGGTCCGAACCCATCCGGAGACGGGCCGGCGATGCCTCTTCGTGAACCCGTCGTTCACCGTCGGCATCGAGGGCCTGGACGAAGGAGAGGGCAACGACCTGCTGTCGCGACTGCACGCCCACTGCGCTCGACCGGAGTTCCAAATCCGGCTTCGCTGGAACCGCAACGACGTGGCCCTGTGGGACAACCGTCGGGTCCAGCACTTCGCCATCTGGGACTACTGGCCGGACGAGCGCTGCGGCCACCGGGTGACGGTGCAGGGTGACCGTCCGTTCTTCGACCCCGAGGGCGACGACCCACCGCCGTCGCCGCTGCGAATGTCAATCGGGCGCCTGGCCTGAAAGGGCCCGCCACCTCCGGGAACCCGTCCCGGGCAGGTGGGTCCACCTCTTTCGGCAAGCCGTCCCGAGCAGCCGGACCCGGTCGGCGACTCCCCCGGCCCCGAGCAGCCGGCCTCAGTCGGTGATGGCCTCGGTCTCAGCCAGCCGCACGAGGGGTATCACCCGTTCGGTCTTCGCCTGGTAGTCGGCGTACCAGGCCCGGTCCTCCAGCATCGCTGCCCACAGGGCGTCGCGCTCCGGCCCGGCGTCCAGGACCTCATGCTCCGACCAGAACATGCCTCCCTGGATCCGAACCCGGACCCTGGGGTTGGCCGTCCTGTCCCGCAGGTTCAGGACCCATGACGGATCCCGGGTCGCCCCGGCGAAGGACCCGACCACGATGCGGTGCCCTTCGGCATCGCGCCAGAACGGCAACGCCACCTTGTGCTCGTTGCCGGACCGGCGCCCGACTGTGTGGAGCAGGACGTGGTGCATGCCGGCGACACACCAGACCGCCTCGTCGTCGGACGCCTCAAGGCCCATGACATGGCCCCTCGAGATCTCGATGATCTCATCGTGGGATGGGGTCTCCCACTCCATCTCGACCTTCTGGCTGGGTCCCTGCGGAGAATCGTCGCTCATACGGGGACCGTACCCCCGACCCGGTCCGATGACCTGACCCGACGTCAGGTCCCGGTTCAGAGAGGAATCTGACGGCCCGGTTCCAACTGGACTGCCGATGCCTCCAACCGCCACAATCACCTCGACCCCGGAGGAACAATGTCCCGTCGACCGAACGTCATCCTCATCAACTGCGACGACCTGGGCTACGGCGACCTGGGTTGTTACGGGTCCACCCAGCACCGCACCCCCGCCCTGGACCAGATGGCCGACGAGGGGGTCCGGTTCACCGACTTCTACATGGCGTCACCGGTCTGCTCGCCCAGTCGGGCCGCCATGCTCACCGGGAGCTACCCGCTGCGGGTCGGCTTCGGGGGTCGGAGCATCGACAACGCCCCGGTGCTGTTCCCCGGCCAGGCCCAGGGGCTGCACCCCGACGAGATCACCATCGCGCGGCTCCTCCAGGGCGCCGGCTACGCCACCCGGTTGATCGGCAAGTGGCATTGCGGCGACCAGCCCGAGTTCCTACCCACCCGGCACGGCTTCGATGGCTGGTTCGGGCTGCCGTACAGCAACGACATGGGTCGCCAGGCACGGCCCGAGGATGGGCGCCCCTACCGGGAGATCATGGCCCGACTCGGCACCCCCCTTCCGAAGGATTCCCCGATGCTCGCAGAGCGGCCGCCACTGCCCCTGATGCTGGATGCCGACGTGGTCGAACAGCAGCCCGACCAGGCTGCCCTGACCGAGCGCTACGTGGAGGACGCCGTCGCCTTCATCCGAGCCAACCGGGACAAGCCGTTCTTCCTATACCTGGCCCACATGTACGTCCACCTGCCGATCTACGTGCAGGACCGCTTCGTCCGGGACTCCAGCAACGGCCGCTACGGCGCTGCCGTGCACTGCATCGACTGGTCGACCGAGGTGCTGTTGGCCGAGCTCAGGACCCTCGGCCTCGACGAGGACACCGTGGTCATCTTCACCAGCGACAACGGTGCCCTGATCCGTGAAGGAGGCGGGAGCAACGGTCCGCTGCGGGCCTCCAAGGGCACTACGTGGGAGGGCGGCCAGCGGGTCCCCTGCATCGTCAGATGGCCCGGCACGGTGCCGCCGGCCAGGGTGGTTTCCGACGTCGCCAACGCCATGGACCTGTACCCGACGATCGCCGGGTGGTGCTCCGTGGACGTACCGGACGACCGGACCCTGGACGGACGGGACCTGGGTGGGCTGCTCTCCGGCGGAGATGGCCCCGGAGCGAACCCGTTCTTCTACATCCTGGGGGGCAACATCGAGGCCGTGCGCCTGGGGCGCTGGAAGCTCCACGTCCGCAAGTGGAACGAGGAACGGGTGAGGCTCTACGACCTGGAGGCCGACATCGGCGAGCGGCACGACGTGGTCGACGAGCATCCCGGGGTGGTGGCCGAACTACTCGCCCTCATCCACGCCGCCAGGCTGGATCTGGGAGACGACGCCTCCGACGTTGCCGGCACAGGGGTACGCCCGGTCGGCCGGGTCGCCAATCCGGTGACCCTCACGACATTCGATCCCGACACCCCCTACTTCATGGCTGAATACGACCTACCCGACCGGGGCTGAGAAGAACCACCCGACATGCGCGGGCTGGCCCGGACAGGCCGACCCAGACCTGATACAACGACCCGGACACAACGACCCGGACACGACGAACGGAGCTCCGATGGCAATCGTGTTCGTACACGGAAACCCGGAGACAGATGCGATCTGGTCCGAGCTCGTAGGCGAGCTGGCCGATCGGGGCGTGGACGGGGTGGTCCTCCTGACGCCCCCGGGATTCGGTGCACCCGTCCCGGACGGCTGGGGCGCCACCAGATCCGAGTACCGCGACTGGCTGGTGCGGGAACTGGAATCGATCGTGGAGTCCAGCGGCCCCGCGGACGTCGTGGGCCACGACTGGGGCGCAGGCCACGTCTTCGGAGCCCTGGCCGCACGCCCGGACCTGTTCCGGACCTGGTCCACCGACTGCGTCGGGCTGCTGCACCCGGACTACGTATGGCATGACATGGCGCTGGCCTGGCAGGCACCGGAGATCGGCGAGCAGGTGGTGGAGGCCATGCGATCGGCCGATCGTGAGGAGAACGCCGCCAGAATGGTCGCCCTCGGCATGAGCAGGCAAGCCGCTGAGGCGGCAGTCGATGCCATGGACGCCGACATGGCCCGCTGCATCCTGGGCCTCTACCGATCGGCCGCACAACCAGCCATGCAGGAGCTCGGAGAGGTGCTGGCGGGAGGGGCCCTCCCACCCGGTCTGGTCCTCATCCCGACCGCCGATCCCTACGCGGGAACCCCGGAGATGGCGACCCATGTAGCGGACCTGATGGGTGCCGACACGGCTCCCCTCGAGGGCCTCGGCCACTGGTGGATGATGGAACGACCCGACCTGGCCGCGGACGCCCTCGCGGCCCACTGGAACTCCTGACCTCGGCCACCCAGCGCACACGTTGGCCCGACGGCCTGCCGGGGTGGACAATGCATCCGTCCGCCTCACAGCGGACTCCGACTACACGGGAGCCGATACACGATGCGTGGGCTGATACAGGAGGGCAATGGCGAGGAACACGTCCGCCTGTCCGAGAACCTCGAGCACGCCGCGGCCGTGGGTCCACGACAGGTACGTGTGGAGATCATGGCCGCCGGCGTGTGTGGCAGCGACCTGAGCTGCGTCCACGGCAAGTACTACATGCCCACCCCACTGGTGCCGGGCCACGAGGCCGCCGGCATCGTGGCCGAGATCGGTTCGGCCGTCACCTACTGCGCCGTCGGGGACCACGTGGTCCTCTCCACGTTCGGCAACTGCGGGCACTGCCCGACCTGCGAGGCCGGTGACCCCGGAAACTGCGGCTTCGGAGGCCTCCGCCATACCCACACAGAGGGCGACACCGAGCTCTGGGGCTTCGCCAACCTGGGCGCCTTCTCCCAGGAGACGATCGTCCACGAGAACCAGGCGGTTCCGATCCCGAAGGAGGTGCCGCTCACCTCGGCGGCACTCATCGGCTGCGGCGTGATGACCGGCGCCGGTGCCGTGTTCAACCGGGCACGGGTGGAGTTGGGTGACACGGTGGTCGTGATCGGCGCCGGGGGCGTCGGCCTGAACGTGATCCAGGCGGCCCGCCTGTGTGGCGCCTCCCAGATAATCGCCATCGACCGGGTCGCGTCCAAGGAGCGGATGGCCGTCGAGTTCGGGGCTACGGACTTCATCCTGGCCGAGGGCGATGACTTCGACTCGATCAAGGCGGTCAAGGAGATCAGCACCTGTGGTGTCGACCATGCCTTCGAGGTGGTGGGTAGCACGAAGCTGCTGGCCGACGCCATCTCCATGGTCCGGCCTGGCGGGAACATCTGCGCCGTGGGCGTGCCCGACCTGACCGCCACCGTCACCTACCCCTTCCAGGCACTGCACCAGAACAAGAATCTTCTGGGCATCCGAGCGGGTGGCGGCAAGCCCCGCTCGGACTTCCCCCTGCTGGCCGACCTCTACCTGAAGGGCAACTTGAAGCTGGACGAGCTGGTGTCCAACACTGCCGGCCTGGACGGCCTCCAGGGAGCCTTCGATGCCCTCAAGTCGGGCGCCGAAGCCCGCACCGTGCTGCTCCCCCACGGCTGAGCCGGACCAGACCGGCCCAGACCGACCTAGCCCGATTCAGCCCGATTCAGAACAAACAGGAGAACCCCACATGCCTCGCATGAACCTCGAAGGCAGCTCATCGATAGTCACCGGCGGCGCATCCGGCATCGGCGAGGCCAGTGCCCGTCAACTGGCCGCCGCCGGTAGCAGGGTCGTACTCGCCGACCTGAACGAGGAGCGCGGTCAGGCCGTGGCCTCAGAGCTGGGCGGCCTGTTCGTCCGCTGTGACGTGTGCAGCACGGACGACGCCGACACGGTCGTGGCGGCCGCCTCGGAGATGGGTCCGCTCCGTGCCCTCGTGAACTCGGCAGGGCTAGGCCACCCGGGTCGCACCATCGACCGTGACAACCAGCCGATGGACCTGTCCAAGTTCGAGTTCGTGCTCCGGGTGAACCTCATCGGCACCTTCAACATGCTCAGCCGGGCTGCCGGCGCCATGGCCTCCACCGAGCCCCTCGACGAGGATGGCCAGCGCGGCTCGATCGTGAACATGGCCTCGGTGGCTGCTTTCGACGGGCAGATCGGCCAGGCCGCCTACTCGGCATCCAAGGGCGGGATCGTAGGCATGACGCTCCCCATAGCCAGGGACCTGGCCGTGTCCGGCATCCGCGTCAACACGATCGCTCCGGGCCTCATCGACACGCCCATCTACGGCGAGGGCGAACGTGCAGATGCCTTCAAGGCGCACCTGGGGCAGTCGGTCCTGTTCCCGAGGCGGCTCGGCTCGGGAGAGGAGCTGGCCTACATGGTGATGGAGCTCATCACCAACCCGTACATGAACGGCGAGGTGATCCGGGTCGACGGCGGCATCCGGATGCCGCCCAAGTAGGAACCCCGACCCGATAGGAGTCCAGTCGTGAGCGAAACCAACGAACCCGACCAGCCAGCGGTACTGACCGAACGCCTCGACAGGGTGCTCGTAATCACCCTGAACAGGCCGAAGGCGATGAACGCCATCAACGGCGATCTGTCCAACGGGCTCTGGTCCGCTATTCAGGAACTGAACGAGGATCCAGGCCTCACCGCCGGTGTGCTCACCGGTGCCGGCAGGGGTTTTTGTGCCGGCATGGACCTGAAGGCCTTCTCCCGCGGGGAGGACATAGGTCCGATGATCAAGTTCATCCGAGCCGGCGCAGAGAAGCCCCTGATCTGCGCCATCGAGGGGTTCGCCCTGGCCGGTGGCCTGGAGCTGGCCCTGTCCTGCGACCTCCTGGTGGCTGCCAGGGGCTCGAAGCTGGGTATTCCCGAGGTGGGGGTGGGTCTGATGGCTGCCGGTGGAGGGCTGTTCCGACTACCCAGCCGGGTCGGCTACGGCAAGGCCATGGAGATGGCCATCACCGCTGATCCCATCACCGCCGAGGAGGCTGCCGAGCATGGCCTGGTGGCCCGCCTGACCGAGCCCGGCGGTGCACTCGAGGAGGCCCTGTCGCTGGCCGAGCGCATCGCCCGGAACGCTCCGCTGGCCGTGGCCGCCTCCAAACAGGTCATCCGTGCCACACAGGGCAGCACCGAAGCGGAGTTGTGGGCCATTCAGGGCCCCCTGCGAGACGGGGTCTTCGCCTCAGATGACGCCAGGGAGGGTCCCCGGGCCTTCGCCGAGAAGCGACCCCCGGAGTGGTCAGGAGCCTGACCCGGCTGGCCAACTGCGAGCCACCGGCGGTCCGGCCGGCCGAGGGCCGACCTCAGCCCGAAGAGTTCCGATGCCGCTCTGGCACCAGACGGTTCCAGACAGTTCCGGCCTGCTCATGCCCCTTCGACGGGGCTGGGCAGCAGCATCGCCAACTGACGGGAACGGGCTATGAGGGTTCCCTCAGAATCCCAGAGGCACCCGTCCTCCACCATGCGACCGTCCCGCAGGTCCTCGGTCACGAACCTCCCCAGCATCCAGCCCGGTGACGGCCTTGCCCTCACGTGCACGGTCAGCTCGATGGTCGGGACCCAGCCGACACGGCCCAGCAGCGCGAAGATCGACGGGGCGAATGCGTCGGAGAACAGGACGGCCGCCATGGTGTCAGGGGGCCTCCCGTCCACGAAGCGGATCCAGGCGAGTGTCTCAGCCCGATCGGACCCGCCGGCGATTGACATCTCCGGATGCACTCGGAGGTCCACCCGACTGGAGATGAACAGCTTGACCCCCTGCTCCAGGAGGTCGCGTTCTACGCACTCCTCGACGGGCGGCATGTCGGGCGGCGGGATCGTGAGGCTGTGTCCGCCCCCTGGAACGGCACCAAGGTCCCCCATAGCCGCCACCACCTCCAGGCGTTGCGTGCCGTCCTGGATGAGAGTGGCACGGCCGGTCGTGACCGTTCGCCCGGAGCGAACGAGCGAGGTGTGGACCTCTCCGGGGTGGCCCCCCGATCCGGGTCTCAGGTAGTGGGTCGTGACCGACATCGGATCCTGGTGCAGGCCCAGGCTCCGGATCCCCTCCAGGGCTATAGCGGTGAGATAGCCCCCGTTGGGGTTGTCCCCGATGTTCCAGTTGTCGCTTACGTCCACGCCGAACCGACCGTCGCCCAGAGGCGTGAGGCTGGTCTCGCTGTCAAGATGGAACCCGGCTGCCGCAGGAACGGACGGTTCCGGATCAGGCTCCGCCGCGTCGGGCGAACTCATCCCAGCATGTCCCTGCAGACGTCCAGGTACATGTTGGTGGTGAGCTGGAGGGACTCGACGTCTATGCGCTCGTCGTGGCCGTGGAATCGTCGGGAGAACTCGCCACCGCTGATCGACGGGCTGAGCAGGCCCGCGCCGTAGGCCACCGCGCCCATCTCCCGGTAGACGCGGGCGTCGGTGAAGCCCACGATGAACTGCGGGTTCAACCGTGCCGACGGGAACGGCTTCGTGATGGCCCGTTCCAGTGCGTCCCAGAGGGGCGTGTCGATCCGGCTGGACGACGCTGCGTCGTCCATGATCACCTCGGTCTCGACGTGGTCGGCCAGGTCACCGAGGGCTTCCCGGAGGTGGGCAGCCACCTCCTCGGTGTGGTCGCCGGGCATGGTCCGGATGTCCACGTCGATGCTCACACGGTCGGGAATCACGTTGGTCTTGCCGGGCCCGTCCCCCACGTTGGGCGAGAAGGTCGTATGCGTGCAGGCGTGCAGGTGACCAGCGGTCCCAGCGTGTGGGACGTCCGCCAGAAACTCGTCCACGCGATCCTCGTCCAGGAGCTGGTCCCGGGCTTCGTCGGGCAGGCCCATCGACTCGACCTGTGCCCGCCAGAGTTCGTGGAACCTCGGCTGCGGTTGGTACTCGGCGAGGCGCTGTACCACGGCGGCCGCCTTTACGAGAGCGTTGTCGGTCCTATACGGCATAGAGCCGTGCCCCGGCGTTCCCCGCACCGTCAGCCGCCTCCATGAGGCACCCTTCTCGGCCACGTTCACGCTGATGACGGGTGCACCCTCCGTGCCGGAGTGGAGGCCGCCGTTCTCGGTCAGGACGTAGTCGGCCCTGATGGCGTCGGCTTCGTTGTCGGCCATCCAGCGCGCTCCGTGGAGGCTCCCGGACTCCTCATCAGCCACGGCGAAGAAGATCAGGTCGCCCCTGGGGCGAAAACCGCTGTCCGCCAGGGCGCGCATCACCACCGCCTGGCTGGCGGTCAGGTTCAGCATGTCAACGGCTCCACGGCCCCAGACCTCGCCGTCCACCAGATCGCCTGCGAACGGGTCCCGGCTCCAACCGTCGGGGTTGACCGGAACCACGTCGGTGTGTCCCATCAGGCAGAGCGACGGCGCCGACGGATCGGAGCCCTCGATGCGGGCCACCAACGAGGTCCGCCCGGGCGTCGGCTCGAAGCGCTCAACGTCCAGTCCCGCATTCCCCAGATAGGCCTCCAGCAGGTCGGCGTTGCGTACCTCCTGACCTGATTCGGGTGTGCCGTCGTTGACGCAGGCGTTGCGGATCATGGCCTGGAGAAGGTCCACGGTCTGGCTGGTCAGGGCATCGCTACCGGTCATCGGTCCGTCACTGCATCTCGGCGGCGGCAGCCAGCTCCATGGCAGCCTCCTCTTCGGGACGGAACGCCCTGGTGGTTCCGATCTCCACCCTGGCCAGGTGGCCGGTGAACGGGAATGGCGCCTCATAGGCGTCGCTCACCCCTGTCGGGTTGCGACCGATGTCCATGCCGACGGATGAGACCATGACCGGCACCAGGGGGATCATGGACTCGGCCACCTGGCGGCCATCCACCATCAGGCGGGCCCGCCCGGGGCCGCGTCGCACACGGTCCTGGTGCACCTCCAGGACGCTGGCTCCGGCCGGGACGGGTTCCGGTGATCGCGCCACGGTGTGGTGGGAGTAGGCGTTGTGGTCGTAGACGAGGTGCCCGTCGTCGTCCACGTAGACCACCAGGCCGCAGTTCACGGTGCCGAATCCCAGCAGCACACCGACTTCGTCCCCCACCGGCCTCTCCAACTCGAATCGCATCGTCCAGCTCCGGGAGCCCAGGGCCGGAGCGGAATCCATCGGAACCCGTGGCGTGGGCGGTAGGTACACGAACCGGTCGCGCGCCCGGGGGGTGCCGGCCGTGTGGTGGCCGGCGAACAGCGCCTTGGACCGATCCATGATCGGCAGCACCTGGTACCGCTCCGCCTCCTCCCAGAACATCTCGATCAGGTCCGCCAGTCGCTCGGGTTGGGCGGTGGCCAGGTCGTCGCACTCCGAGAAGTCCTCGTCGAGGTGGTACAGCTCCCACACGTCGTCCTCCAGCAACGTCTCCGGCCGGTGGAAGGCCACCGCCTTCCAGCCGTCAGCCCAGATGGCCCGATGGCCGAACATCTCGAAGTACTGCCGTTCCTTGCGTGTCGGGACGGCGACTGCGTCCTCGGCAGCAGGCTGGAAGGTGTAGGAGAGGCTGGTGCCCTCGATGGGCTGCTGGGCGATCCCGGCGATCTCGTCGGGGGCGGTGACCCCCACCAACTCCAGGAGGGTGGGCGCCAGGTCGATCACGTGGTGGAACTGGGTGCGCAGCTGGCCCTGGGTAGCGGTGTCGATACCGCCGGGCCACGAGATGATCAGCGGATCCCGGATTCCGCCGGAGTGGGTGTTCTGCTTGTAGCGCTTGCCGGGCGTGTTGCCGACCTGTGCCCAGCCCCATGGATAGTTGGTGCTGCTGGTCCGGGTCCCGATGTCGTCCAGCCGTTCCATGGCCTCCTCCAGGGGCTGGTCGACGTCGTTGAAGTGGCGGAACGAGTCCAGCACTCCGAGGGCCCGACCTTCCTGGGAGGCGCCGTTGTCGCTGAGCGCCACCACGATGGTGTCCTCGGTGATGCCCAGGTCGTCGAGGGTGTCCAGCAGGCGACCCAGCTGGGCGTCGGTGTGGTCGAGCATCGCGGCGAAGGCCTCCTGGAGGCGACACGCCACCGCCTGCTCGTCGGTCGAGAGGTCGGCCCAGGCCTCGACTCCCGGATTCCGGGGGGCCAGCTGGGTGCCGGGTGGGATGACCCCCATCTCCAGCTGGCGTTCGTAGACCCGCTGGCGCGCTACGTCCCAGCCCTCGTCGAATCGTCCACGCCACTTCGCCAGGTAGTCGTCGGGCGCCTGGTGGGGGGCGTGGGTGGCCCCGAAGGCCAGGTACAGGAAGAACGGTCGTTCGGGCACCATCGTGTGCTGGGTACGGACAAGGTCGATGGCGTGGTCGAGGAGGTCCTCGGTGACGTGGTAGCCCTCGGCGGGGGTGCTGGGCTGGTCGACCAGGCGATTGTCCTCGTACAGCTCCGGGTGGAACTGGTCGGTCTCGCCCTGCATGAAGCCGTAGTAGCGGTCGAAGCCCCTCTGGAGGGGCCAGTCCCCGAAGGGGCCCACCGCCGAGGCCTCCCGCATGGGGGCGAGGTGCCACTTGCCCACGGCCCACGTGGCGAAGCCATCCCCGCGCAGCATCTCGGCCATGGTCCCGGCGGAGCGCGCTATGCGGCCCCGCATGTTGGGATAGCCGGTGTCGAAGTTGGACAGGCCCCGCATGCCCACCGAGTGGTGGTTGCGACCCGTCAGGAGGCAGGCCCGCGTGGGCGAGCAGAGCGCCGTCGTGTGGAAGTTCGTATAGCGAAGGCCCCGTTCGGCCAGACGGTCGTAGTTGGGTGTGTCGACCAGCCCGCCGTAGCAACCCAGGTGGGCGAAACCGGTGTCGTCGAGGAGCACCACGACCACGTTCGGCGTGCCGGTGGCCGGCAGGACGGGCTCGGGCCACCATGGGGTGGACTCGCTGGTGCTGCGACCGATGACCTGGTCGCCCTGGGTTGTCGCTGGTTCCGTCATGGCCTGAGCGTGACCCAGATCGGCTCTCTTCTCGTAACCGGAGACCCATCTTTGGGGCTGGGCCATCGGTATCCCACAACAGGTCGGGCCATCTCTTTGGGGCCGGGCCATCGGTACCCCACCTCAGGTCGGGCCACCAGTCCCGCGCCTCAGGCCACCTGGTCGGCGCGGCGGCGACCCTTGAGACGCTCCTGGGCCTCCCTGGTCCCGTCGTGCCAGGTTCCGGTCAGCTTGTCGATGGGTGCCTGGGTATTGCCGTAGTTGACCTCGAAGTAGCGGTGGTGCAGCTGGTGGAACAGGTCACCCGCAGGGATCTCCCACCGGCCGACGAGGCGGACCCGTTCGAAGCCCGAGTGGGATGGTGCCGGTCCCGGCCCCTGGTACATGCCGCACATCAGGATCACGATCGGGTGCACGGGCACCACCCACCAGAGCAGGAAGCTCGAGAAGTAGATGAGGTGTTCCAGCGGATGCATCGAGATCCCGCTCCACGGCCCGGGGTTCACGTTCCTGTGGTGCAGTTCGTGGGCGATCCGGTAGAGCGGCCTCCAGTGGAGGAGCCGGTGGTTGGCCCAGAAGTGGGCGGTTGACCAGAGCACCACCCCGAGCGTTGCCATGAGGAAGACGTAGACAGGGTTCGACGCCCAGTCGGGGCGCCCGACGAGCCCGCTGGCGTACGCCCAGTGGGTGAGTGACTCGTAGGCGGTCCAGAAGAATCCCCCGCTCACCAGGGTCCAGAACATGTTGTCCCGTACCTGGCTGCGCCACAGGAACTTCCGGCTCTCGGCCGGCCATCGGCCGTTGAACTTGAAGTCCCGGTCCTGGCGACGCCGCATGTGCAGCGACCAGTGCAGCCCCCCTGCCACCAGCAGGAGCAGTGCCAGGTTGCGGATCCAGATCTGGAGGATCCACCCGGCCCGCAGCGTCGCCATGGTCTCCTCGGACGGCAGCAGCCACCTCCAGATAACGATGGAGAGGACCAGGTAGAAGCCGACCCACGGATAGAGCAGGCTGCCGACGAACCAGCGCAGGGCGGCGACAGGTCGGGGTGGCCATGCCCAGATGGGTGGGGTCCGGATCGGGACCGGCGGCTCGTAGTCACCGTTGGCGATACCGGCGTAGGCGTCCGGATCAACCATCAGACCCAATCCATGGTGCGTTCCACGGCCATCCTCCAGCGCTCCGTGAGGTGGTCCCGCTGTTCGGTGCCCATGGCGGGCTCCCAACGGCGCCCCTCCTGCCAGTTGGCCCGGACGTCACCAAGGTCCTCCCAGAAGCCCTCCGCCAGACCTGCTGCGTAGGCGGCACCCAGTGCTGTGGTCTCGGCAACCACAGGTCGGACCACGTCCACGCCCAGTAGGTCTGCCTGGAACTGCATCAGGAGGTCGTTTCCCACCATGCCCCCGTCCACCCGCAGCTCGGCCAGGTCCACGCCGCTATCGGCCCGCATGGCGTCGAGCTGCTCGGCAGCCTGGAAGGCCGTTGACTCGAGTGCCGCCCTCGCGATGTGTCCCCTGTTGGCGAAGCGGGTGAGGCCCACGATCACGCCGCGTGCATCCGATCTCCAGTGGGGTGCGAACAGGCCTGAGAATGCCGGCACCAGGTAGACGTCGCCATTGTCGTCGACCGTGCGGGCCAGGGCCTCCACGTCCGCAGCGTCGGCGATGAGGCCCATCTGGTCACGGAGCCACTGCACGGTGGCCCCGGCCATGGCAACCGAACCCTCCAGTGCATAGGTGGCCGGCTCGCCCTCCACCTGGCATGCAACCGTCGTGAGCAGCCCGTTCGTGGACGGCACCTTCTGAGTGCCGGTGTTCATGAGCAGGAAGCAGCCGGTGCCGTAGGTGTTCTTGGCCTCCCCCGCCGAGTGGCAGCCCTGCCCGAAGAGGGCCGCCTGCTGGTCGCCCAGGATGCCCGAGATGGGCACACCGTCCAGCGGCCCGGTGCCTGTGCCCAGCCGGCCGATGGAGGGCACGACCTCTGGAAGCATCGACGCCGGGATACCCATCTCGGCAACCAGCGCCTGGTCCCAGTCGAGCGTCTCAAGGTCCATGAGCAGCGTCCGCGAGGCGTTGGTGACGTCCGTCGCGTGCCTGCCGCCGCCGGTTCCCCCTGTGAGGTTCCAGAGCAGCCACGAATCGATGGTGCCAGCGCAGAGATCGCCGGCCTCGGCCCGCTCCCGGAGGCCGGGAACCTCGTCGAGCATCCAGGCGATCTTCGGTCCGGCGAAGTAGGTGGCCAGCGGCAGGCCGGTGGTTGCCCGGAACCGGTCCGGACCGGCATCGCCGGCCAACCGGTCGATGATCCCAGCGGTCCTGGTGTCCTGCCAGACAATCGCATTGTGCACCGGTTCGCCGGTTGCCCGGTCCCAGACGACGGTGGTCTCCCGCTGGTTGGCAATGCCCACGGCGACCAGGTCGGCGGCGGTCAGGCCGGCGCCGGTCAGGGCCTCGTCGACCACAGCGAGTGTGTTGCCCAGGATCTCCAGCGCATCGTGCTCCACCCACCCGGGCTGGGCAAAGTGCTGGGCATGCGGCCGCTGGGCCACTGCCACGACCCGCCCGGAGTGGTCGAACACCATGAACCGGGTGCTGGTGGTCCCCTGGTCGATCGCACCGACGAGGGCCATGCTCAGGTCGTTTCCCCAGCGGGTGGGGGCCTGCCGTTCAGTTGGCCGGGCCCGCGGGCCCAGAAGGCCACGTGCCCGGGCACCGGGTCGTCAGCCGCCCCGAGATCTGGAATGGGCGCCCCGACGGCCACGCCGATCGGGATCAGACCCGCCCATGCAGGCTCGTCAAGATCCTCAGGATCATCGACCGGTCCTCCGGTCCGGGCCTTCATGGAACATTCGGCGAGCGGCAGGGTCAGCACGATGGTGCCCTTCACCTCCGCGTCGTGGGCCACTCGCACCCGGGAGGTCCTGCCGGGGATGGTGTGCTCCACGAGGCGGTCCAGGGCAGCCACCTTGGCGGCATGGTCGGTGATCTCGGTGGCCCGACCCATGACCACGACCGAGCGGTAGTTCATGGAGTGGTGCAGTCCCGACCGGGCCAGCACCAGGGCGTCGAGAAGGGTCACGGTCACACAGAGGTCGACGCCGGCCCTGGCGGTTCGCAGCAGTCGACTGGCCGACGACCCGTGCAGCAGCAGATGCTCTCCGTCACGTGCGTACAGCATCGGTATGACCACAGGATGAGCGTCGTCTCCCTCACCGGTAACCAGCCCGACGTGGGCCATCAGGCCCTCGTCCAACACGGCGTGGATGGCATCGCGGTCCTCGACCGTCCGGTCGGGCTTACGCCGAAGCCGGGTCCTGTCGCTCATGCCAACAGCATCCCACGGGCCACGGTCACAGCCCGGCCGGTGAGGTGCACCCGATTGCCCAGCAGCTCGACGTGGATCCGGCCACCCCGGGCCGACACCTGTTCTGCAGGGAACGCCGATCCCAGGCGCGGTGCCCACCAGACAGCGAGGGTCGTGTGGGCCGAACCGGTCACGGGGTCCTCAGGGATTCCGATGTTCGGAGCGAAGACCCGTGACACCACCTCGGCCGCAGCCCCGACCTCCGCCGCAGCGGTGATGATCACGCCCCGATCCGCCAGCCCGGCGAGGAGGCCCATGTCCGGAATGCAGGATCGGACATCCGAAGCCGACCGAAGCTCGACCACCAGATCGGTGAGTCCCCGTCCGGCAGCCACCACCTGTCTGCCCAGGGCGGTCGCCATCTCCGGGGTGGCCGGCACGTGGGTCACCTCGTCGGCTGGAAAGTCCAATCGGATACCGCCTTCCACGACCTCGGCGGCGAGGCGGCCGGACCTCGTGTGAAACACCATCTCGCCGGTCACGCCATGTTCGCTGGCGAGGACATGTGCCGTAGCCAGGGTGGCGTGGCCGCACAGGTCCACCTCGGTCGTAGGTGTGAGCCAGCGGAGGTCCCACTCCCCGTCCACGGCGGCCGACGGGTGACAGAACGCCGTCTCCGAAAGGTTCATCTCCAGGGCCACCGACTGCATCCATGCATCGTCGGCCGGGCCCTCCAGGACGATCACAGCCGCCGGGTTGCCCCCGAAAGGCACATCGGTGAAGGCGTCGACCTGGACGAATGCGGTACTTCCCATGGCTCAGACTCGCATGTTCGCCAACCAGCGGCAGCGATGACTTCCGTGGCAGCGGTGGCCTATCAGGCAGTGGCGGCTATGAAATCCACGATGACCGTTGCCAGCTCCGGGCCGACGTCCTCCTGCAGGAAGTGGCCGCCACCCACCATCGTCCGATGCTCCAGGCCTGCGGCGCCCGGCACCTTCGCCCGGAACGGAGCGTCGTTGCCGGCGGTGATCTTGTCCTCGTCGCCGAACGCACACAGGAACGGTCGCTCGAACGCCTCGAGTACCTTCCAGGCCTCCTGGTTGGGTACCGATTCCGGGTCGTCGAGGCTGGTCGGTACGAGGGTCGGGAAGATCCGCGCGCCGGCCTTGTAGGAGTCGTCCGGGAAGGGTGCGTCGTAGGCGGCCACCTCGCCGGGCTCCAGGTCCCTCACGCAGCCCCCGCTCACTATGCGCCCCACCTTGAACTCCGGCGTGACCTGGGAGAACTCCTGCCATGCGAGGAACGCCTCGGAGGGCGAGCCGTGTCCCGTCGGCAGGAAGGTATTGCCGACCACCACCCGGGCGAACCGATCCGGCTGGGCCGCCACGAGTCGAAGGCCCAGCAGGCCACCCCAGTCCTGGCAGAACAGGGTCATGGCCCGCAGGTCCAGCTCACCGATGACGAGAGCGGCAAGCCACTCGACGTGCCGGGCATAGGTGTAGTCCGCCTGCTCGGTCGGCTTGTCGCTACGACCGAAGCCGACGAGGTCCGGCACGACCACCCGGTGTCCGGCCTCGACGAGGACCGGAATCATGTGCCGGTACAGGTAGCTCCAGGAAGGCTCGCCGTGGAGCAGCAGCACCGGGTCGGCATCGGCCGGACCCTCGTCCAGGTAGTGGACGCGCAGGGTGCCGCCGTCGGCATCGTCGATCTCCGCGTAGTGCGGCTCGAACGCGTAGTCGGGCAGGTCCACGAAACGGTCGTCCGGGGTGCGGATGTACTGCATGGCGTATGGCCTTCCGGTCAATGGGGTGATCTACGGGGGAAGTGGCGTTCAGGCACAGCAGACGCTGAAGCCCTCGAGTGTCCTGCCCGATCCGGCCCCCTGCCAACATGGCTGACGGCAGACCCTCAGGCCATGCGGGCATGCGGCCATGTGGGCATGTGGGCATGCACGATTCCGAGAACAGCCCGATCGGGCATGCACCTGCTCAGGCATCGACAGTTCCGAGGTGCGTGGTCGGGTCCGAGGGCGCCTCGTCCGGCCAGTTGGTCCGCCACACCTCGGCGGTCACAGCGCCGACCGGAACCGACCTGGGTCGGAAGCCCGCCACCGGCTCCAGCAGCGGCTCCACCACCACCCGGTGGTTGGGCACAACGAAGAACGGGGCGCTGTAGCGGTCGACTCCCACCGTGTTGGTGACCCTGTGCGGTGTCGACACCAGGCGACCACCGGACCAGACCTCCAGCAGGTCGCCGACGTTCACGAGCAGGGCGCCCTCAGGACACTCCGCCTCCATCCAGGAGCCCTCCCGTGATCGCACCTCCAGTCCCCCGACCGGGTCGGGGTCCAGGATGGTCACCACGGTGATGTCCTTGTGCGGGTGGAATCCCGGCGTCAGGTCATCGGGCCGACGCCTCGGATAGTGGAGCAACGTCACGTTGGTGAGCGGGGCTGCCCTCGTCGCGGCCATTGTCTGCCCGTCTAGCCCGTCCAGCCCGTCCAGCCCGTCCAGCCAGTTCAGCCCAAGAGAGTCGGCCAGGGAATCCACGAGCCGATCCGCAAGACAGTCCATGGCCGCCCACCAGGAGCCCACCACGGACGCCATCTCCGGCAGGTGGTCGGCCCAACGGTTGGATCCGTAGAGCGCACATTCGGCTCGTACCGGATGGTCGGTCGGGCATTCCCAGTGCAGTTTGTATCCCTCGAAGGCGTCCGGTGGGTCCTCCCCGGCCCGGTTGGGTGAGAACGCACGTAGCGGGATGAAGCCCCGGTAGTCATCCCGACTTACCGACTGCCGGGCCTTGGCTTCCTCGCCCACGGCGAACAGGTCGACGAGCAGGCCCCGCATGGCCGACAGGTCGGCATCCGGCACGCCGTGACCGCGGACGGCCACGAAGCCCACGGTCGACAGGGCGGATACGAGCGCAGTGGTATCACCCAGGTCCACGACCGGAACGCCCACCGACGGGCGCAGATCAACCGGCGAAACGCTCACTTCATCCAATGCGCCTGGCCCACGGCTGACGAGCTGAACTCACCCGATTACGGGCATTTCGGCGGGGGCCCGACGCGACAGCAACTCCGGTCCATCGGCCCGAACGACCAGGTTCTCCTCGTGGACCATCATGCATCCCGGCGCCCACGTGAGCGATGGCTCGAGGGTCAGGACCATCCCCTCGACCAGCACGGTGTCGTCGTCGGCAGTGTTCGACGGCCATTCCGTGACCTGCATTCCGAGGCCATGACCCATGCGGCCCACCGAGCCTCCCGGTGTGCTGCCGGCGGACCCGCCGGCCGGCCCTCCCTTCTCGAGGACCTTCCCCATGACACGCCAGAGGTCACTGGTCGTGATTCCCGGTCGGATGACGGCCAAGCCGGCCTCCGTGGCCGCCCAGACCGTTTCGTAGGCCCGTCTGGCTTCTTCGTCGGCCCGCCCGAAGGCCACGTAGCGGTCGAAGTCGCTGAAGTACCCGTCGAACGTGGAACCGGTGTCGAACATGAGCAGGTCGCCCGTCCCGATGAGGCGGTCGCTCGGCTGCCTGATGATGTCGTCGAACCCGGGTCCGGTGGCACCCACCAGGTAGGGCACGTCGTCGGCACCCCGCTCCAGGATGTCGATCCGGAATGCGGCGAAGGCCTCCCGCTCGGTCATTCCGATCGACAGCAGGTCGCCGATTCCCTCGAAGGCGCCGGACACGATCCCGCAGATGTGCTCTGTCTTGGCGATCTCGCGTTCGGACTTGACCATTCGCAACCCACGGACCACATGGGTGGCGTCCACCAGTTGCAGCGGCAGGATCCGGTCCCGCAGGGCATCCAGGTCCGACAGGGGCATCCGCACATGGGTCTCGTGACCCATAGGCAGGCCGAGCCGCCCCGAACTGCCGGCACGACGCCCGGCGACCTCCCGGAGGGTGTCGACCAGAAGGCTCAACCCGTCATCAGCCGGGCGGGGCGCGGGCCAGGTCCGGATGTCGTCCACCCACGTGCCGGCCATGGAGGAGGCACCGATCTCCGGGATCACGGCGATCGGCGGGCCGGCGGCCGGCAGCACCACGAACCATGGCCGGGTCGGGCTCTGCCAGAACGGCGTGTGGAATCCGGTCAGGTAACGGACCTCGGGTTCCGTGCAGACGACCAGGGCGTCCAGGTCGAGGCCGGCCATCAGGCCATGGGCCCGCTCCGTCCGCTGTTCGTACTCGCTACGGGGAAAGCCCCGGTCCGGCAGGGTCATGCCGGGCTGCCATCCAGTCCGAGGGTGAAGAGCCGTCCCAGTCCGGGAATCGACTCAGCCACCCCAGCCAGCCGCAGCATGTGCCAACCGAACGCCAGGTTGCTCGAGACGACGGGAATCCCGAGGTGGCCCTCCAGGTCCTCCACGATTCCGAAGGCCCGGAGGCTGGTACACGACACGAACACGCCGTCCAGGCCCGCACCTGGTGGCAGGGCCGCTTCCGCCGACTCGACCACCTTCCGCACCCCTTCGGCAACCGACTCCTGGGTGATCCGTGCAACGACAGAGTCGCTCTCCTCCAGGAAGGAGCCCACGGCCACGACGTCCAGGCCCCGACCGTTCAGGTGCCCGACGATTCCGGCCGTGACCTCGGCCGAGTACGGCGTCACCACGCCGATCCTGGTCGCCCCGAGGGCGGTGAACGCCGCCACTGCCGCCGTCATCGGGTTGGTGTTGGGCACGTCCGGGTGGGCGACCCGGATGGCGGCATCCACCCGGTCCTCCCCGATCAGGGTGGAGGCCGACGTGCAGCCATAGCCGACCACGTCGAAGCCGAAGGCGGTCGGAAGCATTCCTGCCGCGACGGGAATCCGGCCCTCCATGGCCAGCAGGGTCTCGGCGGTGACCTGGTCCTCCATCGGAATCCGGGTCACGAAAGCGGTGACACCAGCGGGCCAGAGGGCTGCCAGCTCAGCCTCCACCGTCTGGTCGTTCTCCAGGACAACGAGGCCGATACGGGCACGCACTCCGAAGCCGTCATCGGTGTCATAGGACAGGCGCAGCAGGTCCGACATCAGGCCACCGGATGCTGTGCCTGCTGCTCGAAGAACGAAGCACCCGTCGGGATCTCCGGAAACTCCATCTCCGAGGCTGAACAGCGGACCCGGTTCGTGGCCACCCCGCGCACCACCTCACCGTCGAAGCGGCTGGGGATGTGGTTGGCCTGCAGCGGCTGGCTGTCCTCGGACCTGTAGGTGCAGATGTAGAGCGTGCGCGCCGCGTCCGACATGTTGGGCCTGGAACCGTGGAGGGTCCGGGTGTGCAGCAGGCAGGCGGAACCCGCCGGCCCGTGGCAGGCCACCGCCTGTCCGGTCGCATCGTCCACCACGTCCGGAGCCACCGTGCCGGTGAACACCCCGTCGTGCCAGTGCTCGTACATCGGACCCCGGTGGCTGCCCGGAACTACCTCCAATGGCCCGTTCTGCAGGGTCACGTCGTCCAGGAAGACCAGGACCGCAACCAGGTCGTCGTTGGTGTGGGGCTCGTACAGGAAGTCCTGGTGGAACCTGACGGCGGTGGCCGACCCGGGCTGCTTGGAGTTGACCTTGGCGTTGTTGAACTCGATGTTGGGGCCAACCAGCTGCGCCGCAGCATCGACCATCCGGGCATTGCGCATCACGTCGAGGTAGACGTCGGACACCTCGACCGGCGAGGCCACCCGCCTGAGGGCGGGCGATTCGGCCGAATGGCCCGGCTCGACGTCGAAGCGGGCCCGACCGTCGACCGTGGTCCCCCACGGCCCCCCATGCGAGCGGCTATCGGCGATCCAGTCGGCGAAGACCTCCTTCAGGGCGGCCAGGTCTTCGGGTGTTACGGCGTCGGCCATCATCACATAGCCATCGCGGTGGAACGACGCCACCTGCTCGTCGCTGAGTACCTGCATCACCGCGGATCCTTCCACGTCCGGGGCCCGGGGATCTATTGGCTCTGACCGTCCGGGTCAGATTTGACCCGACGTGGCCGCCCCGACCCTGATCCCCATACCCGACTCATTCGTAGTGCTCGATCGGGGTCACACCCGCCCGCATCTCCTCCACCGCCCGCGCCACGTCGACGACCGCCTCTTCCAGCCGGTCAGCGGCCTCGGCTGCGCCCGTACCGAAACCGACCTCGTCGATCAGGGCGTTCAGGCGTCCGGCCGCCCGCCATGCCGCATGCCTGACCCACTCGGCGTAGAGCACCTCCGGGTCATCCAGGCCTATGAGGTCCCGGGAGCGGGACTGGTCGTCCCCGCTGCGGTCCAGGGCCACGTATGCGTTGACCATCGTGATCCGCTCCGCCGAACTGTCCAGTGGGGCTCCCCGGTGGACGACCATGTTCCCATGCAGGGCGATCGCCCACCCGGGTCCCGGGAAGTCCGGGACCAGCACCCGGTCGATGGGTGGACGCTCCCCAATGGCGGCCAGCGCGGCAGCCTCCTGTCGGGTGCCCATGAATACCTCGAACCGGCCACCCGGGAGGGTGCTCGGATCACTGACCATCATGACGAAGTCCAGGGGAATCGTGTCGTGGTGCCACTTGTCGACGGCCACCCCGACCTCGGTGGGTTCGTAGTTGAGGTGCCCCAGGTGCACCGGCATGGTGTGGGGCGCCACGTCCGTGCCGTAGATGTCCGACATCGCCCCCGTCAGCTCGGGACTGCAGCACAGGTCGCGCAGCCAGGCCGACCTGTAGCAGCCTCCGCGCACGGTGTTCTGGATGCGGTCGCCTGCCCGTACCGCATGGCCGCGTAGCCGGCGGGCCACCTCGAGGAGCACCTCGGCACCTTCATCCGACAGGACACGGAACGGTTCGGAGAACGCCACCGGTGTCGCCGTCGGCGCAATCTCGTCGGCGCTGTAACCCAACTCGGCCAGGCTCGTCGTGGCCCCGGGTGGCTCCAACTGCAGGTGCCGGGCCGGGTCGAACACCGGCTCGTCGTCCAACCAGTCGTAGCCGGTTGGACGCCGGGTCGGAAACGGCGGGACGACGGCCATCGTTGTCGGCTCCGATCCGGTCAGAGGGTCTGAAGGAGGCGTCGGGCCTCGTAGATGGCTGACGCAACGTCTCGGCTGGCCACCGCGTCTCCCACACGGAACAACGTGTAGCCGCTGCCCGGTAACGGTTGGGGATCGCCAGCCAGGAGTGCCTCCAGGTCGACAACCCCTTCGTTGGATGACCCGTCCCGGAGCTCCTGGAAGAGGCTCCCATCCGGTACCACGCCGTGTTCGGTCACGACCGAGTCCACCTCCCGGACGACCTCCGCCCGCGTGTACTCGTTTCGCAGGGTGGCCCGCAGCCCGTCGCCGGAGCGCTCGACGGAGATGAGCCGGTGGTCGGGCGTGAGGAGAACCCCGTGGCCGTACAACATCCGCAGATAGGCGGGGCCGGGCGGCGTCGCCAGGTCGAAGCCGACGTGGCGGTCCGGGGTGACCACCTCCAGCCCGACGGCACCGCGGTCGACCAGGTACTCCACCACCGAGAGGCCCCGCTCCGCTCCGTGGTCGTCGAACACGAGGATCCGTCCCGCCGGCCTGGCGGCACCGGTGAGTACCTCCCAGGAGGTGTGGACCAGGTCGGCACCGGACTCCAGGAAATCGGTGTCCGGCAGTCCACCGGTGGCGATCACGACGACGTCGGGAGCCTCGGCCAGGACCTCGGACGCGCCCACGGGGCTGGACAACCGGAGGTCCACCCCGGCGTGGTCGATCTCGGCCGCCAACCAGTCCACGATGCCGGCGACCTCCCGCTGACGCTGGCTGGCACGTGCCATCAGCACCATCTGGCCCCCCACCCGGTCCTGGGCCTCGAACAGGACCACATCGTGGCCACGCTCCGCACACGTTCGTGCCGCCTCCAACCCGCCAGGCCCCGCACCCACCACCACGACCCGCCTGCGGGGTCCCGTCGACAGGGCGACCAGTTGCGGGACCGTCAGCTCGCGCCCCGTGGCCGGATTCTGGATGCAGACCGATTCCATTCCCAGGTGCAGTCGGTTGATGCAGTAGGCGGCTCCCACGCAGACCCGGATCCGATCAGCCTCGCCACGCTCCAACTTGGCCACGATGTGGGGGTCGGCCATGTGGGCACGGGTCATTCCGGCCAGGTCGATGAGGCCCTCGGATATGGCATGCCTGGCCGATGAGAGGTCGGTCATCCTGGTGGCATGCAGGACCGGAAGGTCCACGGCCTCCTTCACCGCAGCGGCGACGTCCAGGTACGGCATGAGCGGCGTCCCGGACGGAGGAATGGCCTTGGCCAGCCCGTCGTCGGTGGCGAGCGACGGTCCGGCCACGTTCAGGAAGTCGAGCAGCCCGGAGGTGGCCAACCTGACCGCTATCTCGATGCTCTCCTCCCGGCTGAGGCCGCCGGGCTGGTCCTCGTCGCCGATCATGCGGAGGCCCACCACCAGGTCGTCCCCGATGGCGGCGCGGATCGCCTCCAGAACCTCGAATGTGAACCTCAGCCGGTTGGTCAACGAGCCGCCGTACTCGTCGGTCCTGTGGTTCACCAGGGGCGTCCAGAACTGGTCGATGAGATGGCTGGTGGCCACGAGCTCTATGCCGTCCAGGCCTGCGGCCTCAGCCCGGCGGGCCGCCGCAGCGAAGTCGCCGACGACCCGTCGGATGTCGGAGTGCTCCATCTGCTTCGGCCAGAAGCGATGCATCGGCTCGCGCACCGGAGAGGGAGCGATGGTGGGCAACCAGTCCCCGTCATTGGAGACGGTCCGCCGACCCATGTGCGTGAGCTGGCTCATGATGGCCGTGCCGTGACCGTGGATCCGCTCGACCATGCCAGCCAGAGGCTCGATGATGGCGTCCGTGCCGAAGTCCAACTGTCCCCAGATCGACGCCGAATCGGGCGACACGGTGGAGGAACCGCCGATCATGGTGAGGCCGATGCCTCCGAGGGCCTTCTCCTCGTGGTACGCGACGTAGCGCTCGCTGGGCGTGCCGTCGGGGTTGTACCCGGGCGCATGGCTGCTGGAGAAGATCCGGTTGCGGAGGTGGATCCCTCCCAGGTCGAATGGCTCCAGCAGTGGGTCGGTCACCGGCCGGAACCGTACATGCCAGCAGCGGCCTGCATACGTTGACGGCCCCGGGTCAGCGGGAGCTGTTGTCCAGACCGTCCAGACCGTCCAGACCGTCGACAGGGTCGAGCTCGTCGAGGTACCGGAGGATCGCCGCCACGCAGTCCGCCAGGGCGCCGGTGGCGTCCACCGTCAGGTCCGGGGACTCCGGGGCCTCGTAGGGCGCCGAGATTCCGCTGAAGTCCGAGATCTCCCCGGTGCGGGCCTTGACGTACAGGCCCTTCACATCGCGCTCCTCGCAGACGTCCAGGGGCGTATCAACGAATACCTCCACGAACGCGCCCACCGGATGGAGCGCCCGGACGGAATCACGGTCGGCCCGGTACGGAGAGATGAAGGCGCTCAGAACCACCAGGCCGGCGTCCTGGAAGAGTCGGCAGACCTCACCGATGCGTCGGATGTTCTCCGTGCGGTCCTCGGCGGAGAACCCGAGGTCCCGGTTCAGGCCGAACCTCACGTTGTCGCCGTCCAGCACGTAGGCGGCCACGCCCCTGGCCACGAGGGCCTCCTCCACGGCGAAGGCCAGGGTCGACTTGCCGGAGCCCGACAACCCGGTGAACCAGACCGTCCGCCCGGCGTGGCCAAGAAGGGCCGTCCTGTCCGCCGCGACGACCCGACCCTCGGCCCTCACGATGTTCCTCGAGACCGGCGCCAGCGCTGAACCGGCGGTTGGCTCAGGATCCTTCCCGGAAGCCTGCCCAACAGGTGGCGCGGGAACAGGCTGGTCAGGCATTCAGGTAACCCCGCTCCGCCAGCATGCCCATGATGGCATCCACGCACTCGTCGACGTCCTGGACCGAGGTGTCCACGCGGAGGTCCATGTCGGTAGGTCTGTCGTAGGTGGCTGACACACCCGGGAACTGGGAGATCTCACCCCGGTCGGCGGCCTCGTACATGCCGTTCTCATCACGCTCCCGGCAGACCTCCAGCGGGGTATCCACGAACACCTCCACGAACCGGTCCCCGCCGACGAGCTCACGGGCCCTCGCCCGGACCTCCTGCTTCGGAGCGACGAGGGCGGCGATTGCGATGAGGCCCTGGTTGTTCACCAGGCGGGCCACCTCGGCCACGCGGCGGAGGTTCTCGGACCGCTCCTGGGAGCTGAAGCCGAGGTCACGGCTGATGCCCATGCGTACGTTCTCACCGTCCAGGCGGATCGTCGTCCGACCCCGGTCGAAGAGGCGCCGCTCCAGGGCGGTGGCGATGGTCGACTTGCCGGCAGCCGTGAGGCCCGTGAGCAGGACCGTGCAGGGCTGCTGGCCGAACCGGGCGGAGCGCTCCGCTCCGGAGATCGACGACGCCTGACGGTGCAGGCTGGCATCGGGCTGACGGTCCCATGCCGACGAGGCCCCGATGATCATCCCGGCGGCGACCGTGGCGTTCGAGAGACGGTCCACCAGGACGAATGATCCGGTCTGGCGATTCGAGGCGTAGGGGTCGAACAACAGTTCCCGGTCGCTGCTGATCGCACACCGGGCGATGTCGTTCAGGCCGAGCGAGACGGCCTGCTGTTCGTTGAGCGTGTCCACGTCGATCCGGTGCCGGATCGAGGAGACCGAGGCACTGCTGGTGCCGTTCGCCGACTGCAGCAGGTACCGCCTGCCGGGCTCCAGCTCCTCGGTGGACATCCAGACGAGCATCGCATCCACCTCGTGGGCCCTGGTTGGGGCATGGTCCACGCCGACCAGCAGGTCGCCACGGCTGATGTCGATCTCGTCTGTCAGGGTCACGGTGACGGCCATGCCGGGTCCGGCCACCTCCAGGTCGCCGTCGAAGGTGACGATGCGCTCCACGGTGGATCGCAGACCCGACGGCATGGCCACCACCTCGTCACCGGGGCGGAGCACGCCGGAGGCCACGGTTCCGGCGAAGCCACGAAAGTCCGGGTCGGGCCGGACCACCATCTGCACCGGAAGCCTGAGGCGTTCCAGATCGACACCCATCTCCACGTCCACGGTCTCGAGGTGCTCCATGAGCGGAGGACCGTCGAACCAACCGAGGTTGTCGCCGGCATCCACCACGTTGTCGCCCAGCAGCGCCGACATGGGCAGGAAGTACGGATCGTCGAGGTCCAGACCACGGGAGAAATCCCGGTACCCGGCGCAGATCTCGTCGAACCGTTCCTCCGACCAGTCCACGAGGTCCATCTTGTTGACGGCCACCACGACGTTGCGGATGCCCAGGAGGCTGGCGATGTAGCTGTGCCGTCGGGTCTGGGCCAGGATGCCCAGCCGTGCGTCAATCAGGATGACGGCCAGTTGGCAGGTCGAGGCGCCGGTGACCATGTTGCGCGTGTACTGCTCATGGCCGGGGGTGTCGGCGATGATGAACTTCCGCCGAGCCGTGGAGAAGTAGCGGTAGGCCACGTCGATCGTGATCCCCTGCTCCCGCTCAGCCTTCAGGCCATCCATGAGCAGCGCCAGGTCGACCTGCCCACCGGCCGAGCCCATGATCGAGGAGTCTGCCTCAAGGTCGGCGAGGTGGTCCTCGTAGATCATCTTGGAGTCGTGGAGGAGCCGCCCGATGAGGGTGGACTTGCCGTCGTCGACGCTGCCACAGGTCAGGAGGCGCAGCAGGTCCTTGCGCTCGTGCTCGGCCAGGTAGGCCTCGATGTCGACGGCGATGAGGTCGGAGGCATGGGACATCTAGAAGTACCCCTCCCGCTTCTTCTCCTCCATGGAGTCGGACTGGTCGTGGTCGATGATCCGGCCCTCACGCTCCGACCGGGTGGCCAGGAGCATCTCCTGGATGATCTCCGGCAGAGTCGTGGCCGTTGACTCCACGGCACCGGAGAGCGGGTAGCAGCCCAGGGTCCTGAATCGCACCGACCGAATCTCGGGTTCTTCGCCGTCGGCGAATCGGAACCGGTCGTCGTCCACCATGATGAGCGTTCCGTCGCGTTCCACGACCGGCCTGGGCGCCGAGCGGTAGAGCGGCACGATCGGGATGCCCTCGAGGTGGATGTACTGCCAGACGTCCAGCTCGGTCCAGTTGCTGATCGGGAAGACCCGGATGCTCTCTCCACGGTCGACGCGTCCGTTGTAGATGTCCCAGAGCTCCGGTCGCTGGTTCTTGGGATCCCAGCGGTGGAAGCGATCCCGGAAGCTGAAGATGCGCTCCTTGGCCCGGGACTTCTCCTCGTCACGACGGGCGCCGCCGAAGGCCGCATCGAAGCGACCGGCGTCGAGGGCCTGCTTGAGGGCCTGGGTCTTCATGATGTCGGTGTAGTTCCTGGACCCGTGGTCGAAGGGGTTGATCCCGTCAGCGACACCATCCGGGTTGGTGTGGACGATCAGGTCGAGGCCCAGCTCGGCGGCGGTCCGGTCCCGGAACTCGATCATCTCCCGGAACTTCCAGGTGGTGTCCACGTGCAGTAGTGGGAACGGGATCTTCCCGGGGAAGAACGCCTTGCGGGCGACGTGCAGGAGTACCGACGAGTCCTTGCCGATGGAGTACATCATCACCGGGCGCTCGAACTGGGAGACCACCTCGCGCATGATGTGGATGGCCTCGGCCTCCAACTGGCACAGGTGGGTGAGGCGCAGCTCAGGTGGCAGCGTGGCGGTCGGGGCACTCACGGAGTGAAGGCTACGGCGGGTCGGCCCGTGCCGAGAAGGTCCGGCCCAGCCGGCAGTCGATCCGGAATGGCGGGCTTCATCTGACGCTGACCGGCGCCACCGTGGGCGGCCTGGGGGATTGGCAGTCGCAACGCCGCTTTCCTAGGGTCCGGCCCATGACAGGCCTCTCCCCGGAACACGTCGACGTCCTCATAGTCGGCGCCGGGATCTCCGGCATCGGGGGCGCCGTCCACCTCCAGGACCGGTGCCCGGGCACGACCTTCGTCATCCTGGAGGGCCGGCCGGACATAGGCGGCACGTGGGACCTCTTCCGCTATCCGGGCGTGCGGTCCGACAGCGACATGCACACCCTGGGCTTCCGCTTCAAGCCGTGGAAGCATGAGAAGTCGATCGCAGACGGACCCGCCATCCTGGACTACCTGCGCGAGACGATCGCCGAAAACGACCTGGCCCGCCACATCCGCTCCGGACACCGGGTCACGACCGCTGAATGGTCCAGCGGCGACGCCAGATGGACCGTGACGGCCACCAGGACCGACCCGGACTCCGGTAGCGAACAGCCGGTCACCATGACCTGCGGTTTCCTGTACATGTGCTCCGGTTACTACAGCTACCGGGAGGGCTACACGCCCGAGTTCGCGGGCCGGGAACGGTTCGGGGGGAGGATCATCCATCCCCAGGAATGGCCCGAGGACCTGGACTACGTCGACAAGAAGGTTGTGGTGATCGGGTCGGGCGCCACGGCCATGACACTCGTCCCGGCCATCGCCGACGACGTGGCTCACATAACGATGCTGCAGCGCTCCCCCACCTACGTGGTGTCCCGGCCGGCCCGCGACGTCTTCGCCAACCGCCTCCGCCGGCTCCTACCCGAGAAGGTCGCATACGCAATCATCCGCAGGAAGAACATCTTCCGGCAGGGCTTCGTCTACCGCAAGACCCGAACCGACCCGGAGAAGATCAAGAACCTGCTCATCGGGGGCGTGCGGGCGGGGCTGGGACCCGACTACGACGTGGACACCCACTTCACGCCCACGTACAACCCCTGGGACCAGCGCCTCTGCCTGATACCGGATGGGGACCTGTTCAAGGTGATCCGCTCCGGTCGGGCATCGGTGGTGACCGACATCGTCGACACGTTCACCGAGACGGGGATCCGCCTCCAGTCCGGAGAGGAGTTGGAAGCCGACATCATCGTGACGGCGACCGGCCTGAACCTGGTCACCCTCGGGGAGATGGACTTCGTGGTGGACGGCGAGCCGGTCGACTTCGCCCGGACCTGGACTTACAGGGGTCTCGCCTACTCCGGCGTACCCAACCTCGTGTCATCGTTCGGGTACGTCAACGCATCGTGGACCCTGAAGGCGGACCTCACGTCGGAGTACGTCTGTCGGCTCCTGAAGCACATGGCGAAGGTCGGAGCCACCCGCTGCGTGCCGCTGCTCCGCCCTTCGGACTCCGACATGCCGCAACGCCCGTGGATCGACGACTTCCCGGCCGGCTACATGAAGCGCTCCATGCACCTGCTGCCCCGCCAGGGTGACAGGGCGCCGTGGTTGAACACCCAGGACTACGCCCGTGACGTGAAGCTGATCCGTCGCTCTGCCCTCGACGATGGCGTCATGGCCTTCGATGCCCCCGACAGGGAGTTCGCCGGGACCGGCTAGAAGGGGCTGGCTAGTCGGGGTTGGCCAGTCGGGGCTGGCCAGACACCCATCGGGCGCCGATGCGACCTGGCGAGACACTCGCCTGTCATGGCGCCATGACGCCCGAGCCAGACGGTTGCCCGACGTGGCGCCCGCGTGTCCATGTGCCGCAGACTGGGCAGATGAGAATTGCAGCCGTCCAGTCCGCCCCCGTGTTCCTCGATCGCTCCGCCACCGTGGACCTGGTCGTCGACCGGATCGGCCAGGCTTCCGCAGGCGGCGCTGAGCTCATTGCCTTTCCCGAGGTGTTCATTCCCGGCTATCCCGTCTGGATCGACCTGACCAACGCCGCTGCCTGGGAGGACCCCGACCAGCAGGCGGCGTTCTCCTGGTACCTGGACCAGGCCGTGGAGGTAGATGGCCCGGCCTTCGCTCCGGTCATCGAAGCCGTACGCGACTCCGGTGCATTCACCTACGTCGGCATCGTCGAACGGTCGGCTTCGAGGGGCTCCGTCTACTGCTCGCTGGTCGCCATCGACCCGGTCGCAGGAGTCGTGGGCGTCCACCGCAAGCTGAAGCCCACCTTCGGCGAACGCCTGGTGTGGGCCGATGGGGACGGTGCGGGGCTTGTGGCCCATGACCATCTGGGCGTCCGGTTGACCGGCCTGAACTGCTGGGAGAACTGGATGCCGCTGGCCCGTACCGCCATGTACGGCACCGGCTCGGAGATCCACGTCGCCGCCTGGCCGGGCTCGGTCGGCCTCACTGAGGACATCACCCGCTTCATCGCCAAGGAGGGTCGCCTCTTCGTGATCAGCGTCGGGGCCCTCTACTGCTCCGAGGACCTACCCGCGGACTTTCCCCTCAAGGACCAGCTTCCGGATGGCGTGCGGTACCACAACGGCGGCACCTGCATAGCGGGACCGGACGGGAGGTGGATCGTGGAACCGGTCCGGAACGAGGAGACCATTGTCTTCGCCGACCTGGACCTGGGCGAGGTTCGCCGCCAGCGCCACAACTTCGACCCGACTGGCCACTACTCACGTCCCGACGTCCTGCACCTGGTGGTTGATCGAACCCGTCGAACGTGAGCCGTGAGACAGGCGCACAACACTCCTGAGCCTTGGGCCAGACCGCCGCATCTGGCCCCTGAGAGCCGGCGAACCGCCCTGCCAGATCTGCCGCGGCCCGGGCCTGTTCGAACATGGTGGCCACCGGGTCCGTCGGTACCGGCTCGAGAGCCAGAGTCCGCTGTGGGATACGAGTTCGAGGGGCCGCCGACCGCTGGCCGGACCGCAGGAGCGACCTGATCACTTCCAGCGCTGCATCCGACCCACCCTTTCGACCTGCCTTGCGTAGGAGACAGCAGATCGGGGGCATGGCGTAGGGTCGCCGGCCATGCGATCCTCGGACCGCCCGCTCCTGGCCTGTGTGCTCCTGAGCGGGGCCCTCGGCACGATCCACTCCTTCAGCCTGTTCATCGAACCGTTCGAAGCCGACCTGGGCGCCGGGCGCGGCGGTGTCGCCTCTGTGTACTCCGTGGCGTTGGTGACCCTCACCGTCGTGGTCCTCGTCGGACACCCGCTGTTCCGGCGGGTACCCGGACCCATGGTCGCCCTGCTCGCCACCGGAGGCGCTGCGGTCGGCCTGCTGCTGGCGGCATCAGCCTCCTCGCTGGTCGGCCTGCTCATCGGATACGGGATCGTCTTCGGTGGCTGCAACGGGCTCGGCTATGCATTCAGCCTCCAGCGGGCGGCCGAGGCCAACCCGGACCGTCGGGGCCTTGCCCTCGGCCTGGTCACGGCGGCCTACGCCCTGGGTGGAGGAGGCGCCGCATTCCTCCTGGGTTCCCGGATCGACACATCCGGCGCCGCATCGGCCATGCGTTCCCTGGCAATGGCCATCGCCATCACCGGCCTGATCGTCGCTGCACTGCTCACCAACGGCCCACCATCCCCGGCCACCGGAGCGGTGGCCCGCCTGACCGGTGCCGATCGGCGCCTGCTCCTCCGATTCTGGGCGTCCTACGGACTGGCCGTGGTGGCCGGCCTCATGGCGCTCGGCCACGCGGCAGCGATCGTCGACGCTGCCGGTGGCCCCGGGGGCGCCACCGTGGCGGTGGCCGGCCTGGCAAGCGCATCGGGGGGAGTCTGGATCGCCCTGACCGCCGACCGGACGGGAACCACGCGTCTGCTGCGCTACCTTCCCCTCGGTTCGGCTCTCGTGCTCGGAATCGCCGCTGCGAACTCCAACGGAGTCATCGTCGCTTCCGCCGTGGCCGCAGTGGCCTTCGCCTACGGCGCGGTGATCGCCATCTATCCGTTCGCCGTCGCCCGCACCTTCGGCGGCGATCAGTACCCGGCCGCCTACGGCCGCGTCTTCACCGCCTGGGGCACCGCAGGCCTGGTCGGGCCGTTCGGAGCCGGCCTCCTGTTCGAGGCGACCGGCACCTACCGGGTTCCGCTGATGCTGGCCGCGGCAGCAGCGATCGGTTCAACAATCACCGCCCCGCGTCTGGCAATCGAACGGAATCGGGCCGTCTAGTAGATGGCCAGGAGCTCGGCCATGACCATGAGCGCAGTGAAGACGACGCCCATCACGCGCATGGCCCCGATGGGCAACTTCTGCAGGACGGCTCCGAAGTTGGACGAGGCCACGCCGTCGGGCATGTCCTTCCTGAGTGCTGCAAAGTCGGCAAACACCCCATCGATGTTCAACGTCGTCCAGATTGACCCGATCACCACTACGGCGGCCACCGCCAGCTGAACGCTCGAGTCACCAAGTGCATCCCCGGCGAAGGCGATGATGACCAGCACCACACTGTGCATCAGCACGAACGGGAGGATGAGGGCGTTGGCCGCCTGTGCCCTCATGGACGTGATCCCCACCCATGTCGAATCCTGCATGTCACTATCTCCGTGATCGCGTGCGCCGAACCGGATGGCCCGCCTCCGGCGACAGTATCCCCCCCCGAGGAGGGGCTGCCGAACACGACTCGGCGGTTACCGTTCCGGCGTGGAACTCGTGGTGACGGCGACGGCGCGCGATGGGGCAGGCATTGCCCGGACCGGGGACGGCCGGGTCGTGTTCGTGGAAGGGGCGCTGCCCGGCGAGACGGTCACCGCCGAGATCCTCGACGTCCAGAAGCGCTGGTCGCGTGCCCGGATCGTCAAGGTGCTCGCGGCATCACCCATCCGTGTGGCCGTGCCGTGCACCCATCGCCTGGAGGGCTGCGGTGGCTGCGACCTGCTCCACGTCGACCCCGGGCACCAGCTGGCCATGAAGGCTGGAATCCTGGCGGAGCAGTTGCAGCGGGTCGGGGTCGAGGCGCCTGAGGCGACCCTCCACCCACTGGTCGACGACCACGGCCGGACCACGGTGCGCGCCGCCGTGGTTGACGGACGGGCCGGTTACCGGATGGGCGGCTCCCACGACGTGGTGATACCCGAGACCTGCCAGGCAGTCGATCCCCTGGCCGAGCAGCTCCTCGTGGACGGCCGGTTCGGCGACGCCGCCGAGGTCACGATCAGGGTCGGCAACCGCACCGGTGAGCGGCTGGTGCTCGTCGACGGCGATCCGTCAGGGGTGTCCGTTCCGGATGGCGTACGCGTCGTCAGCCTCGACGAGCTGGCCGGGGGCCGGCGGGCCTGGATCCACGAGGAGGCCGCGGGCCGTCGTTGGCGGATCTCGGCCCGTTCGTTCTTCCAGAACCGCCCAGCCGGCGTGGACGCTCTTGTTGAGGTGGTCGGCGGGATGGTCGACGACCTGGGCTCCAACGGCCCGATGGTCGACGCCTACGCCGGGATCGGGATCTTCGCCGGCACGATCGGCCTGGGTCGGGACGTGCATGCAGTCGAACGGAGCCGGGACTCGCTCGCCGACGCCCGGATCAACCTCGACGAGGATCGGGTGAAGATCGTCGGGTCGGCGGTCGAGAACTGGAAGGCGGTACATGCGGCGGTGGTGGTCGCCGATCCGGCCCGCGAGGGCCTCGGGAAGGCCGGCGTCCAGACCCTCATGGGATGCCAACCGGAACTGCTGGTGCTGATCGGCTGCGACCCCGGGTCCTTCGCCCGAGATGCCGGACTGCTCTCTGCGTCCGGACTGCGGCTGGACCGCGTGACCGTCGTGGACATGTTCCCCGGGACATCCCACATCGAGACCGTCGGAGCGTTCGTTCCTGCGTGACCGGCCGACGGGCCTGAATCCGAGCCACTCCAGCGCTCCTGCCAACACACGGGTGTTATACGATACGTATACTCCCCTGCATGACGCACCCGATTCCGACCCGGTTCAGCGATGACGAGTTGGCTGGCATCGACTGGCTCGTTGCCTCAGGCGTCGGAAAGAACCGGTCGGACGTGATCAGGAAGGCCGTCGCCCGCCTCGATGAATGGGTACGAAGGGAGAGCATCGGGCAGACGATCGCCGCCTCGTATCGACTCAGGCCGCAGACGGTGGAAGACGACGAGCCGGCAGCAGCCAACGCTGTCGCCATGACCGAGGCCGAACCATGGTGATCCTCCAGGGCGATATCTGGCTCATGGAACCACCCAACGGCAAGCGTCGACCTGTTCTCATCATCACCCGCAATGAGGCCATCAGCGTGCTCAACAACCTGGTCGTCGCTCCCCTCACCAGCGCCGTCCGTTCCATTCCGACCTGCATACCGACCGGACCCGACCATGGTGTTGACCGCGAGAGCGTTGCCAACCTCGACAACATCGCCACCGTCCCGAAGGCGGTGCTCACCGAGCGACTGGGTTCTCTCGGGCCGGCAGCCCGAACGCAGATCTGCGAGGCACTCGACTCTCTGGCGGACTGCTGACAGCCAGTGTCCGACGAAGCCGACCGCCTCACAGGAACCAGGGTGGAGCCGCTACATCCACCTCGGACAAGTTGCCGGTCGGTCAGTTCCTCTGGGTGCCGACCTTCAACTCGTTGAATGGCACACCGGTATCCACGCTGATGTCGCGAGGCAGGCCCACGGAGTGGGCCGACCTGGCCGACCGGGCCCGCAAGTTCGCCGAGGCGGCAGCGGAACGACTCGGCGCCTTCCTGCCTGGGTGACGGTCCGCTCGGGAACGAACCGGCAGCGGGGAAGACCCCGGGTTCAAACCCCTTCGGGGCGTTGTCCCGCGTCCAGGGACCGGTTCGGCCAAACCAGTTCAGGGCAGCGCGGGCCGTCGCGAACTACCGTCGAGTCATGGACATCGAGGAAGTCAGGGCCTACCTGGCTAAGGAGAATGGTCTCGCCACGGTCAGCACAACACAAGCCGACGGACGCGTCCTGTCCAGCGTCGCCAACTGCGGGGTGGTCGACCATCCCATCACCGGTGCACCTTGCGTGGCCCTTGTCTCAGCCGGTGGCGCTGCCCGGCTGGGCCACGTCCGTCGCGGTTCCCAGGTAACCATCGCGATCCGTCGCGACTGGACGTGGCGGTCGGTAACCGGCCCAGCCGACCTCATCGGACCCGACGACCTGCCTGACGGCATCGACGCCGAAGCCCTGCGGCTCTTGCTGCGCGAAGTGTTCCAAGCAGCAAGCGGCACCCACGACGACTTCGACGAATACGACCGGGTCATGGCTGACGAAGGCCGAGTAGCAGTCTTCGTTGCTCCAGAGCGCATCCTGGGCAACTACTGACGACCGACGAAGTGACCCCTGCACCCGTTCGTGGGTGCGTTCACACCTACGAACGCATACGTACCTGGTGGCGTGGCACCAGAATGTCGCATTTCGGGCTCGGATAACACTGTGACCTGGGGCTATGTGGTGTCGGAGGAGCTTGATAGCAGCCACTGAGGTACAGGTCCACGGCCTGCCGTTGCTCGTCGTGTGACGGTCGTTCAACTCCCCTATTGGCCCCCCACGTAGGGCCGGCACGGCGGAACACGATGCATACTGCTGTCCTGTGTCGATGATCTACGCGGTGCTCTCGACATTTTCAATTGGATTGAGTGACTTCTTCGCGTCCGGTGTCGTAAAGCGAGTGCGCGCCAACGAGGTCACTTCGGCTGTGCTGCTAGCCGGCGTAGTGGTAATGGCGGTCGCCACCGTGTTCTGGTCTGGCAACCCCACAACCTCCGACCTGGTGTACGGGGGGTTCGCCGGGGCGGCCAACGGTGTCGGCATTTTGTTGTTGTTTGTCGCCTACTCCCGCGGATCATTACGTTCCGCGGCACCAGCTGCAGCAGTGGTGATGTCTGGCGTCCCGGTGTTGTGGGACATTCTCGTTTCGGGCACCTCACCCTCGACGGTCACCTCAATCGGGCTCTCTTTGGGCATTGTCTCCATTGCGGTGTCGTCTTACGAGGGTGGAGATTCTGATAGCGGATCGGCCGGGCTCTTCATAGCTGTCTTGTCCGGGGCCGCTTTCGGCATCTTCTTGATCCTGCTCAGTTGCATCGGGGACGATGCCGGCGGTTCACCCCTGTTACTCCAACGCTCCGTGGCGTTTCTAATTGCGATCTCAGTTGCTCGCTCTACCGGACCCCGAATCTTTCCGAGTGAACGAAGCGACTTCATCGCCTCTTTCGGGGTGGGCATATTTGCGATAGCGGCAGTGGTCCTGTTCCTTCTTGCCCTCAGGGGGGGGAGCCTCGCCGCGGTGAGTGTCGTGATCTCGCAGGGCGCTGCGGTAGCTGTGCTCCTTGGTGTTGCGATACGAGGACAGAGAATGTGGTGGTGGCAGGCATTCGGACTCGGCGGATCAAGCCTCGCTGTTGCACTGATCGCTATCGGGTGACGTCGGGCGGAACATTTGAGACACAGCTGGCAGAAGTCAGCCCGCAACTACCAACCCCAACATTGGGATACCTCTGGAACTGAGGGTTCGGGAGGTTCCGATGTCTCGGGACACCACACGGTGTCGGAGGGGGACTTGAACGCCCCCGACCTTGTTCCCTGGTGTCATCTCCCCACTATTCCAGGCCGGTATGACATCAAGGTCGGCTCACAACTGGAAGTCTTCTAGGCAAGCTGCCGTTTGGGGAGCAGACGCCGAGTCCTCATCCTACGACGACGGCAATGCCATAGCCGGTCCGGACGGCGAGTGGATCGTGGAACCGGTGAGGCGTGAGGAGACGCTCATGTTGGCCGATCTGGGCCCCGCACTGATTCGGGCACAGCGTCAGAACTCGATCCGGCGGGCCACTAAACCCGACCCGACGTGCTGAACCTTCAGGTGACCCGGACTCGCCCGGCCTGAGCGGCGACCACTACGCAGGCCTAGGCCCGTTCCTTCGGAGCAGGGCGGCCGACCGCGGCGAAGTAGCCGCCCATGGTGAGGGCCTCGACCGCCGGCTCGAGGAGATCGCCGAACCGGTTGACCGCCTCGTCGTTCATTCCATCCCAGACCACAGCATCGATCTCGTTCGTCCTGCGTTCGATCAGGCCCCGCTTCGTCCGGCCTTCTCCGGTGACGCCATCGTCGTCCAGCCATCCCCGCGACCTGAGGCGGTCGACCGCCTTGGCCCAGTCGTCTTCGGACCATGCCCGGGTGGACCTGATCACCCCGGGCATGTGGAAGAGGTGTTCGCTGACGACCGTGCACTCACAGCCGTCGAGTGGTTCGGCGATCAGGAGGCCGATGTGCGCATCGCCCCGCCACTCGCGCAGGATCGTGACCAGTTGCCAGAGCCGTAACAACCGGTTGCCGGCGAACGCCGGGTCGTCGAGTCGGGCTAGTACCGAGGCGTTGGCTGCGGCGAGTGGGCGCCCCGCGTAGGACAGGCCGGCTACGCAGGATTCGGCGACGTCGATCGCCTCGGAGACGTCGACATCGGTCACGGCATCGGCCACTGTCGAGTCGAGGATCCGCATGACCGCCCGCCACCTGGCTCGCTGCATCTCCTCGGGCGACACGATCTCCCTGGCGCCGTCGATTGCAGACCGGACGAGATCGGGGCTGAAGTTGTAGAACGTCGCGGTCACGACCTCGGCTGACACCGGTCCGAGTGGGGCTGAGCGCGAGGCGAAGTATCCGCTCGGCCCCCTGACACCCACTGCTGCGTACTCCTCCACCGCCTCGGACGCGAAGTAGACGAAGGCGTGGAACATCGTGGTGATGTCATGAACGCGTGCAACGGTCGTCAGCGACAACCCAGTCGTAGCAGCGGCGTCGGTCATGGTCCGACGGTAACCGGGGCAACCCTCGTGGTGTCGGAGGGGGGACTTGAACGCCCCCCTCCACCGCTCCCCTGTCCGTGGCAGTCGTGACCGGTTTGTCTCCAGAGTCAGCGCATAGCAACTAGCGCAGCGGCGCCGCTACGAAGGAACGCATGGTCAGACTGCATGAGGAAGAGAGTGATGCCGATCTCAGCGAAATGGCTCACCTGCTCGGCGCTATTGGCGAAGACGCCAACGGGGCAGCCCTCCTCGCAGGCCGCCCGAGCAATCTCGTCGACAGCCTCCAGTACGGCGGGAGCACCGGGTCCCGGGGCACCCAGGGAGACCGATAGGTCGACGGTACCGATGAATATGCCGTCGATACCGTCGATCGCCGCGATCTCTCCCGCGTGGGCAACCGCCTCTGCGTCTTCAAGTTGGACCACGACGACCGTACGACTGTCGCTGTCGGCCTTGTGCACCTCCATTGGCTTGGTCCCGTAACCCGCTGCTCGTGTGGACCCTGCGTAACCCCGGCCACCGGGGCCGAACCGTGCCGATCTAGACACGTTGACGGCCTCCTCAGCACTACGGACATGGGGAACGAGCACTCCCGTGGCCCCCGTGTCGAGTGCCTGCAATATGTGGTGGGGTTGTGCGGTCGGGACCCGGACGAGCACGTTCATCCCCGAGGCTTTCGCCGCGAACACACACGCGTCCAACTCAAATCGGCCGAACGGGGCGTGTTCGGCGTCGAGGATGACCAGATCGAGTTCGGTGTCGGCAAGCACTTCAACAACAATGGGCGCGGGCGTCTTGACCCAGGTTCCAATCAACCTGTCGCCACGAGCAAGCTTCGCTCTAAGCGAGGCGTCGCTCACCACCAGTTCTTCCTCTCGCGCTCCTCGACAAGGACCGCTAGCCGCTCCATGAGGTCGACGCCCATTTGTCGGGTTAGGTCGATGAGGTCTATCGGGACCCAGTTCTCGATCAGCAGATCGTTCGGCCCTCGTTTCCACCAGTCGAAATCGCGGATCGTCAACAGCTTGCCCGTCGCCGGGATGCCCGCATAGGTCCCATGGTGGTGAGAGAAGACGACGTCCCAGATTCCCGCACATCCGTAGGACCCCTCGCCCACGAATCCCATCACGCGGCCGGCATCGGGGTTGCTGCTGAGCCCGCGGTCACCAAAGCCGTGGAGCCAGGGGCGCTGATGGAAGTCCGCGAACTCCTCCAACGTGTAGCAACGGCCAATCCCGGAGTAGCCATACCACTTCATGTCGGGTGTCCAGTACTGCCACTGCTCCATGGGACTCATGTCGCCGCCGTCTCGATCTCGCACGTACCGCTCAAGCCCGCTCCCCATCGCGTCGACAAGCTGGATGGTCTTACGTCCCTCAAGCGGATCCTGCTCGGTCAACAGAATTCCGTCGCCCGCCGCCGGCGGGGGAATCTTGCCTCCGTCAGCGCCAGGCGACGGCGGAAGCACCTCGTACCCTGCCTGGCGCATGACCGAGAGGATGTCGAACATTACGTAGCTGTTGGCGATCTTGCCGTCGCGCATGACATAGAACTGCCCGAAGTACATGTGGGTTTTCTTGCCGGAAGCCGGAATGCCAAGCCAGTCCTCCGTGAACGTGCCGGTCAGGTGGCCACAGCCCGATACCCACTCTGTGCCGTCGTCCCTCAACAGCGTCCAGGGATCAGCGTAACGGGATCCGCCTTCCTCGATACCGCCCATGAAGATGTCGGGGGTTCGCTTCAGGTCTGGAAACGAGCGCAAGAGCGGCTCCCACACGTCAGCGATGAGGGCGTCGACGCCCTGAACCTGATCGATAGGAGCCGAGCCGTTCCAGTCGACGTCGTCGTGCACGGCGGAACGGATGACGTCAGCGACTTGGTCATTGGGAACGTGGTTCAACTTCTGCCAGTAGTCCCAAACAGCCGCCTTGTTCTCCTGATTACGTGAGCTCATAGGGCAATGCTTCTCCTGTACTGATCTTCGGGGGTTCGACGAAAGCGATCGGAGCGCCGTGTGATCGCTCAGCCACGGGTTACCAGAGCCGATCTGATGCCAGCCGGGCTCCTTCTGCGAGCGAGGTGAGCTTCGCGTACGCAATCTCCGGGTCGATACCTGCGTAGCCAGCGAAGGTAGAAAACCCGCAGTCGGTGCCTGCTATGACCCGCTCGCGCCCGACAATGCCGGCGAAGCGTTCGATCCGCTGTGCAACCAACTCGGGGTGTTCTACGAAGTGGGTCGTGGTGTCGATCACGCCCGGCACCAGGATCTTGTCATCTGGGATCTCCGTATCCACGAAGGTCGCCCATTCGTGGGCGTGACGTGGGTTTGAAGCCTCGAAGACGAGTGCCTGGGGTTTGGCCGCGAGCGCAATCGGGAGTACCTGCGCCATGGGAGCGTCGTGGGTGTGCGGCCCCTCGTAGTTACCCCAACAGATGTGGAGCCGCATGCGGTCGGCATCGATGTTTCGAACCGCATGGTTGAGGGCCTCGACGTGGAGATGAGCCAAACGTTCATACTCTGTGTCGGGCTCACCCTTGAACATCATGTGACGACCAAGCCCGAGGTCGGGCGAGTCGAGTTGCAGGACAAATCCCGCGTCGACAATGGCCTCGTACTCGGCTTGCATGGCGTTAGCCAGTGCGTAGAGATACTCCTCGTGGTCCCCGTAGTGAGCGTCGGGCTGGAACAGTGCGATCACGCCGGGCGACGCGGCGTTCATAAATGCATCGACGGGCTCGTGCTGGTCAACGGCTGCTCGAAAGTTGACGGTGTCCTCGTGGCAGGGCTCCATGTCCTTGACCGCTATCGGACCGACACACTGAGGACGGGTGTAGGAAGGCGTGCCGCCGATCGCGGCCTGCCGCTCCATAAACGTCGGGTACGCCTCTAGATCGGCGGGAGCCCGCCGAGGGCTGTCACCCTCGAAGCCGGTGATGCGGTATTTGATGTAAGTGGCGTAGCTGAGCTTGCTCATCTCCCCGTCGCTCACTACGTCGACGCCTGCCTCAACTTGACGGCCTACTACGTCGACGACTGCTGACGAGATCTCGCGACGATGCTCGTCTATGTCGATGGGATTACCGTTCTCGATGGCGAAGACCCCGCTGGTTACTGCCTCAGATCGCGGAAGGCTGCCGACGTGGGTCGTCAGGAGACGGTCCGTACTGGTCTTCATGAGCGGACCGCCAGATGGCTGCTGCGGTCAAAGAAGTGCATCTTCTCGGTGGTCACGTTCACCCTGATCCGATCTCCAGGACGTGCTCCCGTGTCGGCGCTGAAGCGTGCAGTGCACCGACTCTGGTTCTCGGCGCCCAACTCGTCGAGAGCGTCAGGATCGCCGCTGTTAACGGATGGAACGGCTAGGCCAAAGTGCATCAGTGTCTCGGCCCCGAGAGCCTCTCGTACGTCGACCTCAGCCTCGAGGCGCTGGTCATCGGGGTGGTCGGTCACCACCGCGGCATCTTCCATGTCCTCGGGACGGATGCCGACAACTATCGGTTGGTCGATGTGGGCTCGCAGAGCTGGCCGGTGGTCGAGGACACGCGAATCCAGAGCAAGGCGCTGATCACCTAAGCAAACCACCAGCCCATCGCCTTCCTCCACCACCATGCCCTCATAGAGGTTCATGTGGGGCGATCCGATAAACGCTGCGACGAACACGTTGACGGGTTCGGCATAGAGCGACTCGGGCGACGCGACCTGTTGGAGGTAGCCGTCCTTGATCACTGCCACTCGGTCCCCCATGGTCATGGCCTCGACCTGGTCATGGGTGACGTAGAACGTGGTGACGCCCAGATCTCGCTGGATGCCGGCAATGTCGGCACGCATCTGCACCCGAAGTTTGGCATCGAGGTTCGACAATGGCTCGTCCATCAAGAACAGTGCCGGCTCGCGCACAATGGCTCGACCCATAGCCACTCGCTGGCGTTGCCCACCGGAGAGATCCGATGGCTTCTTGTCTAACTGATCGGTGATCTCAAGAATCTTGGCAGCGTGTTCTACCTGCTTCCTGCGCTCGGCTTTCGGGATCTTGCGGAGCCGCAACGGGAACCCAATGTTGTCCGCGACGCTCATCTGCGGGTAGAGGGCGTAACTCTGGAAAACCATGGCGATGTCGCGATCTTTGGGTGCGACGTCGTTCATGTGCCTGTCGCCAACGTAGAGGTCACCGCCGCTGATCTCTTCGAGTCCGGCGATCATGCGCAGCGCGGTGGACTTACCGCAGCCGGACGGTCCCACAAGCACCAGGAATTCGCCGTCGCTGAGCTCAAGGGATAGCTCGGTGATGGCTTGGAACCCGTTTGGGTACACCTTTGTGATCTTGTCCAGCCTGACGTCAGCCATGTCGACTCGCAGCCGCATCCTTCGCTTCTAGGTAGTTCATCATCACAGTTCCTCCTGTCCGGTCAACTGGCGCATGCGGGCCAGCACGTCCAGGCCTTGCATGTACAACCAGTGCAGCAGATCTATAAACACCCAGTTCTCGGCCAACTGATCTCCGTCGCGTCGGTAGATATCCACGACCCGCATGTCGGCGGCAACGTCCGATCCAGGTAGGCCGAGGAACCCGCCAGTCGGGGTGTTAGTGAGGTTGGCCCATCCGAAGAAGCCCGCATAGTTGCCCTCAGCAAAGCGGGCGATATGCCCATGGAAAACCTTGCTAGTCAGGTTGACGCGGAATGGAAACTGGTGCTGCTGCTGGTACCGGTCGATCGTATAGGTGGCGCCGATACCAGCGGGGCCGAACCAGAGCATGTCGTGGTGCCAGGTAGTCGCCAGCGCCTCTCGCGGCATTCGGTCGTCTCCAGCCTCGTTGCCGGCAAGGTTCGCCACGTCGAGGTCGTCGATCATCTTGTCGACGAGCGCCATTGTCCTGTTGCCTTCGTCGGGATCTTGGGCCTCAAGTAGAACCCCGTCGTGTGTGCGTGGCCCTGGATGCAAGTGTGACGCTCCGGTCTGAGGCGGCAATGGGTCCTGGCCGGCCTGTTGCATCACGCTGATCACGTCGAGGAACAGCGTCGTCTCGGCGATCCGGTCGTCGTCGACTCGGTGGAACTCTGCGTACCGCAGGAAACACATCCTTTGGGTCGGCGGAATCGCTAGCCATGGCCGGTCGAACAAACCCAGCAGGTGGCCCATCTGACAAACCCAGACCTCCCTCCCGTCACCGACGGTGTTGGCTCCGGCGAAAAAGACGTCGGGTCGTCGTTGGAGGGGTGAGAATGCCTGGCGAAGCGGAACCCAGAACGTCTTCGCCACTGCGTCGACACTCGACTGCTCGTAGAAGGGGTGGATGCCCCGCCAGAAGTAGTCATCGGTGGTGTGCTTTCGGAGCACGTCCACGAGTTGATCGACAGGAGCAGCATCGAAAGCGTCGTAGTACTCGAGCACCACTTGCTTCGCGTCCTGCAGTTCCGCCGTCATCCCTTCACCGCCCCGGCTCCCAGGCCTTTCACCAGGTGCTTCTGGAAGATGATGATCATGATCACGATCGGCAACGTTATGGACACTGCTGCGGCCGCCCCCTCTGTAACTGTGGTTGCACTGTCGCCGCCGGCGAGCGCGGATATGGCGACGGGCAGGGTCCAATTGGTGACTGCGAGTACCCGGACGAAGAGGAACTCGTTATAGGCCAACAGCAGGGTGAACAGTGAGGTGGCAATGATGCCAGGCCACATCATGGGTACCACCACCATGCGGAAGGCCTGCAGGCGAGTGGCTCCATCAATCATGGCTGCTTCTTCGATCTCCCTGGGGACCTCCATGAAGAAGCTGCGCAGCATCCAGATTGTGAAGGGCTGGTTCACCGCCACGAGGGCCAACACGATTACCAACCGCGAGTCGAGAATGCCGAGCTCTTTGGCGACGTAGAAATAGGGCAGGACGAATGCCGTTCGGGGCAGGGCCCGGAACCCGAGTGCGACGATCAGGATGACTGCACCCGACAAGCCGGAGTATCGGGCTAGGCCGTAGCCCGCGAGCATCCCGATGGATATCGAGATGATCACGGTAAGCACGGTCACGAAGATCGAGTTGACGAAGTAATCGAATTCCCGGTTCATGTCGAAGGTCTTCGGGAACAGATTGAGTGCCACCCAGAGGGACCCCAGTACTGCAAGCGTCAAGGGCCACGTCGTTTCACACCGCTTCCGGATGAACAAGATCGCAGCGATAACCGCACCAAGAGCGAGGAAGAAGAGCCCGACGGCCCACATGTTCTGTTCTTCGTCGACAAACCAGAACTTGCGGTAGGGGTCGGCAGTAACGTCAAATCCCCAGAGGGTGGGCTTTCTTCTGATGGTGTCGCGAGTGAATTTGATCGATGTCTGTGCCGCCCAATAGAAGGGCACCGAGGAGACGATGATTACCGCCAAGAGCGCGCCGTGGATGCCGGCCGTCTTGGAGTAACTGCGCAGTTGTTTCATCGCTCTGCGATCTGCTCTTTATAGGACTTGCGCAGAAACGGGATTAAGACCACGAAGATGCCGATGATTGTGATCACAGCGATCGCGCTCCCCTTACCGATGCGACCAAACTGGCCTCTGAGGGCTACATCGAAGTTGTAGACCATCACCGTGTGTGCCGACTTCCCCACGCTCTGGCCGAACACGAAGGCGCTGTCAAAGGCGCGGTAGGAGTCCATGATGCTGATCAGCAACACAAAGATGATCAGCGACCTCAGATGCGGGATCATCACGAATCGCTGCTTGGCCCAGAAGCCGGCACCATCGATCTCCGCTGCCTCCAGCCGTTCGCCGGGCAACGTCTGCATGCCAGCAAAGAAGACAATCACCGCGAATGGCGTAGTCGACCAGATGCCGTGGATGATCAGGATCCACTTGACGTTGCCGCTCGTGATCACGAACGGATCGTCGGTGAGCACTTCCCACAGCCACGCGAGTAGGCCGCCCCGGTCGAAGAGGTCACGCACCATCAGCGTCCCGACCACCGGCGTAACGATGAAGGGCAGCAGCAGTAAAGCCATGTACATCTTGCGACCGCGAACAACCCGGTCAAGCAGGCTGGCAATTCCGAAGCCCAACGCCAGGTGTATCGGGACGACGGTGACCACGAACAGTGTCGTGAGCTGAACAGCGTCCCAGAAATCAGGGTCCGACAGGACGTCCGTGTAGTTCGCAAACCCGATCCATTCCCGATGGGACAGGTCGCGCAAAAAGATGCGGTTGAAGGACAACACGATGGTGGTGACGAGCGGAAACACCATCAGCGTGGCCATGACGAGCACGCTGGGAATTGTGAAACCGGCAAAAGTCTTACGGTCTATAGGTTCTCCTCCTCCAGTTACGGGGCCCCACCCGGGGCCGGCGCAGAGTTGCGTCGGCCCCGGGCGGGATGATTACCCCTTAGTTGGTCAGCCTGTAGCGGCCACTGCGTCACCAGGCGTCAGGTCCACCTCAACCGCCGGACAGGAAGCCGGCTTCGGTGGCTTCTTTGATGTAGGCGGCCTCGGCACTGGCCAACGCCTGGGCCGGATCGGCGCCACTGGCGGTGATCTCCAGCAACGCGCTCCCCAACACGCCCTGGGCAATGCCAATGGATGGGTTCTTGCTCCGGGCACCCACGCCTTCAGCCACCGAGATCGCCGACGCCGCCCCGTTACGGGGAGCGTTGGGGTTCGTGGCACTGAGGCGTGCAACCGCAGCGTGCGCAGCAGCAGCATTCTGCGACTCAAGGTCGATCGCAGCCATGATCACCAGGAACACCAGCTCCGGATCAACGCTGCCACCAGCCGGGATCGAGTAGTAGTCCACGAAGGCGGGACCATTGCGGAGAGAGTCCGGTGTGGTCCTGATCGCCGGCAGGAACTCGATCAGACCGACGACCAAAGAGTTCTCGGGATCGTCCATCTGTGAAGCACGCGAAGCCCAGATCGTGGCCATGGGGAGCTCACCAGCTCGCAGAGCAGCCTCGGCATCGTCAATGCTGTAGGAACGGCCGGCATCGCTCATGCAGGCATCGGAGATCTCAACAATCTTGTTGACCGCCTCGAGACCCTCAGAAGTGTTCCAGCCAGGCCCGTTGTCATCGTTGAGGACGTTGCCACCCACCGACTTCAACAGGTTGGAGAATTCAATCTCCCACGCCCATCCAGCCGCGAGGTTCATGTTGAACGCATCATCGAAACCTGCGCCGCGAAGAACGCCGCAGGCGGCTATCACGTCGTCGTAGGTGTCAGGCGGGGCAATCCCGTTCGCAGCGAAAATCTCGGTGTTGTAGAAGAAATGCATCGTGTTCGAGAACAACGGCACACCGAGCATTTTCCCGTCGACGGTGGCACCGTCCCACATGGCCTGCGAGATGTCGTCCAAGTCGAACTCGTCGCGATACTTCTCGACGAACGGCGTCAGGTCGGTCAGATTATCTGCCCATTGCCCGACCAGCGAGTCGGTCGCGTGGATGATCTCGTACTCGGGCGATCCGGTCGCCAGGTCAAGATTGATCTGATCCTGCGCCGAGGAATTGTCGAGCAGCTGAACGTTGATCTGCAGATTCCCCGTATTGCAGTCACCGAACTCGTTGGCGATCGCGGCAGTAACCGGGAACTCCCAACCGATCAAGTCGATGGTGACACTCTCGGCCGGTTCGGGAATGGGGCATTCGTCGGAGATATTGGCCACCTCCGCGATGGTCTCAGCGGGCGCGGCCGTCGTGGCCGGTGCACCGGTGGTAGCCGGTGCACCGGTGGTAGCCGGTGCAGCGTTCTCGCTATCACTACCGCAGGCTGCGGCAACAAGAGTTAGGGCAAGGAGGACGGCGAGGAATCGCCACCACCTACGCATTTGCTGACTCATGGGTTCTTCTCCTTTTGGTTTGGTTTCTATTCAAATCATCTAGCCAGTCCGTGAGGCCCCTCGTGAGCGCCACCGGCTGATCAATCGATGACAGATGTCCCGCCTGCTCGACTACGAGTAGGCGAGCGTGCGCGAAACGCGCTGCAAGATCGGCATGAACTCGTGGTGAGCAGAGTCGATCGTGGCTCCCGCAGGCGATGAGGATCGGACCTTGAAAACGTGAGACGATCGATAGTTGGTCACGCCGGTGGAGCAAGGCCTCGTTCTGGCGGAGAAAGCCAGCCGGTCCGACCGCTGTCGCCATCTCAACGATGAGTGGGCCGTGAGCCTCGGGTGAGATAGTCAAGGCAGGCACAAGCTCCTCTACCACTTGGGCGAAACGGCCGGAGCGCACATCGGACGCCCAACGTCGACGAGTTCGAAGTTGCAGGTCATCGGCGACGCCAAGATTCGTGTCCAGCAGCGCCATCGCCAACACGCGCTCGGACGCGAGACGGGCGATCTCGCTAGCAACAATTCCGCCCATCGAAAGCCCCACCAAGGCAAACCGCGGCGGTGCCGCCCGCAGGACCCGGATGGCCATAGCCGCTATCGAGTCGTCGAGCGTGAGATCGGCAACCTCACAGGGCTGATCGATTTCACGAAGCTGATCGGCAAAGACCCGCTCGTCGCACAAAGACCCAGGCAGGAAGATCACAGGCGTCGTCACCATGGAGCTCCCCCCAACAGGTCGAGGGGAGCGATATAGCCGTTGGCGTCACGACCCCATCCGGCCTCGGCCGCGGCGTTCCCGATCCTGGGATCCCAGTCAGCTCTGGCTCGGTTGTCTCCAGCGCACACGACCAGACAAGTCGCCACAGCGGACCCGGTGTTGGTGAGCTCTCGCCAGCAGCTTCCAGGAATCGACACCACGGCGCCCTCGGCGACGGTGCGAGAGATCTGGTCGTCGAGCCTGTTGTATGTGACTTGCCATTCACCCTCGACAAGGAAGAGTGCCTGGTTCTGATCGATGCGGTGAAGCCCGGTGGATGCGCCCGGCTCTAGGCGAAGCCACTCGACAGTGAAGCCGTGCGGTGTCCAGATGGGTGGGCGCTGTTGCCGGTCCTCAGTCAACCCAAAGCCAATCACCGGGGCTATCGCGCTGCCGTGACCAGGTAGAACGCTCGAGAGTAAGGCCACTTCCGACCAGTTAAGACGGTCGGGACCGACGATCCGCTCGGCAATCTCGGCATCGGTGTAGTGGTCCAGCTCACCTAATCGTGTTTCATCGATGGGGGTGATCGTGTCGTTGGTCAGCTCGCCCGCCGTCGCGTCGAGCACGGCACCCATGGGTGAGAGGTACAAGCCAGTCGATGCGGCGGCCTCGAGAACCTGCGGTGCCCACAAGATTCCACCGGTGTTGTCGCTACCCAGCACGGTGAAGAGCCAGCCGACGTCATCGCCGATGTTCTTGAACCCTCGGAAGATCCAGGTGGGTACAGAGAAGAGAGTGTTGGGCCCGATTTCGACTGTTTGCTCGCCGTACTGCCCCAGCCGCATCTCCCATCGTCCGCGCGTGCAGATTAAGACCTCAGCCGTGTAGTGCATGTGCGGGTTGTTGACGACGCCGTGGGGCATGCTGGCTGCGCCGATGTTGAAGCCGTGGGGCTCGGCGAGATTCACGATCTGGTCGGCGTTCTGGGACACGCCGGGACCGATGAAGGAGTAGCTCGCCTTACCGGCGGATCCGGGGAGTCGGACATCAATGAAGGCTTCCGTGTCGGCCACGAACTGGTGGGGCTCGATGATGCGGCGACCGACGTCGTCAACGTCGACGATCAAGTCGGCCGATGGCTGGAGGGGGGGGTTCCGTGTCATGGGCCCACCTCGCTCTGCGAGATGCGATGATCCTCAGGCCAGAGGAAACCGCGCACCGTCATGATGTCCCCAAGGGTCTGCCTCCGTCGACAGAGATCATCGAGCCGGTAGTGAAGGGAAGATCGTTGACGGCAGCGCTGACAGCAGCTGCCACATCATCTGGCGTCGCCAGGCGGCCGAGCGGGGTTGCCGCTCTTTGGGCCTCGATCATTTCGGTGGGCATGCGTGCTGCATATTCCCCGAGGACCCAGCCGGGCGAGACCGACACAACCCGGATGAAGGGTGCCAGAGCACGGCCGAGCGAGCGGGTCATCGAGTCCAGTGCCGCCTTGGATGCGCAGTAGGCCACATTTGATCCCTGGCCTGTGACGCCGGCGACCGAGGAAATGTTGATCACCACGGCATTCTCGGCAGCGTCGAGGAGTGGGCGGAGGGCCCGGATGGTGGCGAAGGGGCCGCGCCAGTTGGTAGCGAAGATCTCGTTGATGAGATCATCGTCGAGGCCGTCGAGGTCATCGTGCGGTATGGGACGAGTGACGCCAGCGCAGTTGACCAGTACGTCGAGCTGACCTACCTGGGCCTGCAGCGATCCCGCTAGCTCATCGAGTGAGGCAGGGTCGAGGACCGAGATGCGTGCAGCGCGATGACCCGGGCCGGGCAGGTCAGCCAAGAGCTGATCGGCCCGGTCGGCGGCGGTGTGGTAGCCAACGACAACGGTGAAACCGTCTTTGGCCAGCCTGCGGGCGATGGCTGAGCCGATCCCACCCGAGGCTCCGGTAATCACTGCGGTCTTCACGGGCGCACATCGCTGTAACGGCTGACGCGGATGTCGGCCTGAGCCTGGTGGCCGGCGAAGTTCTCAATCGCACAGAGGCGGCTGCAGTACTCGCCGATCAACACGCTCGAGGCCGGATCGGTGACGCGCTGGTAGGTGACGGTCTTGATGAACTTCCCCACCCAGAGACCGCCGGTGTAGCACGCCGCTCCCTGGGTGGGCAGGGTGTGGTTAGTGCCGATGACCTTGTCGCCATAGGCCACATTCGTCATCGGTCCAAGGAACAGGGCCCCGTAGTTGGTCAGGTTCTCGAGGAAGTAGTCATCGTCGTCGGTCATGACCTGCACATGCTCGAAAGCCAGCTCGTTTGCCATCGCCAACATCTCTGCGTTCTCCTCACAGACGATCACGCGGCCGTAGTCGGCCCAGGACTTCCCAGCGATGTCGGCGGTGGGCAGGTGCTGGAGTTGACGTTCCACTTCGGCGATGGTGTCCAGACCGAGTTGGCGCGAGGTGGTCAATAACACCGCAGGCGATGTTGGGCCGTGCTCTGCCTGGCCCAACAAGTCAGTGGCGCAGATCTCTCCATCCACCGTTTCGTCGGCCAACAGGAGCGTCTCGGTCGGGCCCGCAAGTAGGTCGATGCCGACCCGTCCATACAACTGCCGCTTGGCCTCGGCCACAAAGGCATTACCGGGCCCGACGAGCAGGTCGACGGGATCCACGAACTCGGTCCCCAGAGCCAGTGAAGCCACGGCTTGAACACCGCCGAGCAGGTAGATCTCGTCTGCGCCGGCCAGATGCATCGCCGTCACCGTTTCCGCTGGCACGGCACCGTTGATCGGCGGCGTGCACGCCGCCACGCGAGGAACACCGGCAACCTTCGCTGTTAGCACGCTCATGTGAGCCGAGGCCACCATGGGGTAGCGCCCACCCGGCACATAGGCCCCGACGGCCGACACCGGGATGTTCTTGTGACCCAGGATTACGCCGGGCAGCGTCTCGACCTCGATGTCGCTGAGTGACTCCAGTTGCGCCTGAGCAAAGGTCCGGATCTGGGTCTGGGCGAACCTGATGTCTGCGACCGTTGCCGGATCGACTCCTGCCACGATCGTCTCGATCTCCTCACCGGTCAGTCGGAACTGCTCGGGCTCCCAGTTGTCGAATTTGGCCGACATCTCGCGGACCGCGACCTCACCGCGAGTCTCGATGTCAGCGAGCAGCGTCTGTACACGCTCGGTCAACTCCAGGTCGGCCCCATGGGCGCCCTTGGCGGTCGCGTCCTTGAGGATCTCAGTCATTGATCCTCCGTGTGGTCCGGCCTTCGTACACGGTCCCGGGGATGATCTGGGAACGCTCGCCTGGGTCTTCGGTGTCCAGCAGCATTGCGATCGCTTCGTCGACGAGGACATCGATGGGTTGAACCAACGTGGTCAGGTCGTAGCCCGCCCACGACGCCTGGGGCAGTCCATCGAACCCTGTTAGGAGCACATCGCCCGGGACGTTGACTCCGGCAGTGCGGAGCCCGTCGATGACCCCGAACGCGACCTCGTCGCTGCCGACCATCACGACGTCGGGTAGTTCCAACCCTTCGCTGATTTGAGAGGCCACCTTGTAGCCCGCGTCGTACGTGAAGGCGCCAGCCTCGATGTATGGACAGGCAATCCCGAGATCTCCCAAGGACTTGGCCGCTCCGCGATAGCGCATCTGATCTGTCGACGCCGCTGCTACGCCACCCACGAAAATCGCTGTCGCCACACCCTGAGCAGCGACGTGTTCGACGAGTGCGCTGGTTCCTGCCTCGTTGTCCACGGAGACCAATGGCAACAGGCCTGTTGCGGTCGGCTGGTTGAACGCGACGACGCGAGGGCCCGGCCGACGCATCCGCACAAGATGTTCCTGACTGATCGTCGACGATGCCAGCACCAGGCCGTCCAACCGGTACTGCTCCACTGCATCTAGAGCGTCGACGACGTGATCTGCATCGGCGAAGGAGAACAAAAGCAGTTGTTTACCTTTTTCGGCCAGTCGCCGAGAGAACGACGTGATGACGGACTGCCAGTACTCACCCTGTGTCGGGACGACAGCACCGACGATGTCGGTGCGCTGCGATTTGAGGCTTCGCGCGATCGCGTTCGGGACATATCCGATGCGATTTGCCGCGTCCCTGACGCGCTGTTGGGTGTCAGGCGCGACAAGGTCGGGCGAGGAGAAGACTCGGGTGACCGTCGCCTGAGAAACGCCCGCCTCTGCTGCCACATCGTGCGACGTGACTGGTTGGCGACGACCCTCTCGGCCTTGTGGGTTGTTCACGACCGTGACCGCGCGACACCAGGAGACGATCGAATAGCGCAGCGCTCTCCCCCAGCCACGCGTCAGAACCTAATGACTACGTAGTCATACGTCAACACAGCAACCAGCCCGCGGATGACCACTCCACTGCCCGCGCAGGCCCGTCTCAGTGACGGTGCCGCAGAATTTGTTTCCAGACGGCCACCTCGTCGAACAGGACAAACTCTCGACGAAGTCCCCAGGGGCCGTACTCGGCATGGCTGATTCCCATCACGTGCACGGGAGCACCACTCGGTTCGCCGAAGTGGCCCGGGCCGTCATGGGTGCCAGTAATCGACCAGCGGACCGCAGCCCGGAGGCCAAGTCCGTCATCTTGGCGGCCGATTACGTGGTGGACCCGAAACTCGGCGGTGGGTAACGACGTGCGAATGCCCGCCCAGAAGCACGCTGCGTCGGCCCACCCATGCCCGACATGCCCACCAGGCTGCTCCATTTGAACAGCGCGGTCGTAGATGGTTGTGACGTCGACATCGTCGGCGGTGATTAGCTGTTTGAGCTCCTTCGCATACCGCTGTCCAGACGAGTGATCGTTACCCTTGCCGAGGTACACCGCGGGAGGTTCGGACTGTGACATCAGCGGAAACACTGCCTGTTCAGCATTGCCTTCCGCCTCGACCTGGCGAGCTGCAAACATCTCTGGCGTAGATCCCAACTGTCGCACGATGGCTCCGAGATCACGCACGAGCCACTCGTCGTAGATCTGATTCGCCCGGGCTGCGCAGTCCGCAATTACCCGGTATCGCAGATGGGTGCCGGTTGCCTCGCCGAAGGCTCCGTCGCCAAGATGCGTTGCTGTCGAGAAGATGCGATGAGATGAGAAAAATCCGCCGTGGCCATCCTCGCTCCAGATCACGTCCTCGCCGAGGAGCTGGCGGTCAGGGAACTCTTCCAACGTGGCGTGGGTGGCTGCGATCACCGCCTCGCTCCCCACCACGTATCCGTCCGGCGACCGGACCGGAATGTCCGCGGTGTAGTACTCCCTGAGGCGCTCGACGTTGCGGTCTTCCCAGATCTCCTTGGTGATGCCCAAGATATAACTTGGCGGGTCGTTGAACCGTTGATCGAAATCTCGCACTGGCCCCTCCCTAGCGCCGCCGGTTTTCACGACCGAAGATGACTACGTATACAGCACCGTACATGTTGCAGATCAACTCCAAAGTCGGTCTTCACGACAGGAACTCGCATGAATTTTACGATCACAGCACTCGACGCACCCATCGCCGCACTCGGCGAATCACCGGTGTGGTGTCCCGAGGAGGTCATCTTGTACTGGGTCGACATCGACGGCAAGACGATCCATCGCCACGACCCGGCCACCGGAACCCACGGTACGAGATCCATCGACGGGCGGCCCGGCTCGATCGCCCTCACTTCTACGCCCGGTCGTCTCCTGATCGCCAGCGAACACCGCCTGCTCGAGCTCGATTGGGACACCGGAGCGGTCACCCCGTTCGTTGATCTCGAAGCGGCGAGTACCGGCAACCGGCTAAATGACGGCTGCTGCGATTCTTCCGGTCGGTTCGTCGTTGGTTCGATGTGCGCGGACACAAACGCCGGACGTACCACGGGAACGCTTCACCGGATCCACCACAGTGGCGAGGTAGAAACACTACGAACCCACATCGGGGTCACCAACGGACTGGCCTTCGACGTCACGCGAAACCGCATGTACTTCGCCGACACGCCAACGGAACGGGTGCTCGTCTTCGACTACGAGCCCTCCACTGGCGCTCTGTCCAACCAACGTCTCTTCTTCGACTACCACGAATACCCCGGCAAACCAGACGGAGCATGTGTCGATGCCGACGGCTGCTACTGGTCGGCCTCTGTCTATGGGTGGGCGCTGCTACGGATCACTCCTGACGGTGACGTCGACTGCCGCATCGAACTCCCAATCCAGAAACCATCCATGCCGTGCTTCGGTGGAGCAAATCTCGACACGCTCTTCGTCACTACCATCGGTGCTGGCGGGACTATCCCATCAGAACCTGGGCGGGATGGCTTCGAACCAGGTGCCACGCTCGCTATCGAAGGCCTGGGAGTCAAAGGGATCGTCGAGCCACGATTCGCCGGCGCGACCCGTTGAGGATGACCGGCCACTGCCTAAACCTGCCGACCTGGATCGCGAAGGCCTCGAAAGGCAAGCTCTTCGAGGTTTAATCCCCGACCGTCGTCGAGGTGGTCGTTGACATCCAGACACTTGGTGTCGGAGGGGGGACTTGAACCCCCACGTCCTTTCGGACACCAGCTCCTTAGGCTGGCGCGTCTGCCAATTCCGCCACTCCGACGTGGCTCCGGATCGCCCCGGATCGGCAGTCAATCTAGCGGCCATACCGCTGCTCCCCGGCAGCAGCCACCCGTGTCCCATCCATGTTCGGGCATCAACGCCGCCGACCCGCTGGCCACCGGTCGTCCGGTAGGTCGCCCCGTCAGTCGATGGTCAATGATCACCACATGTCCGACATCCAGTCCGAACGCCGCGACTCCACCGCGCTGATCACCCTCGACAACCCTGAGGCCTTCAACGCGCTCACACCGACGATGACCAGCGGCCTGGTCAGTGCTCTGCGCGAGGCCGCCGCCGACCGCACGTGTCGGACCATCGTCCTCACCGGGCGGGGCGAGCGGGCCTTCTGCGCCGGGGTGGACGTCAAGTCGGTGGCCCAGCGGGACGCCGATGCCGGAACCCGCACCGGGTCCTCAGCCGATCCCATAGAGGCCCAGTTCCAGAACCTGCACCACGAGCTGGCCGCCATCATCCGGACCATCCACACTCTGCCCGTCCCGGTCATCGCAGCGGTCAACGGCCACGCCATCGGCGGTGGCTTCGCCATTGCGGCAGCAAGCGACCTGCGGGTGGCATCGGACAACGCCGCCTTCACCGATGGCTTCGTGAGCCGTGGGATCTCGGGCTGCGAGCTGGGCCTCTCCTACTTCCTCCCCCATCTGGTCGGAGCATCCACGGCCTTCGACTGGATGCTCACCGGGCGGCGGGTGTACGCCGACGAGGCGCTCTCGACCGGCCTGGTGCGCCGGGTCGTACCGGTCAGCGAGGTGGTCGACGCCGCCCTGGAGATCGGTGAGCAGATCGCGAAGCTGGCGCCGATGGCGGTCACCATGACCAAGGAGACCATGTGGGCGAACCTGCAGGCCCCCAGCCTCGACCACGCCCTGGCCTTCGAGTCCCGGACCCAGGTGATGACCCGCAACACCGGCGATGCCGCCGAGGCGCGCCTGGCCTTCCTCGAGAAGCGGGACCCGGTATTCGACGCCCCGGACAACCCGCGGCCGGTGCGCTGAACAGGAACGCTCTCTGAACCGAGGACCTGACCGTCGGTCACCGACCGCCAGAGGGCGGGCCCTGCCGAACTGGCAGGGCGGGCCGAGGCCTGGCTAGAAGAGCAGGCCGAGGGTGATCGTGGTGAAGGCGAAGACCAGTGCCGTGAGGACGGTGATCCGGTCCAGGTTCTGCTCCACCACGGTGGAACCGGCGGTCTGGGCACCGATGCCCCCGCCGAACATGTCGGAGAGGCCACCGCCCTTGCCGCTGTGCAGCAGGACCAGGAAGATGAGGCCGAGCCCTGAGCTGGCCTGGATGATGGCGACGATCACGAACATGATGGCCTGAGGCTATCGGTGACCGGACGGTCAGCCGACCAGTCGGTAGGCGATGATCCGTGCGAATTCGTCAGCGTCCAGGGAGGCCCCACCGACGAGTGCCCCGTCGATGTCCGGCTGGCCCATGAGATCCGGGGCGTTGACCCCCTTCACCGATCCGCCGTACTGGATCCGCACTCCGTCGGCCGCCTCGGCGCCCCACTTGGAGCGCACCACTCCACGAATGCCGCCGCACATCTCCTGTGCGTCCTCCGGCGTGGCCGTCCTGCCGGTACCGATCGCCCAGATGGGCTCGTAGGCGATGACCAGGCCGGCCACCTGTTCGGCCTTCAGGCCGGCGAGGCCTGCGAGCACCTGGCGTTCCACCTTCGCAGCGGCCCCGTCAGCCTCACGTTCCACGAGGGTCTCCCCGCAGCACATGATCGGGGTCATGCCGTTGGCCAGGACGGCCTTCACCTTGCGGTTCACCTCGTCGTCCGTCTCGCCGAACAGCTCCCGACGCTCCGAGTGGCCGACGATCACCACCGACACGTTCATCTTGGCAAGCATCGCCGGGGAGACCTCCCCGGTGAACGCACCCTTCGCCTCCCAGTGGCAGTTCTGTGCCCCGAGCGCGATCGGGATGTCGTCCGACTCCAGGACGGTCTGGATGGACCTGAGGTCCGTGAACGGCGGATGGACGGACACGTCGACCACGTCGTAGTCGTTCCGTGACAACGCGTAGCTGAGCTTCTGGACCATCTGGATGGCCTCGAAGTGATTGTGGTTCATCTTCCAATTTCCGCTGATGAGCGGCTTGCGATCGGCCATCTTCGGCTCCCTCTCCAGATCCCTGTCTAGTTCCCGGTCGACCCGTGCTCGCCGCGCAGCGCCGCCAGGCCCGGCAGGTCGCCCTTCTCGATCAACTCCAGCGCAGCACCACCGCCGGTCGAAACGTGGTCCATCCTGTCGGCCAGGCCGAACTGGCGGGCGGCCGCCGCACTGTCACCGCCGCCCACGACGGTGAAGCCGCGGCAGTCTGCGACGGCCTCGGCGACGGTACGGGTTCCGGCGGCGAACCGGGGGTCCTCGAACACGCCCATGGGCCCGTTCCACAACACGGTTCGGGCCTCGGCGATCACGTCGCAGAACTCCACGGCCGAGCCGGGACCGATGTCGAGGCCCATCCAACCGTCGGGCATCGACGTGCCGACCTGGCGTACCTCTCCCCCGGCCGACGGATCGCCGATCCTCCCGCCGGGTCCCAGGGCCGTGATGTCCAACGGCAGCCGGATCGGCGCACCGGAATCCAGCAGCCGGGCACAGTCCTCGATGAGGTCCTCCTCAAGGAGGGACGAGCCGACGTTGGCTCCCTTCGCCGCAAGGAAGGTGAAGCACATGCCACCACCCACTATGAGCTCGTCGACCACGTCCAGGAGGGCCCCGATGACGCCCAGCTTGTCGCTCACCTTGGCTCCGCCCAGGATCCCCACGAACGGGTGGCGGGCAGAGTCGCGCAGGCCGGAGAGGACCTCCACCTCCCGGGCCAGGAGACGGCCGGCTGCTGACGGCAGGTGCCGGGGAGGGCCCACGACCGAGGCGTGTGCCCGGTGCGAGGCGCCGAAGGCGTCGTTCACATAGGCGTCGTAACCCTCGATGAGGCGCTCGGTGAAGCCCGGGTCGTCAGCCGTCTCGCCGGGATCGAACCGGAGGTTCTCAAGCAGTTCCACACCGGGGACCAGCTCTACGAGCCTCGCCCGGACCGGTTCCATGGAATACGCCGGATCAGGCGAACCGCCGGGACGCCCCAGGTGGGAACAGGCCGTGACATGGGCTCCGGCATCCAGCAGGTAGCGCAGGGTGGGCAGCGCCGCCCTGATGCGCAGGTCGTCGGTGATGGTCCCGCCGGCGAGGGGGACGTTGAAGTCGCAGCGGACCAGCACCCGTCGACCGTTCAGGTCGCCGAGGTCCTCCAGTCGGGGAACGTCCACGGAATCGGCGAGCCGGCCCGCCTAGCGGCGCTTTCCGGCCTTCGCCTTCTTCGTCCGTCGGGTGCCCACGATCCTCGCCAGGTCCACCAGGCGGGTCGAGTAGCCCATCTCGTTGTCGTACCAGCCGAAGACCTTCACCATCTTCCCAGCGGCCATGGTGAGTCCGGCGTCGAACGTGCACGAGGCCGGCCGACCCACGATGTCGGATGACACCAGCGGTTCCTCGCTGTAGTCCAGGACCTTGGAGAGGGGTCCCCTGCGGGCCGCCGCGGCGAAGGCGGCGTTGACCTGCTCGACCGTGGCCGGCTTCCTGAGGATTCCCACGAAGTCGGTGATCGACCCGTCCGGGATCGGCACCCGCAGGGAGATGCCGTCCAGCTTCCCCTTCATCTTGGGCATGACCAGGCTGGTGGCCCTGGCTGCGCCGGTGGAGGTGGGCACGATGTTGATGGCCGCCGCCCTGGCCCTCCGGAGGTCACTGTGGGGACCGTCCACCAGGCTCTGGTCGCCGGTGTAGCCGTGCGTCGTCGTCATGAAGCCCTGCTCCACCCCGAATGCGTCGTCCAGGACCTTGATCATCGGAACGAAGCAGTTCGTGGTGCACGAGGCGTTGGAGACGACGTGGTGCTTCGCCGGGTCGTAGTCGTCGTCGTTCACGCCGACCACGAAGGTGGCGTCGGCGTCGCCGGAGGGCGCCGAGATGATGACCTTGCCGGCTCCCGAGTCGAGGTGCAGGGCCGCGCTGTCACGGCTCGTGAAGAAGCCGGTCGACTCGATCACGACGTCCACGCCGAGGTCTCCCCACGGCAGGTCTGCCGGGTTCCGCTCTGAGAGGACCTTGATCTTCTGGCCGTCCACGGTGATGCCGTCCCTGGTGGCCTTCACCCGGGCGTCGAGACGGCCGTGGACCGAGTCGTTGGCCAGGAGGAACGCCATGGTGTCGATGGACCCCAGGTCGTTGACGGCGACGAACTCCAGGTCCGCGCCCCGGGCCCTGGCCGCCCGGAAGAAGTTGCGGCCGATTCGGCCGAATCCATTGATGCCCACACGGACTGTCATGGAAAGTGCTGCCTCCTGCGCTGGGGCGTCGCCCAGCTGTTGCGAAACGGTCGATGCCCTCATGGCACCGGATCCCCGCATTGATAGCCGATCGTCCAGCCGTCTACACGGTTTCCCAGGTGGAAAAGGCTCACAAGTTCGCGACGGAGCAGGTGGCCAACGCTGCGCCCAGCGCAACCGGGTCGTGGATCAACCCACCCGGGGCCGATACGGGCGCCCGCATGACGGGGCAGCGCCCGGAGACGGCCTCCTCGAACACATCGTCCACCAGGACCACGTCAGGCCGGACCCCGTGGTCCTCCAGGACCTCCAGCTGGTCGTCGATCAGCTCAGGCGACTCGACGTCCGGCACGAGGTTCGCCACCAGGACCAGCGGGCCTGAACGAGCCGCCAGTGCCCTCAACACGTCGGGTGCGAGGGTGGCCGCCAGCACGCTCGTGTAGAACGAACCCGGGCCCAGCACCACCTGGTCAGACCCGGAGATGGCCGCCACCACCTCCGGTGGCGACGACACGTCCGGTGGCACGAGCCGGAGCCTCACGATCCCGGAAGCCCGATGGACGGCCACCTGCCCCTCCACCTCCCAGTCCCCGGTGTCAGCCACCAGGTCCACCGGTCGACTCGTGGCCGGCAGCACCCGGCCCACGGCTCCCACCAGGCGACCCACCTCGTCCAGCGCACCCACGAGGTCCTCGCCGGCGCCCACGAGACCAGCAATGAGGAGGTTCCCGAGGGCGTGCCCATCCAACTCCCCACCGGAGAACCTCCACCCCAGCTCGGCCGTGAGCATCGAACCGTCACCCAGGGCCTCGAAGCAGCGACGGAGGTCGCCGGGAGCCGGACCACCTTCGGACGCCCTGATCCGTCCACTGGAACCGCCGTCGTCGGCAATGGAGACCACCGCCGTGACCTCCTCCGCATAGGTCCGGATGGCCCGCAGGCTGGTCGCCAGGCCATGGCCTCCACCCAGGGCGCAGACCCGACGCGGGGTGCTCACCGCTCGAGGTCGCGGTGGCTGACCACCGGATCGAAGCCCCTGCCCCTGAGCATCTCGGCGACCGTCTCGGCTACGGCCACCGACCTGTGCCGCCCGCCCGTACAACCAAAGGCCACCGACAGGTACGACTTGCCCTCCGACACGTACGACGGCATCAGGACGGCCAGCATGTCGTCCAACTGGTCCAGGAAGTCCTGCGTGGCCTCATGGCTGAGCACGTACTCGCTCACCGGCCCGTCACACCCGTTCAACGGTCGCAGGTCCGGGATCCAGTGGGGGTTGGGGAGGAACCTGCAGTCGAATACGAGGTCGGCGTCCCGGGGTAGGCCGTGCTTGTACCCGAACGAGGTGATCGTCGTGCGCATCGGACGGTCGTCCACCTCGCCGTAGAGGGCCGACACCCTGTCCCGCAGCTCGTGCACGTTCAGGTCCGAGGTGTCCAGGACCAGGTCTGCGGCGGCCCGTACGGGCTCCATGACGTCCCTCTCAGCCTCGATGGCCTCCTGGAGGCCGCTATCCACCGGGAACGGGTGCGGGCGCCTGCTGCTCTCGTAGCGGCGCACCAGGGCCTCGGTGGAACAGTCCAGGAAGACCACGCGGAGGCGTTCCCCCGTAGCCCTCAACTCCTCCACCGCCCGGAGCGTCTCGCCGCCGGCCAGGTCCGCCCTCAGGATGAACGCCACCCGGTCCCACGTGGACCCACCACCCAGGGCCAGGTCCGCCACCTTTGAGCTGATCTCCGGTGGGAGGCGGTCGATGACGAACCAACCGAGGTCCTCGAGGTCCTTGGCGAACTCGCTGCGCCCCGCGCCCGAGAGACCGGTGATCACCAGCAGGTCGCTCATGGGAGCAGCGTAGACGCAGCCCGTATGGCCCTACCCCGCAGCAGGTGCTCCTCAGCCCTCCCGCTCCGCGACCAGCACCAGGAGGCGTGGGATCGTGGCGGCCTCCCGGTACTCCGACGCCCGGGCCAGGAAGCCCTCCGGGGGTGCGGGCTCGTGCATTCGCCGCAACACCAGTCCGTGGTCGGCCATGGCGTTCACGTAGCGGCTGAGTGGCCTGTGCACGAACGGCAGGAAGACGTCCCTGTTGACCTCCTCCAGCTGGATCGACTCGACCAGGTACGGGCCGATACGCCAGTACTGCTCAGGTGGATCCAGGACCTGGTCGTCGATCCAGCCGCTGCCCGGTGTCTGCAGGATCGGGTGGTTCAGGAAGAAGGCGAACCGCCCACCGGGGCGCAGTACCCGGGCCACCTCTGAGATGGCCTCGTCCACAGCCTCGATGTGCTCGAAGACGAGGCAGGCGACCACGGCATCGAAGGTGGCCTCGGCGAAGGGCATGCGATCCGCCCCGGCCCGCAGGTAGGCCGGGCCGCCACCGCGCGCCACCGCCTCCGTGACCTGGGCAGCGGCGGGATCGATGCCTATCGTCGTGGAGGCACCGCCGGCGGCCGCCACACGACTCACCTGGCCCTCGCCGGCCCCCACGTCCAGGACCCGGTCGTAGCCGGCCAGCAGGTCGGCCGCCAGGGGCAGGATCTGCTCGGTGTACTCGGCGTCGGCACCGTCGGTGAAGCCCTCCTGCCACCAGCCGGCGTGTCGTTCCCACGGGTCGGTCACGTCGTCCATGCCGGGAGCGTCCCACACCGCTGGCCCCGACAGGGCCACCGTCCGGACTGCAGCATCCACCTTTGCTACCCATAGCCTGCGCGGTCGTGTCCGCCCTCTTCGCCCTCGCCTCGGCAGCGCTGTTCGGCGCCGGCGACTTCTTCGGCGGGCTGGCGGCCCGGCGCACCCGTGTGCTCACCATCGTGGCCGCCTCCCACGTCATCGGCCTCTGCCTCATCGTGGTCGTCGCCCCGTTCATGGCAGACACGTTCACGACCGGCGACTTCCTCCTGGGCGGACTGGCCGGAGCGTTCGGATGTGTGGGCATCGCCTGCCTGTACCACAGCCTCGGACGGGGCCCCATGGCCGTGGTGGCTCCGATAACAGCTGTCGGATCGGCCGCCCTGCCGGTGCTGTGGGGCGTCCTCTCCGGGGAGCGGCTCACGACGCTGAACCTCCTGGGGATCCTCATCGGCCTCACTGCCATCGTCCTGGTGTCGTCGACTCCGGGCCATGTCGGGAAGGTGTCGCGGGGCCTCGTCCTGGAGGCGATGCTGGCCGGCGCCGGCTTCGGTGGATTCATGATCGCCATCGGTGCCACCGACTCCACCACCACGCCGTGGCCACTGGTCGCCGCCCGGATCGTGTCGGCGGGCCTCGCCGTGATCCTGATCCTCCGCTCCGGTGGGTCGCCTATTCCCCGTCGCTCCGATGGTGCCCTGGGTGCGATCGTGGCCGCCGGGCTCTTCGACATGACCGGCAACCTGGCCTTCCTCCTGGCCGTGAACCATGGGCGACTGAGCCTCGCGGCGGCGATCAGCGCCCTCTATCCGGCAATGACCGTCCTGCTGGCCCGGACGGTGCTGGGCGAACGGATGAGTGCCAACCAGATCGTCGGCATGGTCGTGGCTGTCGGTGCCGTGGGACTGATGGTCGGAGGCTGACCTGGGGTCACCCCGGCCTGTGGGCCTTGGCGAACACGGCCTCGCCGACCGCGTCGGGCAGCCAGCTGAGGGCGACCAGGTCCTCCAGCGGGGCCCGCTGCACGGCCCTCACCCCGCCGAACGCCGCCACCAGCCGCTTGCGGCGGGTGGGACCCAGCCCGGGGATCCCATCCAGCACCGAACCCGTCATGCGCTTCGAGCGAAGCCGGCGGTGGTAGTCGATGGCGAACCGGTGGGACTCGTCGCGGATCCTCTGTAGCAGGTAGAGCCCCTCGGACCCACGCTCCAGCTTCACCGGCTCGGACGACCCCGGCCGGAAGACCTCCTCGAGCTGCTTGGCGAGCGAGGCGACAGGAATGCGGTCGGCCAGGCCCAGCTCGGCCACCACCCGTTCGGCCACACCCAGCTGACCCTTCCCCCCATCCACCAGGAGTAGCTGCGGAGGATACGAGAAGCGCCCGGGGCGCTCTTCGACGGGCAACGCCTGCTCCTCCAGGAAGGCGGTGAGGCGTCGGGTGAGCACCTCGGCCATGGCCGCGTAGTCGTCGTTGCCGTCCACCTGTCGGATCTTGAAGCGCCGGTACTCGGACGTCCTGGGCAGGCCGTCCTCCATCACCACCATGGAACCCACGTAGTCGGTGCCCTGGAGGTGGCTCATGTCGTAGCACTCGATGCGCAACGGGGCCTCCGGTAGGCCCAGGGCCTCCTGCAGCTCGCTGAGGGCCCGGGCCCGGGTGTTGTGGTCGGCCGCACGCTTCAGCCGGTGTCGGACGAATTCCTCCTCAGCGTTGCGGGTGACCGTCTCCAGCAGGGAGCGCCGGTCCCCGCGCTTAGGCACCCGGATGGTCACCGGGGCACCGCGTTCGACAGCCAACCACTCGGCCAGCAGGGCACCACCCTCCGGCTCGTGGGGGACCAGCACCTCCCTGGGTATCCCCCGCGGTGGATCGGACCGGTAGTGGGCGGCCACCACCTCGGCCACCAGTTGGCCACTGTCCAGATCGTCGGCCCTGTCCACCACGAAGCCCTTGCGCCCGACGACGCGCCCCCGGCGCACGTAGAACACCTGGGCTGCCGCCTCCAGGTCGTCACCCGCCAGGCCGATCACGTCCAGGTCCTCGTCCCTGGCGGCGACCATCGTCTGCTTCTCCAGTACCTTCTGGACGCTGGCCAGGCGGTCCCGGAGGCGGGCGGCAACCTCGAACTCCAGGTCAGCCGAGGCCTCGGCCATCTCCCTCTTCAACCGGTCGACCACCTCGTCCGTGTCCCCGTCGAGGAACCTCAGCAGGCCCTTCACTATCCCGTCGTAGTCCTCGCGTGTCACCTCGCCGACGCACGGGCCGCTGCACTTCTCTATGTGGAAGAGGAGGCACGGCTTCCCCATGCGCTGGTGGGTTGCGAACTTGGAGTCGGTGCAGGTCCGGGCGGGGAAGGTCCGCAGCAGCTGGTCCAGCGTCTCGCGTATGGCGCCGGCATGCCCGTACGGCCCGAAGTACTTCACGCCGCGCCTGCGCTTTCCCCGGGTGACCATCGGCCGTGGCCATTCGTCACCCACGGTGACCGCCAGGAACGGGTAGGACTTGTCGTCCTTCAGGTCGACGTTGAAGCGCGGCCGGTGCTCCTGGATGAGGTTGAACTCCAGCATCAGGGCCTCCAGCTCGTTGGCGACCTGGATCCACTCCACCGTCGTGGCCTCGTCGAGCATCTGGGCCGTCCGGTTGGCCATCGTCTCCCGACGCCCGAAGTAGCTGCCCAGACGGTTCCGGAGGCTCTTGGCCTTGCCCACGTACAGGACGCGGCCCTCGGCATCACGGAACTGGTAGGACCCCGGTGCATCAGGCACGGTGCCCGCTGCTGGACGTTCGACCATTCACAGAGGGTATGGGCCGCACGTCCCCCGTGTAGGTGTCGGGTCGTCGCCCGTCACACCCCTGCCCTACACTCATGGTGCCGGCCTGGTTTCCGGCTACATATCAGCACCCGAGGCCGACAACCCCGTGGTGAGGCGTCCAGGCTGCCCCCACCGGCCGATAATCGGGAGCTCTACAGAGAGGCTCGAGGGCTTCGACATGCTGAGACTCCAGGCACCGCTCCCTGAGCGGTTCATAGCCGATGACCCGGCCAACGACGCCAGGATCCGGGCGGCCAGGGAGGCCCTGGGCGACCGGGTCTACATCCTCGGCCACCACTACCAGCGCGACGAGGTGATCGCATGGGCAGACGCCCGCGGCGACTCCTTCCGACTCTCCCAACTGGCCATGGAACACCCCGAGGCCGACTACATCGTGTTCTGCGGCGTCCACTTCATGGCAGAGTCGGCCGACATCCTGACCGGCGACCACCAGCAGGTGATCCTCCCCGACCTGAACGCCGGTTGCTCCATGGCCGACATGGCGGACCTGGACGAGGTAGAGGACGCATGGGAGGAGATCTCCCGGGTCACCGACATCGACCGGGTGGTGCCCATCACCTACATGAACTCATCGGCCGCCATCAAGGCCTTCGTGGGCGAGCACGGCGGTGCGGTATGCACGTCGACCAACGCCCGGGCAATCCTGGAATGGGCCTTCAAACGGGGCGACAAGGTGCTGTTCCTCCCAGACCAGCACCTCGGCCGCAACACCGGCGTGGCCATGGGATACGGCCTGGAGGACATGGCAATCTGGGACCCACGCCGTGACCGGGGAGGCCTCGAGGAGGCCCAGGTGAAGGAGCTCACGTTCCTGCTGTGGCGGGGCCACTGCTCCGTCCACCAACGGTTCACCCCAGCCCTGGTCGACGCCTTCCGCTCGGAGTTCCCCGACGGCGAGGTGATCGTCCACCCTGAGTGCCCGCATGAGACCGTCCAGGCGGCCGACCGGGCCGGCTCCACCGACTTCATCATCCGGGCCGTGGAAGCCGCTCCTGCGGGCTCCGAGTTCGGAATCGGTACCGAGATCCACCTCGTCAGCCGGCTGGCCGCAGAGCACCCCGACAAGCGGATCGTGTCCCTGGACCCGATGGTCTGCCCGTGCTCGACCATGTTCAGGATCGACTCCGCCCACCTGGCCTGGATCCTGGAGGGCCTGGTCGAGGGCCGCGTGGAGAACAGGATCACGGTGGATGGCGAGACCGCCCGGTGGGCAAGGGTCGCCCTCGACAGGATGTTGTCGATTACCTGAGCAGCATCTCGGCCAGGAAGTGGCCGGTGTAGCTCTCCGACACCTCGGCCACCTGTTCCGGAGTGCCGATGGCGATCACGGCACCACCCCCGGCGCCTCCCTCAGGGCCGAGGTCCACCAACCAGTCGGCGGTCTTCACGACATCCAGGTTGTGCTCGATCACGATGACGGTGTTCCCGTTGTCCACGAGTCGGTTCAGCACGCCCAGGAGCTTGCGGACGTCCTCAAAGTGGAGCCCCGTGGTGGGTTCATCCAGGATGTAGACGGTGTGGCCGGTCGGTCGCCGCGCCAGCTCGCTGGCCAGCTTCACCCGCTGGGCCTCCCCGCCCGAGAGGGTGGGTGCCGACTGGCCGAGGCGCACATAGCCCAGCCCCACGTCCACCAGCGTCTGCATGTGGCGGGTGATGGCAGGCTGCTTGTGGAAGAAGCCCAGCGCCTCGTCGCAGGACATGTCAAGCACGTCTGCGATCGTCCGCCCCTTGAACCGGATGTCCAGGGTGTCCCTGTTGTAGCGCTGCCCCTTGCAGACCTCGCAGACGACGTAGACGTCGGGCAGGAAGTGCATCTCGATCCGGATCGTGCCGTCCCCGGCGCAGGCCTCGCACCGACCACCCTTCACGTTGAAGCTGAACCGGCCGGGCTGATAGCCCCGGATACGGGACTCCTCGGTCTTGGCGAAGAGCTTCCTGACGTGGTCGAAGACACCCGTGTAGGTGGCGGTGTTGGAGCGGGGCGTCCGGCCGATCGGGGCCTGGTCGATGTTGATGACCTTGTCGACCAGCTCGGCGCCCTCCAGGGCCGTGTGCAGCCCGGGTGGCACCTTGGAGCGGTACACCTTCTGCATGAGGGCCTTGTGCAGTATCTCGTTCACCAGGGTTGACTTCCCCGACCCCGAGACGCCGGTCACGGCCACGAAGCATCCCAGCGGGAACTCCACCTGGATGTCCCGCAGGTTGTTCTCACGGGCGCCCCGTACCCGGAGGCTGTCGCCATCGGCGGGCCGACGGACCTGCGGTACCAGGATCCCCCGTTCCCCGGAGAGGTACTGGCCGGTGAGGGAACGCTTCGACCTGAGGAGCCCCTCGAGGTCCCCGGAGTGGACGATCTCACCGCCGTGCTCCCCCGCCCCCGGACCAATGTCCACCACGTGGTCGGCGGCCCGGATGGTCTCCTCGTCGTGCTCCACGACGATCACCGTGTTGCCGAGGTCCCTGAGGCGCTCCAGGGTCTCGATGAGGCGACGGTTGTCCCGCTGGTGGAGGCCGATGGACGGCTCGTCCAGCACGTACAGCACCCCGACGAGGCCGCTGCCGATCTGGGAGGCGAGGCGGATGCGCTGCGCCTCCCCGCCGGCCAGGGTTGCCGCCGACCGGGACAGGCTGAGGTAGTCGAGGCCGACGTCGAGCAGGAAGCCCAGCCGGGCGTTGACCTCCTTCAGGACCTGTTCTGCAATGGTCGACTCCCGATCCGTCAACTCCAGTTCCGTCAGGACCCTGGCGGCCTCGGCGATCGAAAGGCCGCAGACCTCCGACAGGGAGTGCCCGTCGATCGTCACGGCCAGGGAGAGCGGGTTCAGGCGCGCTCCTCCGCAGTCCGGGCATGCCACCTGGCGCATGTAGCCCTCGATCTGGTCCCGCTGCACGTCCGTCTCGGCGTCCTTGTGGCGACGTCGCAGGTAGGGCATCACCCCTTCGAAGTTGGCCGAGTAGACGCGGGAACGGCCGAAGCGGTTCTTGTACCTGACCTTCACCCGCCCTCCGATGCCGCCCTCCATGAGGGTCCGACGGTGCTTGGCCGAGAGCTTCCGCCAGGGCGTCCCGGGATCGATCTCCTGATCCTCGGCGACCGCTTCGATGAGACGGGCGAAATAGCGGTTCCGGCCACCTGACCATGGGGCGATGGCTCCCTCCGAGAGGCTCAGGTCGGGATTGGGGACAACCAGCTCGGCATCCACCTCGAAGACCGATCCGAGGCCGTTGCAGTGGCTGCAGGCCCCGTAGGGGCTGTTGAAGGAGAAGTTCCGGGGCGCCAGGTCCTCGAAGGACCTGCCGTCGCTGGGGCGCGAGAGATGCTGGCTGAACACGATGGTCCGGGGCTCCACCGGCTGGCCGTCCTCGTCCACCTCGCCGTCGCGTGGAAGCACCTGGATCTCCGCAATCCCCTCGGCCAGGGCCAGCGCCGTCTCCATCGACTCGGTGAGGCGACGTTCCAGGCCGTCGCGCAGCACCAGGCGGTCGACCACCACCTGGATCGTGTGCATCTCGTAACGGGCCAGGTCCACCTCGTCGCCCAGGTCGTGCGGCTCGCCGTCCACGATCACACGGCTGAATCCCTGCGCCGCCAGGTCCGCCAACAGGGTGTCGTAGGTGCCCTTGCGGCCACGCACCACCGGTGCGAGGACCTGGAACCGGGTGCCCTCCTCCATTTCGAGTACCCGGTCCACGATCTGCTGCGGGGTCTGTCGAACGAGGCGTTCGCCGGTCTCCGGATCGTGCGGCACGCCGATCCGGGCGTAGAGCAGGCGAAGGTAGTCGTAGACCTCGGTGATGGTCCCGACGGTGGAACGGGGGTTGCGAGACGCGCTCTTCTGGTCGATCGAGATCGCCGGTGAGAGCCCCAGGATGAAGTCCACGTCGGGCTTGTCCATCTGCCCGAGGAACTGGCGGGCGTACGCCGAGAGCGACTCCACGTAGCGACGCTGGCCCTCCGCGTAGATGGTGTCGAAGGCCAGCGACGACTTCCCGGAGCCGGAGATGCCGGTGAAGACGATGAGCCGGTCCCGCGGGAGGTCCAGGTCCACGTCCCTGAGGTTGTGCTCGCGTGCACCCTTGACGATCAACCGGTCGGACATCGCCGGCGAGCCTACGCCCGCGCCGGCGGGAGCCACGGGCCGGCGAGTGGAGTCGCGCCGAGGACGTCGGGGTCGTACGGGAGCATGCTCAGACCGCCTCGGAGAGGTCCCGGAGCTCCCGTTCGATCTCCCTTATCTCATCCCGGAGCCTGGCTGCGTACTCGAACCTGAGGTCGGCGGCGGCCTCTCCCATCTCCTGCTCGAGAGTGGACAGGAGGCGCTGCAGGTCATCCAGGCCCATCGAGGCGAAGTCCTGCACCAGGCGCTCGGTACGGCGCCGCCGCCCCGCCGGAGTCGGGGCCTTGGAACCGGGCCGGATCATCTCCAGGATGTCGCTCACCGCCTTGCGGATGGTCTGCGGGTCGATGCCGTGCTCCAGGTTGTACGCCTCCTGCATGCTCCGGCGCCGCATCGTCTCGCCGATGGCCCGCTGCATCGAGGGGGTCACCGAATCGGCGTACATGACGACCTCCCCGTCCACGTTCCGGGCCGCCCGGCCGATCGTCTGGACCAGCGAGGTCTCGCTCCGGAGGAACCCCTCCTTGTCGGCGTCCAGGATCGCCACCAGCGACACCTCGGGCAGGTCGAGGCCCTCTCGCAGGAGGTTGATTCCGACGAGCACGTCGAACTCCCCGAGCCGAAGGTCCCTCAGGATCTCGATGCGCTGCACCGTGTCCACGTCGGAGTGCAGGTAACGCACCCGAACCCCCTGCTCCAGCAGGTAGTCGGTGAGGTCCTCGGCCATCTTCTTGGTGAGCGTGGTCACCAGGACCCTCTGCTGGGCCTCCACCCGCTGCGAGATCATCTCCAGCAGGTCGTCGATCTGGCCCTTCGTGGGCCTGACCATCACCTCCGGATCGATGAGCCCCGTGGGGCGGACGATCTGCTCCACCACCCGGCTGCTGGCCTCGAGCTCCCATGGCCCGGGTGTGGCCGAGAGGAACACGACCTGTCCCACCCGGCCGATGAACTCCTCAAAGGTGAGTGGCCTGTTGTCGGCTGCGGAAGGCAACCGGAAGCCGTGCTCCACGAGCGTCTTCTTGCGGCTCCGGTCGCCCGCGTACTGGCCGTGCAACTGGGGAACGGCCACATGCGACTCGTCCAGGACGACCAGGAAGTCATCGGGGAAGTAGTCCAACAGGGTGTACGGCCTATCCCCGTAGGACCGCCCATCCAGGTGCATCGAGTAGTTCTCGACGCCGTTGCAGTACCCCAGCTCGGCCAGCATCTCCAGGTCGTACTCGGTGCGCATCCGCAGGCGCTGTGCCTCCAGCAGCCTTCCGTCGGCCTCGAACACGGCCAGGCGGTCAGCCAGCTCGGCCTCGATGCCGACGATCGCCCGACGGATGTTGGGAGCGTCCGCCATGTAGTGGGTGGCGGGGAACACCACCAGTTCGTCCAGTGGGCGAATGTGGTCGCCGGTGAGTGGGTCCACCTCGGTGATCGCCTCGATGAGATCCCCGAAGAGGGAGATCCTGAACGCCGTCTTCTCGTAAGCGGGGTGGATCTCCAGCGTGTCGCCCTTCACCCGGAACCTGCCGCGCTCCAGCAGCATGTCATTGCGCTCGTAGTGCATGTCGATGAGGCGTCCGAGGGTGGCGCGATGGTCCACCTCCTGACCGACCTCCAGCACGAGGAGCTGGCCCTCGTAGTGCTCCGGCGAGCCCAGGCCGTAGATGCACGAGACCGATGCGACCACGATCGTGTCCCTGCGGGTCAGCAGCGAGGCTGTGGTGGAGTGCCTCAGCCTGTCGATCTCGTCGTTCACCGAGGAGTCCTTCTCGATGAAGGTGTCAGACGTCGGCAGGTATGCCTCGGGCTGGTAGTAGTCGTAGTAGGAGACGAAGTACTCCACCCGGTTGTCGGGGAAGAACTCCCTGAGCTCGTTGGCCAGCTGGGCTGCCAGCGCCTTGTTGGGAGCGATCACCAGTGTTGGGCGCTGAACCCGTTCGATGGTCCATGCGATCGTGGCGCTCTTACCGCTCCCGGTGATGCCCAGGAGCGTCTGGAACCGTTCGCCGCCCAGGATCCCGTCGCTCAGCTCCTCGATGGCCTTCGGCTGGTCGCCCGCCGGCTGGAACGGGGCCACCATCCGGAAGGCCTGGCCGCGCGATGGTCCAACCTTCCCCGCGGACAGCCCCGGAGAGTCGCTCGGCGATGTCGGGGTGGCCATCTGGGGATGGTACCCAGCGGCCCCCGGGAGCCCCGGTCCACGGTGGCCGGGGCTCAGCCGTCCTCGGCCCGGCTACCGATCCGGCGCACCTCGGCGCCCGGCTCCGGGCGTTCCAACGTTGCGATCCATTCCCAGGCCAGGTCCACCTGGTCGGCGAGGTCCTGGAGGGTGCCGCTGTTGTCCACCACCAGGTCGGCCAGTTCGAGGCGCTCGGAGCGTGATGCCTGCCTGGATATCCGGTTCCGGGCGTCGACGGCGGTGAAGCCCCTGCCGGAGACAAGTCGTTCCACGGCCACGTCGGGGTCCACGTCGACCACGATGACCCCCGCCAGGCCCCTGTGGCCAGACTCCACCAGCAGGGGTATGTCCAGGATGACGGTGGCGTCGGTGGCGGCCAGCTCCGCACGCCGGCGGGTCATCTCGTCGCCCACGGCCGGGTGGACGATGCCGTTCAGGGCCGCCAGCTCGTCAGGGTCGGCGAAGACGATGTCGGCGACCGCCTGGCGGTCCAGACCACCTGCGTCGTCCAGGATCTGATCACCCCACCGCTCCGCCATGGCCAGGAGGACCGGCATGCCCGGGAGCTGCAGCTCCCTGACGATGGCATCAGCGTCCAGCAGGGTGGCTCCACGCTCCACCAGCATCGCCGCCACGGTGGACTTGCCCGAGCCGATTCCTCCGGTGAGCCCTAGCTCCAGCACGCTCAGGGTCGACCTCTCGACGCCCCGGGTCGGTTCAGACCTAGGTGGTCTCCGCCTCGACGGCCTCGCCGGCATCCTCCGCTGAAGGGTCGGGCTCTACAGCCTCGACCACCTCTACGACCTCGGCAGCCTCGACCTCTACGGCTTCGACCACCTCTACAGCCTCTACGACCTCTACGGCTTCGACCACCTCTACAGCCTCTACGACCTCGGCAGCCTCGACCACCTCTGCGGCCTCGACCTCTACGGCTTCGACCGCCTCTGCGGCCTCGGCAGCATCGTCTGCTGAAGGGTCAGCCTCAACCGCCTCGACGGCTGGATCGGCATCTCCGGTGGCCTCGGGCTCGACGTACATGTCGGCCCAGGCCTCCTGGCCCTCCGAGCTCTCGCCACCGATGAACTTGCCCTCGGCATCGTAGGCGTGCTCGCCGAAGTGCTCCTGGTACTCGGCCGCCACGATGCCACCCTCGGCGGCCTGCTTGATCGAGAGGCTGATCCGTCGACGCTGGAGGTCCAGGTCGATGATCTTCACCCAGAGTTCCTCACCGGGGGTGACGACCTGCTCGGGCAACTCCACGTGGTGGGCGGACATCTCCGAGATGTGGACCAGGCCCTCGATTCCGTCGCCGACCTGCACGAAGGATCCGAACGGAACCAGCTTCGTGACCCGGCCGTAGACCAGCTCGCCCACCTGGTGGGCGCCTGCGAACTCCCGCCACGGATCCTGCTGGGTGGCCTTCAGGGAGAGGCTGATGCGCTCCCTGCTGAGGTCCACCTCGAGTATCTGCACCTCGATCTCATCGTCAACGCTGACGACCGAACCGGGGTGGTCGACGTGCTTCCAGGAGAGTTCTGAGACGTGGATCAGTCCATCCATGCCACCAAGGTCCACGAAGGCACCGAAGTTGACCACGCTGGACACGATGCCCTTGCGGATCTCGCCCGGACGGAGGTTGTGGAGGAACTCCTCCCTCTTCTCCTTCTGGGTCTCCTCCAGCCACGCCCGGCGGGACAGGACCACGTTGTTGCGGTTCTTGTCCAACTCGATGATCTTGGCGTCGATCGTGGTCCCGATGAAGGGCTGCAGGTCACGGACGCGGCGCAGGTCAACCAGGGATGCGGGAAGGAAGCCACGAAGTCCGATGTCAACGATGAGGCCGCCCTTGACGACCTCGATGACCGTGCCGGAGACGATCCCGTCACCCTGCTGGATCTCCTCGATCCTGCCCCAGGCACGTTCGTACTGGGCACGCTTCTTGGAGAGGATCAGACGACCGTCCTTGTCCTCGCGCTGGAGCACGACCGCTTCGATCCGCTCGCCGAGGGTCACGACCTCGCTGGGATCCACGCCGTTGCGGATCGACAGCTCACGCGGCGGGATCACACCCTCCGACTTGTAGCCGATGTCGAGGAGGACCTCGTCCTTGTCGACCCGGACGACCGTGCCCTCTACGAGCTGGCCGTTCTCCACGTCGACCATGGTGGCCGAGTAGGCCTCCTCCAGGGTCAGCGAACCGAGGTCGTTCTCGGTGATCGGGCGGGGGATGTACTCGCCATTCTCGTCGAATGTCCCCATTGGCGGGGAGTCGAGGATGGCTGCGGTCAGGCTGGTGTCGGGCACGTGTTCTTCTCGTCGGATGGGAGTAGGTGGACAGGGACAGTCCGGGAGCGTGGAATCACGCGGATCGGACCGGGAGAGCCTACCGGCGGACCCCTGCTACAGCGCCCGTAACCGCCATGGGGGGGCGACGATCCGCCAGTCGCCGCCGGTCGGTCACGATTCGGTCGTCAGGACCGCCTGCGACCCAGGACCAGAAATTCCGGATGTTCCAGGTCCGGTGGGCGATCCGCGTAGTCCCCCGGTCGCACCGAGCGGATGCCCGTCAGCTCCAGGCCGGCCCTGTCGCAGAGGAGGCGGAGCTCGCGTGGGGTGAAGCACGTCGTCCAGAGGTCCGTTTCGACCTCGACGCCCTCGAGGTCCCGCAGCACCGTCCTCTCCAGGTTCACACCCGTACCGGCATCGAACGTGTCCCCATCCTCGAGGAAGCGAACCTGGAAGTAGGCGGAGAAGGCACTCAGGACCACTCCCCCGCCGGGCCGTGCCGCCGCCACGATCCGCTCCAGGATCGCTCCGTCAGGATCCATCACCGTTTGGTCGGACCCCGGGCCGCCAGCAAGGCCGAAGGCGCCCTGGCACAGCGAGATGACAGCGTCGAACTCGGAGTCGAACTCCATCCGGCGCGCATCGCCGACGAGGAAGGTCGCTCCCGGAGGGGCACCGTCCCGGGCCAGGTCGATGAAGGTGGACGAGATGTCGATGCCCACCACCTGGAATCCCCGACCGGCCAGCTCCAGGGCGTGACGGCCCGGACCGCAGCCGACGTCCAGGATCCGCTGTCCGGGCCTCAGGTCCAGCGCCTCCACTATGGCGTCCACCTCGGAGACGGTGCCGTAGGTGAACGAATAGCGCAGGTAGGCGGCACCCAGGTGGTCCGCCACCTCCTCGAACCAGTGGCCCCCGTCTCCCCCGGGCATGGCGGCCCCACTCATCCCTTGGCGTCGGCCCAGGTGGCTCCCACCGCCACCTCCACGGCCAACTCCACCCGAAGCTCGTAGGCACCGGTCATGACCGTCCGGACCATCTCCTCCACCTCGGAGAGCTCCTCCGGCGGCACATCCAGGATCACCTCGTCGTGGACCTGCAGGACCAGGGTCGAAGCGGACCCGGCGTCACGCAGCCAGCGGTCGATGCGGACCAGCGCCACCTTGAACACGTCGGCCGCCAGTCCCTGGATGCCGGCGTTCATGGCCTGGCGTTCCGCAGCCAGCCTGACGTTGTAGTTGGACGAGGAGAGCTCGGGTATTCGTCGGCGACGACCGAACAGGGTCTCCGTGTACCCCTTCTGGCGGGCCTCTGCCACCGTCCGGTCCATGTAGTCCCGTATTGCCGGGAAGGCGGCGAAGTAGGACTCCAGGATCTCGGTCGCCTCCTCCACCGGCGAGCCGAGGCGCTGGGCCAGCCCGTAGGCCTCCATCCCGTAGGCCAGCCCGTAGGCGACCATCTTCGCCCTGTTCCGCAACTCCTTGGTCACCTCCGATGGGTCGATGCCCCATGTCCGGGACGCCACGGCGGTGTGCACGTCGTCCCCGGCCTCGAAGGCGGCTATGAGGCCCGGGTCGTTGGCCAGGTGGGCTATGCAGCGCAACTCGATCTGGTTGTAGTCGGCTACCAGGAGGGACCTGCCCTCTGAGGGGACGAATGCCCGTCGAAAGGCGCGCCCGGCCTCTGTCCGGACCGGGATGTTGTGGAGGTTCGGGGCGTCGGAGCTGAGACGCCCCGTCCTGGCCACCATCTGGTTGAAGGTGGCCCGGATGCGATCGCCGGGGCCAACCGCCGCCAGCAGGCCCTCCCCGTAGGTGGAGCGGAGCTTCTCGACCTCCCGGTATGCCAACAGGTGCCCGACGATCGGATGGTCCTCCCTGAGTCGTTCCAGCGTCGCTGCGTCGGTGGAGTAGCCGGTCTTCGTCTTCTTGCCCGGGGTGAGGCCCAGCTTCTCGAAGAGCACCTCACGAAGTTGCGGTGTGGAGTTCACGTTGAACTCCTCTCCGGCGGCCTCGTGCACCTGCCCACGCAGCCGCTCGCAGTCCGACGTCAGGCTGTCGCGCAGGCGTTCCAACTCGAGCCGGTCCACGCCGATGCCCAGCTCCTCCATCCTGGCCAGCACGGCGACGAGGGGCACCTCGAGGGTGGCGTTGAGGTCCTGTAGGCCCTGGGCTTCCAGGCCCGCCTCCAGGGGTGCCAGGAGGTTGCATGCCGCCGCAGCCCGGGCGCCCGCCTCGGTAGCCGGATCCGATGCCTCCCCGGAGAGGTCCAGCTGCCCGTCCGGAGGCCCCAGGTCACCCAACCGACGACCGACGTGCCTCTCCAGCAGCGCCCCCAGGTCGTAGCCGGCCTCGGCCGGGTCGAGGAGGTACGCAGCCACGGCGGTGTCCATGACGAGTGCCACCTCGTCAAGGCCCAGGCGTGCGAGGGCTCGCAGCATTGGTTTGGCGTCGTGGGCGACGACCCCGGGTCCGTCCGGCCCCAGCAGGAGGCTGATCGAATCAACGGTGTCGGCGAGCAGGTCCTCGTCGATCCACCAGGCCCGCCCGCCATCCGAGAATGCGATGCCCCCGCCCAGACAGGGGCCGGTCCCGCCCTTCGGAGGGCTCTCGACCGTGGCCATTCCGAACGTCGATCCGGAGAGCGCCCGTATGGCCGACAGCACCCCATCCGGGTCGACGCACCGCTCCACCACGACCTCAAGGTCCTCGGAGGGTGCCCCGCCGGCATCCGCCGTACCGCCGAAGTCCACGCCCAGGAGTGGACCCAGGTTCTCCCTGGCGCGGCTCAACTCAAGCACCTCCAGGAGGCCCCCGGAGCGCTCCATGTCGACCGGACGCCGTGTCATGTCGTCCACCCCGAGACCCAGCGGCACGTCGCGCACCAGGACCATCATCTCCTCGTTCAGGCGGGCCAGGGCCTCGTTCTCCCGAAGGTTCTGGCTGAGCTTGGGCGTCTGCTCCGAGGCTGCTGCGAACACCCCGTCCAGCCCGCCATAGGCGTTGATGAGCTTTGCCGCCGTCTTCTCCCCCACACCCGGAACACCGGGAAGGTTGTCGGAGGGGTCACCCCGAAGGGCGGCATAGGCGACGTAGTCCACGGGACGCACGCCGGTGCGCTCCAGGATGCCGGCCTCGTCGTAGAGGGCGTAGTCGGACACGCCACGCTTGTTGTAGAGCACCCGGACATGGGGGTCCTCCACCAGCTGGTAGCTGTCGCGGTCGCCGGTCACGATGGTGACGTCCCGGCCTGAATCGGCGGCCACCGTGGCGAGGGTGGCGATCACATCGTCGGCCTCGAAGCCGTCCGCTCCCACTGCCACGAACCCGAGGGCGTCCACCAGCTCCTCGACCAAGTCCAGCTGCTGGTAGAGGCTGTCCTCCTGTCGCTCCCGGTTGGCCTTGTAGGAGGGCAACCGCTCATGGCGGAACGTGCCCCCCGGCCGGTCGAATGCCACCACCACCCCATCGGGCTGGTGCTCGCGCAGGAGGGTGATGAGCATCTGGGTGAAGCCGAATACGGCGTTCGTCTCCTGCCCGGATCGGGTCACCATGTCGCGCGGGATGGCGAAGAACGCCCGATAGGTGAGGGAGTTGCCGTCGAGGATCAGGAGGCCGGACACCGGCCGGACCATACCGCGGGCCCTGTGACCGGCAGCGCTGCCGGGCTGCCTGCGGTCAGGCTCCGAGGCTCAGGGGCGGAGGCCGTCGGAGAGGACCGCCCGGGCCACGTCGGCCATGGTCTGGCGACCCGACATGGCCGTTGTCTGGATGAAGCGGAAGGCGTCGCCCTCCGTGAGCCCCGCCTCGTCGATGAGGACCCCCTTGGCGCGGTCCAGCAGCTTCCGGGCCTCGAGGCGCTCGGCCATGGTCCGGGCCTGGTCGGTCAGGGCCCGCATCTCACGGTGGCGGGCCCTGGCGATCTCCACGGCCGGCACCAGCTCGGAGCGGCTGAAGGGCTTGACGAGGTAGGCCAACGCCCCGGCCTCGATGGCGCGATCGATGAGCTCCCGCTGGCTGAAGGCGGTCAGGATCACGACAGCGGTGTCGTGGGAGGCTGCGATGCGTCGGGCGGCCTCGATTCCGTCAAGTCCCGGCATCTTCACGTCCAGGATGACCACATCGGGATTCAGCTCGCCGACGAGCTGAACGGCGTGGTCGCCGCGACCCGTGTCGCCGACCACCTCGTAGCCCTCGTCCTCGAGGGTCTCCTTCAGGTCCAGTCGGATGATGGCCTCGTCCTCGGCCAGGACCACCCTCACCCTGCCGTTCGCCAACTCGGGTCCGGTGTCCCCACCCATGGGTCCGAGCGGGTCAGCCATCGCCTGTGAGACGGTCCAGGAGGTCATCCTGGGCGGCCTCCAACCGTTGGATCTCCGCTACCAGCTGGTCCCTGTGGAGCGCCATGGTCGTGACGTGGCGTTCGGCACCACGGTGCTCCCGCTCCGAGATGGCCGTCTCGGAGACCAGCGACCTGACCCGTGCGTCGTCGGCATCGGCGACGAAGTGGGCCAACTGCTCCTCGGCCACCGCTAGGTCCTCGCGGAGACGCACCAGACGGCTGCCGAGTGCCGTGAGCCGTCGTTCCACTACCGGTCGTGCCATGGGACGCACAAGTGTACGGGAGCCGGATCGCCTCCCCCGACGACGCTTCGGGGCGCATCGGACCGGCTTTCCATCGTCTCGTGCCCGGGGCGGGACTTGAACCCGCACGACCTTTCGGTCAGAGGATTTTGAGTCCTCCGCGTCTGCCAATTCCGCCACCCGGGCGACGTCCCGAGCCTACCGGTGGGCGGTTCCCCACCTCCCGGGCTCCCCGGCCCCCACGGCCTGATCCGCGGGCCCTCCCATTGGTGTCGCCCATGGGCCACACTATGGACCGCAATTCCGCCCCCAGGCCTCGACACGGCCGGGCCGCAGCACGACCCTCCGGGAGACCCACGATGATCGCCTTCACGTACTCAGGCCAGGGCTCCCAGCAGCCCGGCATGGGCGCCCCGTGGTCCGATCACCCCTCCTGGGAGCTGGTCGCCGAGGCTTCGGAGGCCGCAGGGCGCGATGTCGCACACCTGCTGCTGGACGCTGATGCCGACGAGCTGCGCGCCACCCGCAACGCCCAGTTGGCGACCTTCGTGACGAGCATGGTCATCCTTGATGCAGTGGCCCGGCTGGGCATCGATGCGGCCGGCCACGCAGGACACAGCCTCGGCGAGTACAGCGCCCTCACCGCCGCCGGTGCACTCGACTTCCACGACGCCGTGGCACTGGTCGTGGAACGGGGCGAGGCCATGCAGTTGGCCGTCGAGGACCCGGTCGGCACCATGGCGGCGGTCCTGGGCCTGGACGACGCCGGCGTCGAAGAGGCCTGCGCAGAGGTCGACGGTCCCGTCTGGGTCGCCAACTACAACGCCCCGGGGCAGGTGGTCATCGCCGGTGCGCCCGATGCCGTGGCCGCTGCCGGTGATGCTGCGAAGGCCCGTGGCGCAAAGCGGGTGACGGGTCTGGAGGTCTCCGGTGCGTTCCACACGCCGTTCATGTCGCCGGCCAGGGACCGCCTCGGCGAGGCCATCGACCGGACCGAACTACGGGTACCCGACGGCGTCGTGGTGGCCAATGTGGATGGCGGCATCCATTCCAACCCGGTCACCTGGCGGGCGCTCATGAACGCCCAGCTGTGCAGCCCCGTGCGCTGGTCCCAGACGCTCCAGACCCTCTCCGGAGAGGGCTTCACCACCTTCGTCGAGCTGGGCCCCGGCAAGGTCCTGACCGGCCTGGTGAAGCGGAGCCTCAAGGGCGCGCTGCGCCTGACGGTGAACACGCCCGACGACCTCGACACCCTCCTGGATGCCCTGGCGGCACCGCCGGACGACGTCGGAGGTTCCCCCGAGGGAGAACACCTCTTCGCCACCGACCGAATGGTCGTCAGCCCGTGTGCAGGCGTCTTCACACCGGTGCCGGGGCTGGACCCGGGTCATCAGGTGGCTGCCGGCGCGCTCCTCGGCCACATAGGCGCCGAGGAGGTCCACTCCCCGTTCGCCGGTGAGCTCATGGGCTGGCTGGCCGTGGATACCGAGCGGGTGACCTCCTCCAAGCCGATCGCCTGGCTGCGGGCCACCTGACAGATGACGACGAACCCCTGGAGCATGAGATGAGCCGAGTAGTGCTGGTTACCGGCGGCAACCGGGGAATCGGGCTGGCCTGTGCGCTCGCATTCGCCGCTGAGGGCCAGCGTGTGGCCGTGACGTGTCGTGGCGAGGCACCAGCCGAGCTGGTGGACGCCGGGATCCTGGCCGTTCCCTGCGACGTGACGGACTCGGCGACCGTGGATGCCGCCTTCACCGCCATCGAGGAGGAGCTCGGCCCGGTGGAGGTACTCGTGGCCAATGCCGGCATCACCCGTGACGGCCTGGTGCTGCGCATGTCGGATGGGGACTTCACCGACGTGATCGACGCCAACCTGACAGGAGCCTTCCGGGTGGCGCGTCGGGCGGTCAGGGGGATGATGAAGGCCCGTTGGGGTCGGATCATCCTGGTCTCATCCATTGCCGGGAGGGTCGGCCAGACCGGTCAGGCCAACTACGCCGCCTCGAAGGCGGGGCTGGTGGGCCTGGGCAGATCCCTGGCCAAGGAGTTCGCCAGTCGGAACGTGACGGTGAACGTGGTGGCCCCCGGCCCGATCCTGACCGACATGCTCGCAGCCCTCCCCGAGGACCAGCAGGCCGCCTATGCCGAAGCGGTGCCCCTCGGTCGCCTCGGCCAGGCCGAGGAGGTGGCGGCCGCCGTCACATTCCTGGCTTCGGATGCCGCCGCCTACGTCACCGGAGCCGTTCTCCCCGTTGACGGCGGCCTGTTCATGGGCTGAGTTGCCGGCCGACGGACCGTCAGGCTGTGACAGGGGCGACCGGTCCCCGGGACGGCGAATGCATTCTCGAACCACCTGACCGCCGTAGGGTGAAGGGGTACAGATCACCGATGAGAAACGGAGCAAGACGGTGAGCGAAGAGAATTTCGAACGATTCACGAAGTGCGCGGTGGAGGTCCTCTCGGTCGACGCCGCAAAGGTCACCAAGGAGGCCTCGTTCGCCGACGACCTGGACGCCGACAGCCTCGACCTGGTCGAGTTGATCATGTCCCTCGAGGAGGAGTTCGGCGTGACGGTTGAGGAGGAAGAGCTCGAGGGCATCACCACCATCGGTGGCGCCTACGACCTCATCGTCGACAAACTCTGATGTTCCGCCGTCGGGTCGCTGTCACGGGGATGGGCGTAGTCGCCTCCTGTGGCATCGGCACCGACGCCTTCTGGGACGGCCTCTGCGGAGATGCCCCGGAGGGTGACAGACGGGTCCACGACTTCGATCCGTCCCCCCACTTCGAGAACCCGAAGGCGGTACGTCGCAGCGACCGGTGCACCCAGTTCGCCATAGCTGCAGCGGACATGGCCCTCGAACAGGCCGGCACCCTGACCGCCGACTCGTTTCGACGTGGAGTGTTCATCGGAACCGGCATCGGTGGCATCGCCACCCTCGAGGAACAGATCCTGATCCGGCACGAGAAGGGCTCCCGCCGGGTGTCCCCCTTCATGGTTCCGATGATGATGCCCAACGCCGCTCCCGCAGCCGTCTCGATGCGACACGGCTTCCAGGGACCGGCCGAGAACACCTGCACGGCCTGCGCAGCAGGCACCCATGCGCTCGCCAACGCGGCCCGGCTCATCGCTTACGGCCGTTGTGACGTGGTACTGGCGGGCGGCAGCGAGGCACCCTTCGTGGAGACGGCCATCGCCGGCTTCACCAACATGACCGCCTTCTCCTCGGTCGGCATCTCGCGCCCGTTCGATGCAGAGCGCGACGGCTTCGTGATGGGCGAGGGCGCCGGGATCATGCTCCTGGAGGAATGGGACATGGCCGTCGAGCGCGGGGCGACCATCCTGGCCGAGATCCTGGGCGGGGCGAGTACCGCCGATGCCCACCACATCACCGCACCCTCACCGGGCGGGGTCGGAGCCATCACCTGCATGCGCCTGGCCCTTGAGGAGGCCGGTGTGGAACCGGACCAGGTCCGCCACATCAACGCCCACGGCACCTCCACTCCCCTGAACGACATGGCCGAGGCCCTCGCCATGGCCGAGGTGTTCGGAACTGATGGCCCCCTGGTCACCTCCACGAAGGGGATCACCGGGCATGCCCTGGGTGCCGCCGGTGCGATCGAGGCCGTCGCCGTGGTACTCGCCATTCGCAAGGGGCTCGTCCCGCCCACGGCCGGCTACGCCACGGCAGACCCCGAGATGCCCCCGATCAACCTGGTGACGGGATCGCCGGCCCCGTGGGAACCCGGGATCTCCATGTCCAACTCGTTCGGGTTCGGCGGCCACAACGGCAGCCTGGTGATCGCCCCGGCCTGAGCGGCACCTGCGTCGGCCCGAGGCCGACGACGTTCATGACCCGGTAGGCCTCTACGACGGCTCGGGCTTCACGAAGACGAACAGGAGGTCGCAGCGGCAGGCCTCCACGCCATCCACCAGTGCCCGGCCGGATCCCCTTCCAGCCCTGGCCGACACCCGGCCCAGGTCCACCTCCAGGTCGAGCCGCTCTCCGGGCAGCACCTGACGCCGGAACCTCACCCCGTCCAGGCCCCCGAACAGGGCCAGGCGTCCGGCGAAGTCTGGTCGGCTGAGCAGGGCATAGGCACCCAACTGTGCGATCGACTCGCACATCAGCACGCCGGGAAGCGTGGGGCGACCCGGGAAGTGCCCGGCGAAGAAGGGTTCATCGCCCGTGAGCTGCCAGTAGCCGACGGCACGTTCGCCCTCGACCAGCTCGGTCACCTCGGTCAGCAGCAGGAAGGGATCCCGGTGCGGTATGACCGCCTCCGGAGGGGGAAGCGCCGTCACGTGGCCACCCCACGCCGCCTGCCGTCCGGCGGACGGACCAACCCCTCCGCCGGCTGGCTGGACCCAGGCAGCCGGGTGGATCCCGACAACGGTGAAGGCCGGAGCACTCTCGCTCCGGCCCCGCCGTTCACTTCTGGGTTCTACTTCCGGTCTACGTGACCGGATTGCTCTCGACTACTACCAGGCCCGAGGTGCTTCGGGAGCAGGTGCCTCGGGGGCAGGTGCCTCGGGGGCAGGTGCGCCGGGAGCGCCGCTGCTCTTGGCCGCCGCCTTCAGCTTGGAGCCGACCGAGACCTTGCAGGCCCTCGTGGCCGCAACCTGGATCTCTTCGCCCGTCTGCGGGTTGCGACCCTTGCGGGCTGCCCTGATCACCTGCTCGAAGGAGATCCAACCCGGTACCGACACCTTGGCGTCACCGGCTGCGACCTCAGCGGCCACCACCTCAAAGAATGCATCCAGGCACGCACCGGCGTCCTTGTTCGACACCCCGGCGCTCTCTGCCATTGCCCCGATCAATCCACTCTTGTTCATCGAGTATCTCCTTTTCTGGTCTCCCGGTGGGGTTGCCCACCTGCGGTCAAATGACATCCGACTACCTGTGGGACCCAATGTCAAGCATTTCCGCCCAGCCTTCCGCTTGGTTGCAGGGATCGGAGCCTGCCCCATCGGGGCGGATCGAATCACAACGGGCCGCCGAAGGGTCGCTACCCGGCCCCCGGTGGCTCAGCCGGGGTCGTTCACGAGGTGCTCGGCGGCACCCTGGAAGTACTCCATCACGGCAGTCGCCGCAGCGTCGGCCAGACCGGCACCATCCAGGGCGGCAGCCATGTGGCGCAGCCAGGCGTCCCGTTCGGGGGCCCCGATCCGGAACGGAGCGTGCCTCATCTTGAGGCGTGGATGCCCGCGCTCGGCGCTGTAGTCGGCGGGGCCACCCCAGTACTGCTTCAGGAACCCGGACAGGTGCAGCCGGGATGCCGTCAGGTCCTCCGGATAGAGGGGGCGAAGCAGCTCGTCGTCAGCGACGCCGTCGTAGAAGCGATCCGTGAGGGCCACGAACCACTCGGGGCCCACCAGCTCGTAGAGGCTCTCAGCTGATAGACCATCGGCGCCGACCCAGGGAGGTTGGCGCCCCAGCGGAACCTTCACGAAGCGTCGAGCGCCGAGCGGAAGTCGGCCACGAGGGCGGCGACGCCTTCAGGGCCCGCTCCATCGACCATGCGTTGCACGACCGCCGACCCGACCACCACCCCGTCACCGTGACCCGACGCCTCGACCGCCTGGGTGGGTGTGCCCACCCCGACCCCGATGAGCACCGGAACGTCGGTCACCGCCTTGAGGCGGGTGGCGATCTGGATGGCGCTGGCCGCCAACTCGGCGCGTACGCCCGTCACGCCCAGGAGCCCCACGCCGTAGACGAAGCCCCGCGTCCGTTCGCAGATTCGTGGAAGCCGCTCGTCCGGGGCCGTGGGGGCTGCCAGCAGGATCGCCTCGACGCCTGCCGCCGCTGCGACCTCCAGCCACGGGTCTGCCTCCTCCAGCGGCAGGTCAGGCAGGATGCAACCTGACACGCCCGCCTCCACGAGGGCATCGGCGAAGCGCTCGAGGCCCATCCGGTAGGCGATGTTGTAGTAGGTCATCACGGCGAGGGGAACGCCCACGTCCGCTCCCCGGAGGGAATCCAGGATGCTGGTCGGCGTGGCACCCGCCGCCAGGGCCAGCTCGTTGGCGGCCTGGATCGTGGGGCCGTCCATGACCGGGTCGGAGAAGGGGATTCCCACCTCGACGACGTCGGCGCCCGCAGCGGCGACGGCCCGGATGGTCTCCACCCAGTCGCCTCCGAGGCCACCGGTCAGGTAGGGAACCAGGCACTTGCCCCCGCCGTCCCGCCGGGCCCGCAATGCCGCCTCCAGTGGGCCCGTTGGCAGGTCCGTGTTCACGCCAGGATCTCCATCATCTGGGCGACGTCCTTGTCGCCACGGCCCGAGAGGTTCAGCACCACGGACCTTCCCGCCAGCGAGGCCCGCTCCCTGGACACCCACGCCAGGGCGTGGGCCGGCTCGAGGGCCGGAATGATGCCCTCCGAGCGACTCAGGAGCTGGAAGGCCTCCACCACCTCCGCATCGGTGACCGACTCGTAGCGGGCCCTTCCGGTGGCAGCCAGGTAACTGTGTTCCGGTCCGACGCCGGGATAGTCCAGTCCGGCGCTGATCGACTCGGCCTCCAGGACCTGGCCGAACTCGTCCTGCATGAGGTAGGACTCCATGCCGTGGACCACGCCGGGCACGCCCCGGCCGATCGCGGCCCCGCCGGCGGGTTCCACCCCGACCAGCTCGGTCGGTGCGTCGGCGAAGCCGGAGAAGATGCCGATGGCGTTGGAGCCGCCGCCCACGCAGGCCACGACCACGTCCGGCGGGCCCCCCAGCAGGGCCTCGCTCTGCTCCCTCGCCTCGAGGCCCAGCACCTCGTGGAAGGTCCGCACCATCCAGGGGTAGGGGTGCGGCCCCATCACCGAACCGAGGCAGTAGTGCGAGTCCTCGACGGTGGCCACCCAGTCGCGCATGGCCTCGTTCACCGCATCCTTCAGGGTCCGGCTCCCGGACATGGCCGTCCGCACCTCCGCCCCCAGCAGCTTCATGCGGAACACGTTGAGTTCCTGGCGACGGACGTCCACCTCGCCCATGTAGACGCAGCACTCCATGCCCAGCAGGGCAGCCGCCGTGGCCGCTGCCACGCCGTGCTGGCCGGCGCCCGTCTCGGCCAGGAGACGGGTCTTGCCCATCCTCCTGGCCAGCAGGGCCTGGCCCAGCACGTTGTTGATCTTGTGGGAGCCCGTGTGGTTCAGGTCCTCGCGCTTCAGGAGCAGCCGGCAACCCAACTCCTCGGAGAGGTTGTGGCACTCGGTCATCGGAGACGGCCGGCCGGCGTAGTCGGCCAGCAGTCCATCCAGCTCGGCCCGGTATGACGGGTCGGCCCAGGCCTCCCGGAACGCCGTCTCGAGTTCCAGGACCGCCGGAATCAGCGTCTCGGGGACGAACCGCCCGCCGAAGTCCCCGAACCTGCCATCCGGCGTCGGCTCTGAAAGGCTCATGCGTCGTCACCCCTGTAACGGATCGTCATCTACCCCTCCTCCTCCTGCCAGTCGAAGGGCCGACGATCGGCGTCGCCCTCATAGCGCACGGGTCGTGCCGCCCGGGCGTTGAGCATGAACGCCCGGAGCAGCCGGGGGTCCTTGCGTCCGGGACCGGATTCCACCCCGGTCGAGACGTCGACACCGTAGGGGTCCACCTGCTCGATGGCCGAACCGACGTTGTCCGGGGTGAGTCCGCCGGCCAGGAGCGTCCGACGGTTCGCCGGTGCCCCCTCGGCCAGCGCCCAGTCGAACACCGCACCTGACCCGGGGGCGGATGAATCCAGGAGGAGCAGATCAGCGCCGTACTCGTCGAACCGCTGCAGGTCCGGAGAGCCCGCCGGCAGGGCACGGATGAGCAGCGGAACCCTCTCGGCCACCCACCGGCATGTGGCCGGCGACTCCCCGCCGTGCAGCTGTGCGGCCTTCAGGCCGATCCTGTTCACGATCTCGACCAGGCGGGCCTTTCCCATGTCCCGGAACACGCCCACGGTCATCACGTCGTGTGGGAGCTGGCCGACGATGTCGCGTACCACCGTCTCGGATACCTGACGGCGGGAGGGGGCGAAGACGAAGCCGAGGGCGTCGGCGCCCAGGGCGGTGGCCAGCAGGGCATCCTCGGCGCACGTGATGCCACAGATCTTCACGAACACGGCAGCGACGCTACTCCCCCGCCCCGGCGCCCCGGAGGGCCTTTATGGCGTCAGCCCGGTCTCCGGCGGTGACCACGGATTCGCCGACCAGGAGGGCGTGGTAGCCGGCGAGGACCAGCGCGGCGGCATCTCGTGGACCGCTGATCCCCGACTCGGCCACCCTGGTGGCGGGTTCGGGGATCAGCGACGCCATCCGAACGGCACGTTCGGGGTCCACCTCGAAGGTGGTCAGGTCCCGTTGGTTCACCCCGACCAGTCGTGCTCCGACCGCCATGGCCCGGTCCAGCTCGGCCTCGTCGTGCACCTCCACCAGGGCGTCCAACCCGATTTCCAGGGCCAGGGTGTGGAAGTCGGCCAACTCGGCGTCGTCCAGGGCGGCCACTATGAGCAGCACGGCGTCAGCACCCATGATCCGGGCGTCGCAGACGTCGCGTGAGTCCACGGTGAAGTCCTTGCGGAGCACCGGAATGGAGACGGCTCCGCGTGCCGCCACCAGGTCATCCACCGATCCGCCGAAGTACGCCACGTCGGTGAGGACCGAGAGGCACGCCGCACCGCCGAGGGCGTACTGCGCTGCGGTCTCCGCAGGATCCAGGTCCGCGGCCATGTCCCCCCTGGAGGGCGAGCGGCGCTTCACCTCGGCGATGACCGCAGGCTCGCCCGCTGGGCGGTCCCGCAGGGCCAGGTCGAACCCACGGGTGGGTGGGGCACATCGAGCCTGATCGATGAGGCCCTCGAGGCCCCGATCGTCCGATGACGCCAAGGCCCTGTGATCGGAGAGGATCCGGTCCAGATAGGTCGCCACAGCGCGAGGCTACCGACGACCCCGGACCTCACAGGATCATCATCCGGTCATCATGGGGAGAGTCCAGACTGGAGCCGAACCCGACGGCCGGCGTGGGACGATGGAGGCGATGGGCGAACTCGACGGAACGACCCCCACAGTGGTCCTTGTGGTGGAGGACGACCCCAACATCGCCGACCTGCTGGACATGTACCTCCGCCAGGCGGGCCACCGCCCCTACCTGGCATCGGACGGCGACCGCGGCCTGGAGATCTTCGCCGAACGGACACCCGACCTCGTGATCCTGGACATCGGCCTGCCCGGTCGGGTGGACGGCCTCGAGGTATGCCGACGCCTGCGATCCGGCTCCGACGTTCCCATAATCATGCTCACGGCCCGCGACGACGAGGTCGACAGGGTGGTCGGCTTCGAGTTGGGCGTGGACGACTACGTGACCAAGCCCTTCAGCCCCCGTGAGCTGATGGGCAGGGTGAAGGCGGTCCTGCGCCGCTCCGGTAACGCTCCAGCCGACCCCGGTCGGGTGGTCGCATTCGGCCAGATCCGGATCGACGGCACGCGCCGGGAGGTCACGGTGGGCGCCGAGGTGGTCGCCCTGGCGGCGAGGGAGTTCGCCCTCATCTGGTTCCTGGTGGACCACGCCGGCCAGGCGCTCACCCGTCGACAGATCCTGGACGGAGCCTGGGGCGATGGCTGGATCGGGGACGAGCGCACGGTCGACGTCCACGTAGGCCAACTGCGGCGCAAGCTGGGCGGGGACCTGCCCCTTGAGACCGTACGCGGCATCGGTTACAGGTTGGGCTGAGCGAGGTGCGTCGCCGACTCCTGGTTGCCTTCATCGGTCTCGTGCTCTGCAGCCTCGCCATCACCTGGACCGGCATCCGTCTCATGTCTGGAATCCAGGCCAACGACCTTGCCCAGCGCCAGACCGCCGGTCAGGCCACGGCCGTCGCCGCCGCCTTCAACGAGGGACGTTCCGCCGCCGCCCAACAGGTGGGTCGCCCTGAACGCCTGGATCGGATCCGGCACTCCCTCGGGCTCCGCCGCATCGGGATCGTGCTGGTTCCCGAGGACGCCGGGATCCCGATAAGGATCCTCGCCCCCGTTCCATCCGCCATCGACCTGGACCGGCTTCGCAGCCCTGCCCTGGCCTCCGGCACCACCCTCAGCGGGGTGGACGCGGGCAGCGCCTGGGCAATCGCAGCCGTGAACCCCGGCCAGGATGCCCCCCTGCTGGTCGTGCTCGTGAGCCGTCAGGTCACCGACCCGCTCGGGCCGGCTGTGGACTGGGTGCTGGCGGCCGGACTGGTGGCGATCGCCGTTGCGGTGGTCGCCGCCCTCCGGCTCTCGACGGTCCTCGCACGCCCGCTCGTGGAGGCGACCGACGCCGCCCTCAGGATCGCCGGTGGTGACCTTGACACCCGACTGCCCGAGCCGCCTGCCTCGCGCACCGACGAGGTGGCCGACCTGGCGCGGGCACTCAACTCGATGGTCGAGGGCCTGGACAGATCCCGCGGGCTGGAACGGCAATTCCTGCTCTCGGTGTCACACGACCTCCGGACACCGCTCACGTCGATCCGGGGATACGCGGAGGCCATGGCCGACGGAACCATGCAGGATCCCAGGCGGGCCGGAGCCATCATCCTCTCCGAGTCACAGCGCCTGGACCGGCTGGTGAGCGATCTCCTGAACCTGGCCCGTCTGGATGCGAGGCGCTTCACCCTGGACCTGATGCCCTCGGACATCGCCGTCGTCACGACCGACGTGGTGGACGGCTTCATTCCGGCGGCCCTGGAATCCGGCATCTCCCTCGGATCATCGACTCCCGATCACCGGGTGACGGCCATCGTGGACGTCGACCGGTGGGCACAGGTGATCGCCAACCTCGTCGAGAACGGGCTGCGCTACGCCAACTCCAGGCTGGACGTGGATCTGACCGAGACTGCCACCGGCATCCAGCTCCGCGTGGTCGACGACGGTCCGGGCATTCCCGCTGATGACCTGCCGCACGTCTTCGAACGGCTCTACGCATCCAAGCGGCGGCCCGATGTGAGGGAGTCGGGCTCGGGCCTGGGGTTGGCCATTGTCAGGGAGCTGGTCCAGGCGATGGGCGGCTCGGTGTGGGCCGAATCCGAACCCGGTGGAGGGGCCAGCCTCGTCGTCCAGATGCCGGGCGTGGAGTCCTCAGACGCCGAGGAGTGACACGGGAATGGCGCCCGCCATGGCCTCGGCCGGGGTGGCCACCGCCCTGCGAACCGACACGAGGGCGACGAAGCCGTCATCCACCGTCGCCACGCTCGTGACGTGGCCGGCCGGGTCGGAGTCGACCGTGACCTCCGATCCCACCGGTGGAGCCGGCCCGCTCCCCGATGCGCGCACGATGCGGGTCGGGGTGCCGGCTGGTCGGCTGTTCACGCGGGCCACGAGTTCCTGACCCGTGTAGCAGCCCTTGGTGAAGCTGGCCGACCTGTCCACCACCCCGGTGGCAGCGGGGATGGTGGTCGAGTCCATCTCGGAACCCATGGCTGGGATCCCTGCGGCGATCCGCCTGGCCTCCCAGTCCTGTGGTGAGCCCTCCGCCAACCCGTCGGGCAGCTCCACGGAGGGTCCCAGGAGGTCGATGGCGACGAGGCCGGGCCACTCCACCGGCAGGGCCAGCCCCCCGACCGGTGGGCTGAACCCGGAGGCCTCTGCATCGATCACGGTCACGAGGTCCCATTCGACCTCTTCGACGCTGCAGTCGGTCCGAAGTAGGAATCGGGTCAGGCGCGCCACCACCTGGGCGCCGAATCCAGCCTCCACGTCCAGCAGGTAGTGGTCCTCAGCAAGACGGGAGACCCTCATCCAGGCCTCCACCTTGCCGGCTGGCTGGAGCAGGAACGTCTCTGCTGAGCCGCCTACCTCCAGGACCTCCACGTCCTGGCTGAGCTGGCCCTGCAGGTAGGTCAGGGCATCCGGGCCGACCACGGCGACCACGTCGCGTTGCCGCCTCACAGCCAGGCTGGTATCAGTCACGGGACTCCCCTTCTGCTTCGCTGGCGGCACGTCGGACCGCCGTCATGCGCCGAGCAGCCGGAATCGCCGACAGCAGGGCACGGGCCTTGTTCTGGCACTCGAGGTGTTCCAGTTCCGGAACGCTGTCGGCCACGATGCCGGCTCCGGCCTGGACGGACGCCACCCCGTCGGAGACGAGCATCGTGCGGATGGTGATCGCAGTGTCGATGTTGCCGGAGAAGTCGAAGTAGCCGACGACCCCTGCGTAGGGGCCCCGCTTCACCGGTTCGAGTGCGTCGATTATCTCCATGGCCCTGACCTTCGGGGCGCCCGAGACCGTCCCTGCCGGCAGCGTGGCACGCAGCACGTCGATCGGGGTGCAGCCGGCCGCCAGGTCACCGGCGACCTGGCTGGTCAGGTGCATGACGTGGCTGTAGCGCTCCAGCGTCATCAGCTCCTCCACCACCTCGGTTCCGTACTCCACGACCCGCCCGACGTCGTTACGCGCCAGGTCCACGAGCATCACGTGCTCGGCGAGTTCCTTGGGGTCCTCGGCCAGCTCCGCCGCCATCCTGCGGTCATCGGCCTCTGTCCGGCCCCGCCGTCGCGTTCCGGCTATCGGACGCGAGACCACACGACCGTCCAGGAGGCGCACCATGGGCTCGGGCGAGGCACCCACGACCGACAGGTCGGCGTAGCGGAGGAAGTACATGTACGGGCTGGGATTCAGCTGCCGGAGTACCCGGTAGACGTCGAACGGCTCGGCGTCCAGCTCCACGTCGAATCGCTGCGAGAGGACGACCTGGAATATGTCGCCCGCGAAGATGTGCTCCCTGGCGGTCTCCACGGCGGCGGCATACAGCTCCGGCCCCATGCTGGATGTGACCTCGGGAGGTTCGTCGTCCAGCGACGGTGGTTCCATGAGGGGCTCGTCGAGGGGACGGGCGCCATCCGTGGCCAGGTCCTCGAGCCTCGAGACCGCCTCGTCGTAGGCGGCGTCCAGCGCCGCATCATCGGCTTCGGACGGCACCACCACGTTCACGATCAGGATGGCCCGCTGGCGCCAGTGGTCGATCGCCACCAGCTCGCCGATGATCGACATGATCCCGTCGGGGAAGCCCTTGTCGTCGGGAGGGGTGTCCGGGAGGTCCTCCACCTCCCTCACCACGTCGTAGCCCAGGTAGCCCATGAGGCCGCCGTGGAGGGGCGGCATCCCCTCGATGCTGGGCGATTTGAAGTGGGCCAGCAGGTCCTCGAGGGCCGCCAGCATGCCCTCGCCGGTCCGGATGCCGTCCGGCAGGTCGCCATCCACCAGCAGCTCGCCACCGATCGAGGTGAGCGTTGCGCTGGGGTGACGCCCGATGAACGACCAACGGCCCCAGGTCTCAGCCCTGTCCACGCTCTCGAGCAGGAAGCCCTCCCCGTCACCCACACAGCGGGCGAAGAGGGAGACCGGGGTGGTCAGGTCGGCGAGGAGCTCCCTCCACACGGGGACCACGGCATGACCGTGGGCCAACTCACGGAACCCAGCGCGGTCGGGCGAAACCACGTGATCAGTCGGCGTCGGGGCCGAAGGCGCGGAAGAAGCAACTGTATTCACCGGTATGGCACGCCCCCCGGCCCTCCTGCTGGACTACGAACAAAAGGGTGTCGCCGTCGCAGTCGTAGTAGGCCTCGCGGACGTACTGGCGATCGCCCGACGTCTCGCCCTTGCACCAGTACTCTTGGCGGCTTCGGCTCCAGAACCAGGTTCGACCGGTGGCCATCGTCTGGCGTAGGGAGTCGGCGTTCATCCAGGCCATCATCAGGATCCGGCCCGTGTTCTCCTCCTGGACGATTGCCGGCACGAGGCCCGCATCGTTGAAGGTGACCTGCCCGAGCTGCTCCTCCGTGACGGGGATCGGCGTGGATGCAGGTGCCTCAGGGTCGGACATGGCCCCAGCCTAGGGTCGGCCACGGACCCGCCGACGGTGGTTTGAGCGCCTCCACGGCGCCACCTACAGGTAGAGGCCGGTGCTGCCCTCTTCCAGGCGCTGGGCGGCGACGGCGTGGACGTCGCGCTCCCGGAGGATTACGTAGTCGTGGCCCCGGACCTCGACCTCGTACCTGTCCTCAGGATTGAACAGGACCTGGTCGCCGACCTCCATAGATCGCACGTTGGGGCCGGCCGCCACCACCTGGGCCCATGAGAGGCGCTTGCCCACCTGAGCCGTGGCCGGGATGAGGATCCCCCCGGTGGACCGCCTCTCCCCGTCCTCGGTGTCGGTGCGGACGAGGATCCGGTCGTTGAGCATCTTGATGGGGAGGCCCTCGTGGTTGGACGGACCCGGCATGACCTTCGCGTCCCCTGCTGCCCCGGTCGTCTTTCCAGCCACAGCCGAAACGGTATCGGCGGTCATGCGCCGGGGGGACGTACCGCCACGCCGGCCGCTGCCAGGTGGCGCTTGGCGTCGGCAATGGTGTGCTCGCCGAAGTGGAAGATGGATGCAGCCAGGACCGCATCGGCTCCACCCTCGGTCGCACCCTCCACGAGGTGGTCGAGGTCGCCCACCCCGCCGCTCGCTATGAGCGGCACGGTGGCCACGGCCCCCACCGCCTTCAGCATCTCGATGTCGAAGCCGTCGCGGGTCCCGTCGCGGTCCATCGATGTGAGGAGGATCTCGCCGGCACCCGACGCCACCACCTCGGCCACCCACGCCACGGCGTCGAGGCCGGTGGGCGTGCGGCCGCCGCGGGTGAACACCTCGAAGCCGCTGGCCACCCCTTCGCTGCGGCGGGCATCCACGGCCACGACCACGCACTGGCTGCCGAACTCCGTGGCCAGCCGGGTCACGAGAGCCGGATCGTCCACGGCTGCGGTGTTCACCGACACCTTGTCGGCCCCGGCCCTGAGGATCCCCCGGGCGTCCTCGACCGATCGGATCCCCCCTCCGACCGTGAACGGTATGAACACCTCCTCGGCAGCCCGGCGGACCATCCCGATCGTGGTCTCCCTGGAGTCCACCGAAGCGGTGATGTCCAGGAACACCAGCTCGTCAGCGCCCTCACTGTCGTAGCGGGCAGCCAGCTCAACGGGGTCGCCGGCATCTCGCAGGCCGACGAAGTTGACCCCCTTCACGACCCGTCCACCGTCCACGTCGAGGCAGGGGATCACCCTCACAGTGCGCATCAGCGACCGCCCATGGCTTCGACGGCGGCAGCCAGGTCGACCGTCCCCTCGTACAGGGCACGTCCGATGATGATCCCCGCCAGGCGACGTCCGTCCACCTCCAGGTCGGCCAGGTCCGTGAGGTCGCCGGGGCGACCGACGCCGCCCGAGGCCACGACGTCGATACCGGTCGCCGCCAGGGCGTCTCCCAGGCCCTCCAGGTCCGGCCCCTCGAGGGTGCCGTCGCGTTCTATGCGGGTGATCACGAAGGCATCGGTGCCGAGGCTGGAGAACCGCTCCAGGGCGTCCTGGAGTCCCAGGCCGCTGCCGGCTGTCCAACCGCGTACCGCCACCTCGTCACCACGGAGGTCCAGGCCCACGGCAACACGGCCGATGGCGGCCACGGCGGCCACCAGGTCCGGGGACTCGACCGCTGCGGTACCCATGACGACGCGCACGACGCCGGCGTCGAACAGGGCACGGGCATCGTCGACCGTCCGGATGCCACCACCGGTCTGGACCGGGATGTCGAGGGCCGCCGCCACCTCTGCGACCACCGGCCGGTTCACCGGCTCACCTGTACGGGCGGCGTCCAGGTCCACGATGTGGAGCCAGGCGGCACCCGCCTCCTGGAAGGCGAGGGCCTGGGCCACCGGGTCGTCTCCGTAGACGGTCTCACGCCCGTAGTCGCCCTGCATGAGCCTCACGCAATGCCCACCCCGGAGGTCGATCGCCGGGAAGAGGGGTGTCCCGGCGCTCATGCGGCCACCGATGTGAGGCCTGCCACGAAGTTGGACAGGATCCGGAGCCCCGTGTCGCCGGACTTCTCGGGGTGGAACTGGCAGGCCCAGAGGTTGCCCCTGGCAATGGCTGCGCAGACCTCGTCGCCGTAGAGGCACGTAGCCACGGTGTCGGGCCCGATCGGAGGTGCGTAGCTGTGGACGAAGTAGGTCCACGGTTCGCCATCCAGGCCATCGAACATCGCATGGTCGGCCCTGTGCTCCAAGCGGTTCCACTGCATCTGGGGCCTCTTCACGTCGCCCGGGAGAAGCTCCACACGCCCGTCCATCACGCTGAGGCCCCGCACTTCCGGGCACTCCCCGCTCCCCTCGTAGAGCAGCTGGAGGCCCACGCAGATCCCCAGGAACGGTCGACCGCCGTCGGCTGCCCGGAGGGCTGCCTCGGTTGCCACGCCGGTCAGGCCCGAGGAGGCCAGCGCCTCCACGCACCGCCCGAAGGCCCCGACGCCGGGCAGCACCACCCCGTCGGCCCGGGCGACCAGCTCGGGGTCAGCGGTCAGTCGGGCATCGGCGCCGACACGTTGGAGGGCCTTCTGGGCTGAGCGGAGGTTCCCGATGCCGTAGTCCAGGACGGCGACGAGGGGTCCTGTCACAGGCTTCCCTTGGTGGATGGCACGCCGACGCCCTCCACCCGTACCGCGTCCCGCAGTGCCCGGGCGATCCCCTTGAAGGAGGCCTCCACGATGTGGTGGGTGTTCTTCCCACGCACCAGCGTCAGGTGCAGCGTGATGCGGGCCGCCATGGTGAAGGCCCGCCAGAACTCCTCCATCAACTGGGGATCGAACGGCGGGTCGCCGAGGATCTTCTCGCCGGGGAACTCGACGTCGTGGTGCAGGTAGGGGCGACCGGAGAGGTCCAGGGCCACGTCCACCAGGGCTTCGTCCAACGGCACGCGGATCGAAGCGAAGCGGCGTACGCCGGCCTTGTCCCCGAGGGCCTCCGAGAATGCCTCGCCGAGCGCTATGCCGACGTCCTCAACCGTGTGGTGGGCGTCGATCTGGAGGTCTCCGTCGCACCGCACCTCCAGGCCGAAGCCACCGTGGCGCCCCAGCTGGTCGAGCATGTGGTCGAAGAAGGGGATGCCGGTATCAGCCGACACCGCTCCGCCGTCCAGGTGGATCGAGACCGCTATGGATGTCTCGGCGGTGGTCCGCTGCCTGCTGGCTGTTCGGTTGCTCATCTCAGTGCCTCCCGTAGGGCATCCAGGAACGTTTCGTTCTCGACTCTGCTTCCAATGGTGACGCGCAGGCACCCATCCAGGCCCGGCGTCGTGGTGAAGTCCCGTACCAGCACAGATCGGTCCACGAGGTCCTGCCAGACTTCGACACCGGGCCTGGATTCGGGACGCAGGAGGATGAAGTTCGCCGCTGACGGCCATGTGGTCACCGGCAGTCGGGCCAACTCGTGAGCCACGCGGTCCCGTTCGGCGACGAGGCTCTCCACCCGGTCGAGCATCTCGTCGGCGTAGTCCAGTGCGAGCACCCCGACCTCCAGCTTGAGGGCATCGAGGTGGTAAGGCAGGGCCACCTTCTCGAGTTCGGCCACGCACCACGTCGGGGCGATGAGGTACCCAAGGCGGGCACCGGCCATGGCCCACGTCTTGGAGAATGTCCGGCTCACGACCAGGGAGCGGTCCTCGGAGACCAGGTCCGCTGCACTCCCATGGGCGAACTCCCCGTAGGCCTCGTCCACGACGAGGAGACCCCCGTAGGTGCCCACCGCCTCCTCCAGGTCGGCAACCAGGCCATCGGCCGCCGGCGTTCCCGTGGGGTTGTTGGGCGAGCAGAGGATGACCATGTCGGGTTGTTCACCCAGCACGAGTCGGCGGGCGGTTCCGGAATCGAGGCTGAAGTCCGTCGCCCGACGACCCTTCAGGAGGCGTGTTCCGGTGGTTCGGGCGATCTGCGAGTACATGGCGTAGGTGGGCTCGAAGACGGCCACGGACCGACCGGCGCCGCCGTAGGCCAGGAGGAGGCTCTGGAGCACCTCATTGGATCCGTTGGCGGCGAAGACCTGTCCGGGAGTCACGCCGTAGCGCTGGGCCAGAGCGGCGCGCAGGCGCGTCGCCGAACGGTCCGGATAGCGGTTCCAGTCGACGCCCCGGACAGCTTCGGCCACCGCCTCGACGAAGCCCGGTGGGGGCGGGAATGGCGACTCGTTGGTGTTCAACCGGACGGCGACGTCCAGCTGCGGTGAGTGGTATCCGGATTCCGACGCAACCTGGATGCGGGCGGTCGGTCGCTCACCCATCCTCAGACCCTTCCGCTTCGACGACGCGTAGGCGTACCGACTCTGCGTGTGCGTCCAGGCCCTCGGCTCCGGCCAGGGCGACCACGTGGGGCGCCAGCCTCAGCAGGGCCGATCGGTCGGCTGTGATCAGGTGGATGTCGCGGGTGAAGTCGGCCAATGTGAGTGCTCCTGCGAAGCGTGCGGTGCCGGCGGTCGGCAGGACGTGGCTGGGACCGGCCACATAGTCGCCGAGGGAGGCGGGCGTCCACGGGCCGCAGAAGACGGCTCCGGCATTGCGGACCCGCTCGGAGAGGTCTCCGGCGTCGGCCACCATCAGCTGCAGGTGTTCGGGGGCGATGGCATCCGCGACCGCGAGCGCCTCGTCGGGGCCGTCCACCAGCACGCTCCACCCCGCATCGTCAAGGGTGGCGGTGATGTCGTCGCGGCGCGGCGCAGCAGCGACGATCCGGTCCACCTCCGCCTCGATGGCATCCGACACCTCCTCATCCCAGGTGATGAGCCACGCCAGGCCACCGGGGCCGTGTTCGGCCTGGACGACGATGTCGATGGCGGCGAAGGCCGTCGGGACGGTGGAATCGGCCACCACCACGACCTCGGAGGGCCCGGCGAACGCCGAGGGCACGCCGACGTGACCGGCCACCTCGCGCTTGGCCAGGGCCACGTAGACGTTTCCCGGGCCGACGATCACATCCACGGCGGGGATGCTGGCCGTCCCGTACGCCATCGCCGCCACCGCCTGGGCGCCACCGACAGCGTAGACGGCATCGACGCCCGCCACGGCCGCTGCAGCGAGGGTCACGTCGGCCACCCGACCGTCGGGACCCGGGGGGACGCACAGGAACACCTCCGCCACGCCGGCCACACGGGCCGGTACGGCGGTCATCAGGACGGTGGAGGGGTAGGCGGCCCGACCGCCGGGTGCGTAGCAACCGGCACGCTGGACCGGTCGGCTGATCGAACGCACGCACAACCCGTCCTCTTCGGTGCGGTGCTCCGCACGCCGCTGGCCCTCGTGGTGGCGACGGATGGCGGTCGCTGCGACCTCCAGGGCCTCCAGCACGACCGGGTCGATCCGGCTGGGTGCCGAGGCGACGTCCTCCGGATCCACGACCACGCTCTCCAGGTCCACCCCGTCGTACCGGGCGGTGAGCTCTCGCAGGGCCGTGTCGCCGCGTTCCCTGACATCGGCGATGATCGCCCTCACGGCATCCAGCGGGCCGTCATCGGCGGTCGAGGGTCTCGGCAGGACCGCTCCCAGGTCTCCGAGGGGGCCGCGGAGGTCCAGGCGCCGGAGCATCCCGCCACGCTACCGGCCGACGGCTGGGGCATCGGAGGCCATTTCGTGTGCCGTTGGACCGGACACGACAACCGATGCAGACTCCCCCCATGGATACCGGTCAATCCGCCGAACTCTCCTCGGTCGCAACGCAGCTGGAGGACCTCGTTCGACGCGTGCTGGCCCTCTCCGAGGAGGACGATCCGACCCTTGCCGGGGACCGTCCGGCGCTACTGGAGGTGGAACGACACCTGAGGGGGGCTATCCGGGAGCTGGAGCGCTTCCGCCGACACCCACCAGGTAGCTGAGCGGTGGCCTTCCGGTCGTACGGGTCCAGCAACGTCGACCCGGCCTGAAAACATCGGAATCAACCAGAGGGAGCCTGACAGGGACAAAACATCGTTAGGCGCCCCTTGAGGCGCCTAACGGGCGAGGGGGGTTCGCGGGAACCCGATCCTCGCAGCCAGGTGGCGGGACCCGGCGGAGTGAAAGTACTACACCACGGCGGGTTATCTCCTCGATCTTGGCACATTGAAGAGTGATATTCGTCACATCATTTCTCCACTCGGACCTCTGGTTCAGACATCGGCCGAAGGACAGAAGTCGTTCAGGACGCATTCTCCGCAAAGCGGCTTGCGGCTGGGACAGACACGCCGTCCGTGGAGGATCAGGTACAGGCTGAAGAGACCGCGCTCGGCCATCGGGACCATCGGATTCAGCTCGTACTCCACCTTCACCGGATCGGTCTCCGTGGTCATGCCCAGGCGACGCGACAGCCTCCCCACGTGGGTGTCCACGGGCAGGCCCGGCAGGCCCAGGGCCACGCTGCGCACCACGTTGGCCGTCTTGCGGCCGACGCCCGGCAGGGAGGTCAGGTCCGGCATGCTCCCGGGCACCTCGCTGTCGAACACCTCCACGAGGCGCTGGGCCATGCCCAACAGGCTCTTCGCCTTGTTGGAGTAGAAGCCACTCGACCGGATGATCTCCTCCAACTCGTGGGGAACGGCACCAGCCAGGTCCTCCGGTCGCGGGTAGGCGGCGAACAGGGCCGGCGTGATCATGTTCACCCGCTTGTCCGTGCACTGCGCCGACAGGATGGTGGCCGCCAGGAGCTGGAAGGGGCCGTCGTGGTCCAGCTCGCACTCGGCTCCCGGATATTCCTCGGCCAGACGGCGGTGCGTCTCGGCGGCTCGGCCCTTCGCTGACCGCGGTCGTCCCATGGCCTCGACGGTAGCCTCACCGACCATGGACCGGCTCACCGTCACCGACGGAACCGACACCGCCACCCTTACCGGCGATCCGGAACACCCGGGCGTCGAACTGCGGAAGTGGTCAGTCGACCTCGACATCGCCGGCAACGGCACCGACGCAGGCAGCAGCGACGAGCGGACCTGTCGGATGCTCGAGGCGGCGACCCAGGCCGTGTCGATGCAGGGAGGCGGACGCCTCGAGTACTGGATCCAGCAGGCCGGAGCCCAGAGCGACAAGGTGCCCACGACAGCAGGCTTCACGCGTTTCCGCGACCTGCTGCGCCTCCGACGCCAGTTGCCGGCGTTGAAATCCGACCTGGCCACCCGGCCGTTCACCGCCGAGGACGCCACGGCGTTCCTGGCAGTGAACAATGCGGCCTTCGAATGGCACCCCGAACAGGGCGACATGACTCTCCAGGACCTGGAGTCCCGCCAGTCGGAGCCGTGGTACGAACCGGAGGGATTCCTTCTCCACGAGGTGGACGGTGAGGTGGCGGGCTTCTGCTGGACGAAGGTGCACGACGACGAATCCCCTGCGCTGGGCGAGATCTACGCCATCGCCGTCCACCCGGACCACCACGGCAAGGGGCTGGGCAGGGCACTCACGCTGGCCGGCCTCGCACACCTGTCCGGCCGGGGGCTCCGCCACGCCATCCTCTACGTTGAGTCGGACAACCGACCGGCCCGTCGCATGTACGACGGCCTCGGGTTCGACCAGGAGTTCACCAACCGCGCCTACCAGCGAATAGTCAGGTGAACGACCCGTCCGACCACGCGCCGGTGGGTGGCCGCCCGACCAGCCGGTACGACCTGGACCGTCGGGAGTTGGCCGAACTGCTCGACGGCCAGCCCGGATACCGGCTGGACCAGCTCTGGCAGGGCCTCTACCGGGACCTCGTCGACCTGGAGCAGATAACGACACTTCCCGCCGAGCTGCGCCGGAAGCTGGCCGAGGTGCTGCCCGCCGCACTCTCCCTGGACACCCGATCCGTCGGTGACAACGGTCAGACGGTCAAGTGGCTCTGGAAGCTGGCCGGTGGCGCCCTCATAGAGACGGTCCTGATGCACTACGAGGAGCGGTCCACGGTCTGCGTCAGCACCCAGGTCGGATGCGCGATGGCCTGCGGCTTCTGCGCCACCGGCCAGATGGGCTTCGATCGCCACCTCTCCACCGGCGAGATCGTGGAACAGGTCGTCCGGGCGCAGCTGGACGCCGGCGAGCGGCGGGTCTCGAACGTCGTATTCATGGGGATGGGTGAGCCGCTGGCCAACTACGACCGGACGTGGGCCGCTGTCGAGAGGATCCACGGCGACCTCGGGCTGTCGGCACGCCACCTGACCATCTCGACGGTCGGCCTGGTCCCCGGCATCCGGCGTCTGGCCGGGGAGTCCCTCCCCGTGAACCTGGCCGTGTCGCTCCATGCTGCCGACGACGAACTCCGCGACGAGCTGGTTCCCATCAACCGTCGCTGGCCGCTGGCCGAGCTGGCCGAGGCATGCAGCGAGCACATCTCCAAAACGGGTCGACGCCTCTCCTTCGAGTGGGCACTCATCCACGACACGAACGACCGCCCGATCGACGCAGAGCGACTGGCGGCCTACGCCCGACCGCTGGGCGCCCACATCAACCTCATACCCCTCAACCCCACCCCGGGATGGCCGACCCGAGGATCGTCACCTGACAGGGTCAGGGACTTCGCCGACGAGCTCCGCTCGCAGGGTGCCAACGTGACGGTGCGGCGCACCCGGGGAACCGAGATAGACGCCGCCTGCGGGCAGCTCCGTGCCGACCGCGTCGCCTCGCCGGTGGCCTCTCCCGTGCGTCGAAAAACACCTGCCTGACCTCTGGTGGCAGCGAGCCGCAATCGGCCCGCACGCTGACAGACTGTCGGCCGTGGAACCCAAACGCTGGCTGAACCGCAGCCATCCCCAGACCCTGCTGAGCGGCACGATGCTGCTGTACATCGAGGGGCTCTTCAGCCTCGTACGCGGCGAGATCCCCCTGCTCATCGGCGTCGCGATGTTCCCGGCCGCCTGGGGAATCGCCAACGACCGTCGCTGGGGTTGGCGCCTAGGCATCGGTGCAGCGGCGGTGAACGTGATCATGCCGATCCAGTGGTACGGGTTCGGCAACCCGATGACGCTCGCCTTCGCCCTGCTGTTCCCTGTGGTCCTCCTGGTGCTCCTGGTCCACCCGGTCAGCCGGGAACACCAGCGCATCTGGTTCGAGTGAGCCGGCGGTGCCCGTGAGCGCCTCCGACCCCGCCATTCCCGACCCGAACCAGCCCCTGCCCGAAGGGGCGGCCAAGGCCAGCGCCGTGCGATCCATGTTCGATGCAATTGCGCCCCGCTACGACCTCGTGAACCGGATCATGACGTTCCGCCTGGACGTAGCCTGGCGGCGGCGGACGGTCCGCCGACTGGACCTACCGGCCGGCTCCCTGGTCCTGGACCTGGCCTGCGGAACCGGCGACCTCTGCCGTGACCTGGACCGGGCCGGCATGGCGCCGGTGGGAATGGACCTCTCATGGGGGATGCTCGCAGCCGCCCGGACCGAAGCTCCCCTGGTACACGCCGACGCCCTCCGCCTGCCGGTGGCCGATGGTTCCGCCGACGGCGTCACCTGCGGCTTCGCCCTACGGAACCTGACCGGCCTGGAACCCTTCTTCGCGGAGCTGGCCCGGGCGCTGCGCCCCGGCGGCCGGATCGCCATCCTGGAGGTCGACCGCCCCCGCAACCGGCTCCTCCGCCTCGGGCACGGTGCCTACTTCGGCCGGGTGGTCCCGTTCATCGGTGGCCTGCTGTCCAACAGGGACGCCTACCGCTACCTGCCCCGCTCCGTCGCCTACCTGCCCCCTGAGGAGGACCTCCTGGGGATCATCGCCGCGGCGGGCTTCGTGGACGTGACCAAGGAATGCTGCAGCGGCGGAATCGCCCAGTTGCTGACCGCCACCCGCTCCTGACCGGGCAACCGGGTGGCCTGGGCCGCCGGGCCTTCAGGCCGAGAGCGCCAGCCCGAGCGCCAGGAGTGCGCCGGCCGCCAACTGGGTCCGACCGGTACGCCCCAGCACGTCCACCAGGTCACGCCCCTCGGCGCCGCCCAGCACGATCCTGACGGCCGGCCCGGCCAGGATCCCGGCACCCAGGACCAGGGCGGCCCAACGGCGATCCAGGGCACACAGCGATCCAACCACCAGAGCGCCGTCCAGGAGGGCGACGTAGAGCAGGCGCGTCCTGCGGTCGCCGAGCCGGACCGCCAGGGTGCGCTTGCCCGCCTCGGCATCGCCTGGAAGGTCCCGCAGGTTGTTCACCACCAGCAACGCACAGGCCAGGAAGCCGACCGCCGTGGCCGCCAACCAGGCCACGGCCGGTACCTGCTGCTGGTGGACGTAGGCACTTCCCACCGTTGCCACGAGGCCGAAGAAAACGAAGACGAAGACCTCCCCCAGCCCCAGGTATCCGTACGGGCGCGGCCCTCCGGTGTAGAACCAGCCGGCGGCCACCGAGGCCACCCCGACGAGGAGCAGCCACGGCGTGACGGCCGCCGCCAGCGACAGGCCGGCCATGGCTGCCACGGCGAAGGCGCCGAGCATCGCCAGACGGACCTCCTGCGGGGTGGCCAGGCCGGAACCCACCAGGCGTTGCGGCCCCACACGTCCGGGCCCATCGGTTCCCCGGAGGCCGTCCGAGAGGTCGTTGGCGTAGTTCACCGCCACCTGGAGTGCGAGCGCTACCACGAGGGCAGCCGCAGCACGCCACCAGATGATGCCGGAGCCGGCGGCCACGGCGGTACCCACCAGCACCGGAACGACGGCTGCCGGCAGCGTCCGGGGCCTGGCACCGAGGATCCAGCGTCGCATCCCGGCAGTCTGCCAGCGCGCCGGGCCGGGCATCGCGATCCACGACCGGTACCCGGTCGGCTATGCACCGGGCCCTCACTAGGGTCCGGGCGGTGAACCTCCTCGGCAACGAGACCAGCCCATACCTGCGCCAGCACGCCGACAACCCGGTCCACTGGTACCCGTGGGGGCCCGGGGCTATGGCCGCCGCCGTCGAACGCGACGTACCCATCCTGCTGTCCGTCGGCTACTCGGCGTGCCACTGGTGCCACGTCATGGCCCACGAGTCGTTCGAGGACCCGGCCATCGCAGCGATCATGAACGAGGGCTTCGTGAACGTGAAGGTGGATCGGGAGGAACGGCCCGACGTGGACTCCATCTACATGGATGCCGTGACCGCCCTGACCGGGCGGGGTGGCTGGCCCATGACCGTGTTCTGCCATCCCGATGGTCGACCCTTCCACGGAGGCACCTACTGGCCGGACACCCCCCGGGGCGGCATGCCGTCATTTCCACAGATCCTGGCCGCCGTGTCGGAGGCCTGGACGACCCGACGCGACGACCTCGACGGGCTGGGCGACCGACTGACGGCCTCCATGGCCCGCCACGGCGACCTCTCCCCCGGCGACGACCTGCCCCCGCCGGACACGCTGGCCAGGGCGGTGGCCCAACTGGGCGGACAGCACGACGACGAGTGGGGTGGGTTCGGCAACGCGCCCAAGTTCCCCCAGGCCATGAGCCTCGAGGCCCTCCTGCGACACCTGGCCTCCGGGGACGACGACGGCCCCTCCCGGACCAGGGCCGTCGAGGTCCTCACCACCACGCTCGACGCCATGGCCTCAGGAGGCATGTACGACCACCTGGGCGGTGGCTTCGCCCGCTACTCGGTGGACCCCTACTGGCTGGTCCCCCACTTCGAGAAGATGCTCTACGACAACGCACTCCTGGCCCGGACCTACCTCCATGGGTGGCGGGTACTCGGACACGACCGGTGGCGCCAGGTCGCCACGGAGACGATCGAGTACGTGCTGAGGGACCTCCGCCACCCCGATGGCGGGTTCTTCTCGGCGGAGGACGCCGACTCCGAGGGGGTGGAGGGCACCTTCTACGTGTGGTCCCTCGAGGAACTCCGCTCGGTGTGCGGTGACGACGCCGCAATGGCCGAGGCCTGGTACGGGGTCACCGCTGGCGGCAACTTCGAGGGATCCAACATCCTCCACCGGCCGGTCCGTGGCGACCTGGAGCGCCCGGCGGCCGTGGAACGCTCCCGTCAGGCACTCTTCGCCCGACGCGAGACCCGCGTCCGTCCCGGCCTGGACGACAAGGTCCTGACCGAGTGGAACGGCCTGATGCTGGCCACCCTGGCCGATGCGGCCATGGCAATGGGTCGCCAGGACTGGATGGAGGCGGCCCGGGCCAACGCCGACTTCCTCTGCTCGACGCTGCAACGCCCCGATGGTCGGTGGTTGCGCTCCTGGCAGGCCGACGGAGGAGCCCGGACGCTCGGCTATGCGGCCGACCACGCTGCGATGGTGGACGGGTTGACCCGGCTGGGTGAGGCCACCGGTGAGGTCCGCTGGATCGAGGTGGCGATCTCGACCGCCGACGTCCTCCTGGAGCTCTTCAGCGACGCCGCCAACGGTGGATTCCACACGACCGGAAGCGACGCCGAGGCCCTCGTGAAGCGCCCCAAGGACCTGATGGACAACGCCCAGCCATCCGCCAACAGCCTTGCCGCCGTGGCCCTCCTGCGCCTCGGCGCCCTCGTCGGCGACAACCGCTACACCGAGGCGGCCGAGGGCGTGCTGAGGCTCCTGGGTGACAGCGTCGCAGAGCACCCCACGGCCTTCGGCCACCTCCTGGGGGCCGTGGACCTGTTCCACTCGGGCATCACCGAGGTCGTGGTCACAGGCGACAGACCGGACCTCGTGGCGGCCACCGCCGGGTCCTGGCGCCCGAACGTGGTCCTCTCATGGGGCGAGTCCATACCCGGTCCCCTCTGGACGGGTCGCGATGGTGACCGGGCGTGGGTGTGCCGTGACTTCGCATGCCGGGCCCCGGTGGACAACCCCGACGACCTCCTGGCCCAACTGGGCTGAGGTCCTGACCACCCGGCCGTCGTGGGCCACAGGCGTGCTATCAATGCCACCCGTGGCCCACGACAATCAGGAGACCCACCAGTGCTCTTCCACATCACCCACCACCACGACGAGACCACGTGTCCGGCCCACGACAAGGAGGCCGCAGATGCCTCGTTCGGTGCGGTCCTCGCCACGCTCGAGGCCAACGTGGAACAGGTCGTCGGCGCCTGGGTGGATCCTCCCGGGCACAACTTCTTCTTCGTCGTGGAGACCGACGACGCCGCCAAGATCTTCGCCGGCCTCTGGCCCATCATCCCGGCGGGCACGGCGCAGGTCCGCCCGGTCAACTCACTACAGGCAGCGCTCGAAACCGCCGACGAGCTGAGGTCCTGACACCAGACCAACCAGCGTCCACCGACCAGGTCTGCCAGTTCGAGACGGCCGTCTACGACCATCTCACGGGTTGAACCCCGGGGCCCGTCAACGGGCCAGCGACGCTCTCCGGGGGAGAGGGGGGTCAGGCCGCCTTCTCGAGGATGTGGATTCCACATGCGGAGCCGAGGCCGATGACGTGCGTCAGGCCGACCTTGGCACCCTCGATCTGGCGGTCGCCGGCCTCGCCCCGGAGGTGCGTGGTGACCTCGTAGACGTTGGCCACGCCGGTCGCCCCGATGGGGTGACCCTTGGAGATCAGCCCGCCTGACACGTTCACCGGGGTCCGGCCATCGCGGAAGGGGCCACCTGAGTCGATGAACTCGCCGGCGCCACCCGGCTCGCAGAGCCCCAGGTTGTCGTAGTGGATCAGCTCGGCCGTGGCGAAGCAGTCGTGCAGCTCCACCAGGTCCAGGTCCTCAGGGCCGATTCCGGCCGTCTCATATGCCTGGGCGGCGGCATTGCGGGTCAGCGTGTTCACGTCCGGCTGCACCTGCCCGCTCTCCACCCACGGGTCGCTGGTCAGCACCGAGGCCGAGATCTTCACGGCCCGCTTCTGCACCTCGGCTGGCATGGAGCGGAGGCGCTCCTCGGATACGAGCACCACGGCAGCCGCACCGTCACCGGTCGGGCAGCACATGAGCAGGGTGTTGGGATAGCTCTGCACCGGCGAGCCCATGATCTCCTCCATGGAGAACTCCTTGCGGTACTGGGCCAGCGGGTTCAGCGTGGAGTGCTGGTGGTTCTTGTATGCCACCCGGGCGAACTGCTCGAAGCCCACGCCGTCGTAGTCGCAGGCGTACTCCATGCCCGCCTGTGCGAACACCCCCGGCATCGTCTCGGTCCCGAGGATGCCGTCCACGCCGGTGACGGCGCCGTAGCGACCGGCCGCCTGGAAGACCTTCTCCTCGGCCTTGGCACCGCCGCGCAGCAGGCCCATCTTGCCCATCTGCTCGACGCCGAAGGCGAGGCCCATCTGGGCCTCACCAGCCTTGATGGAGAGGTACACGGTGCGGATGGCCGTCGCCCCCGTGGCACACGCGTTGGTCACGTTGTACACCGGTATGCCTGTCTGACCGATCTGCTTCTGGACCCGTTGGCCCATGCCCGTCTGGGACTGGAACAGGGTGCCGGCGCCCATCACGTCCATGTCGTGGATGGTCACCCCACCGTCGGCCAGGGCGTCCATACAGGCACGCGAGGCCAGGTCGACCGCATCCAACTCCGGGTAGCGGCCGAAGCGCGTCATCGACGTGCCCAGAACCCAAACTGCATCGCTCATCACAAGTCCTCCTTCAATCGTCCGTACAGGTCAGGCAGCCGCGTAGCCGAATGCCACGCAGTCGGTGCCGTTGTCATCCGTGCCACAGGTGAACGTGGTGAAGCGCAGGCGCATTCCCAGCTCGGCCTTCATCGGGTCGTCCAGGCCCACCACGTTGGCCCTCACAGACGTACCGTCGTCGGTCAGCACGATCGCCGACACGTACGGCACCGGAATGCCGGGTGCAGCCCGGTAGACGACGCTGAAGGAGCGCAGGGTGGCGTCGTCAGCGACGCGCACCGACCTGAACTCCTCCTTGCCGCACCTGGCGCAGGCGTTTCGGCGGTCGAAGTAGCGGGCCTGACATCCGGCACACTCGTTCGCCGCCAGGTGCGGGTCGTCTCCGATCCGCAGGTAGTCGACGATCGGCAGCTGGGTCGGGATCTCGACGACTTCCGTGGCTTCCTGGGTCATGTGGTTCCTCCGACGTCATGTCAGTGCTCAGGCCTGTCCGGACAGTACCGGTCGTCGCCGGACGGCTGCCAGCCGGGCCGCTGGCCGGCGGAGGTCGTAGGTCACCAGGCGCCGCGGTGCAGCACCTCGTCCAGCGGGCGTCGACCCCTTGTCGTGGACCGGCTGGAGCGGTCTCCTGATGGCTCCGGATGGCCAATGGCGATCGCTCCGACGGCACGGGCCTCCTCGGGGACGCCGAATCGACGACGTACCGCCGCCTCGTGCTCGAAGAGTCCGAAGAAGCAGCAACCCAGGCCTGCCTCCACGACGAGGAGCTGGAGGGCCAGGGCAGCGAACGCAGCATCGGTCAACCAGTACGGAACCGACCAGGCGTCGGACCCGGCACCGAGACCGGTAGCCACCTTGTCGGGCTCTCCATACCGAGCCAGGTAGCGGCTGGGGAGGCCGAACGGCACGACGATGGCCGGAGCGACCAGGAAGCCGGGCCAGGGGAACCCAGCCCGCCTCTCTGCCGACAGGGTCGTCTCCCAGTAGGACGCCACGTCGGCTCCCTCCAGGAGGAGGAACTCGACCCCCTGGCAGTTCCCTGCCGTCGGAGTCCTACGGGCGGCGTCGACCAGGTCGTCCAGCAGGCCGACATCAAGGGGTTCCGGAGTGAAGGACCTACAGGACCGTCGATCTCCCAGGGCGTCGGAGACGGTCACCGTGAGCGCCGCCACCGTTGGATCAGAGGTACTTCTCGAGGTCCTCGGCCAGGGCCCAGCCAGTGGCCACCAGCACGTCGCCGTTGGCCGCATCCAGGCCATCGAAGTAGGCGACGATGTCAGCCGGGATGTTCTCCGGCTTGAGGCTGGAGTGGTCGAACAGGCAGGCCTGGGTGCCCTTGCCCGGCGAGATGAAGCGACGCTCGTCGTAGGCCAGAGTGGAGAGCCCGATGCGCTTCACGAAGCGCCGACCCCACGCACGCTCCTCGCCCGAGGCCTTGTGGCCGGGGCGCGGGATGATGTCACTGAGGACCTTGAGGGCCTCGAACCCGGAAGGTTCGTTGAACCGGTACCCGATGACCACGTCCTCATCGGGGAATGCCAGCACGGCCCGCCTCAACTGCTCCGAGACCAGCGCCCGTAGCACCGTGTCCCGCCTGGAGGTCCTGTAGACGGATGCCAGGCCCACGATGACGCTGGGCGTCCCACCGATGCGCTCCAGGGTGCAGAAGGCGAAGCCCTTCAGACGGCCGCCCTCGCGGACCGTGGTGACCAGCACCCACTCCTCAGCCTGCTTTGAGATCAGGCCTATGCCGAACGGATTCGGCCCCAAGGCGCACAGATCCGCCATCTCTTCGATCTCGGCATCGCCGAGCATCGTGCAATCCTTGGTCTCGACCTCGATCGCCATCGGCTCAGGTGCCTCCGATTCCGCCTCCGCTACCCACTCCATCCTGCCGGTCGGGACCCCTTATCCCAACCCGCGGCACCACCAGGACCCATCAGAGGCGGGTCCGCAGGGCTCCGGATCAGGTGGTTCCGCCGGCCAGGACCGAGTCGGCACCCAGCAGGACCCTGATCTCACCCACCAGGCCACCGGCCGGATCCACGCAGAAGTCCTCCGGGAGCCGCAACACCTGGCTCTCCCCCAGGTGGAGGTACACCTCGGAATCCCCGGGGTGGGCGACCAGCAGCACCTTCAGTTCGGCAATGGTCTCCTCCCGGATGCGATCCACGGGAAGACGCACCCGGATCGGCCTGGCCTGGGCCAGCTGCTCCGCGTCCAGCACCTCCACCTCGTGGCAGATCAACTTGGGGAGGTCGTCGCGACGGTCCACCCGACCCTTGATCAGGACGATCCTGTCGTCCTCCAACTTGTGGCCGTGCTCGGTCATCGTCTTCGGGAAGACCATGACCTCCATGGCGCCACCCAGGTCCTCCAGGTCGAAGACGGCCATGAGGTCCCCGCGCCTAGTCCACTTCTTGGAGAGGTTCGTGACCACACCGCCGACCACCCGGAAGGACCCGTCGTCCACCTCGGCCAGGTCGTCGATGCTCGAGTCGGCCCGACGCCTCAGGGCACCCTCGTAGCCGGTGAGCGGATGGTCTGACACGTACAGGCCCAGCATCTCCTTCTCGAAGGCCAGACGGGTCGTCTTGTCGAACTCCACATCGGCCACCTCGGCCCTCTCGTCGAACTCCGGTCCGCCGGTGCTCTCACCGAACAACGACATGACGCCCATGTCGTGCTCCTTCCGGCGGGCCACCGTGTGGTCGATGATCTGCTCGTGGGCGTGCAGGAGCCCCTGACGGGGATGGCCCATCGCATCGAAGGCCCCGGCCTTGATCAACGACTCCACGGTCCGCTTGTTCAGGACCGTGGTGTCGCAACGCTCTGCGAAGTCGTAGAAGTCCTCGAACGGACCGTTGGCGGCCCGCTCGGCCTCGATCAGCTCCACCAGCCCCCTTCCCACGTTGCGGACGGCGGAGAGCCCGAAGATGATCCGACCCGGTGACTCCCCCTTCGCTGCATCCAGCGTCGGCACCGGCTCGAAGTCCGACCGTGCCACGTTGATGTCAGGCACCTCCACGGCGATACCCAGCACCCTGCACTCGTTCAGGTACACGGCGGCCTTGTCCAGGTTGGACCTCACGCTGGTCAGGAGGGCCGCCAGGTACTCGACCGGGTAGTGGGCCTTCAGGTAGGCGATCTGGTAGGCGATGAGGCCGTAGCCGTAGGAATGGCTCTTGTTGAACGCGTAGTCGGCGAACTGCTCGATGACGTCGAACAACTCCTCGCCCAGCGCCGCTCCGTAGCCGGTGGCGTCACAACCGCCCACGAAGCTGGCCCGCTCCTGCTGCATCAGCTCGCGGATCTTCTTGCCGCAGGCCTTCCTGAGGTTGTCAGCGTCGGCCAGCGAGTAGCCGGCGAACTTCTGCGCCACCCGCATGACCGACTCCTGGTAGATCATCAGCCCATAGGTGTCGGACAGGAGCTCCTCGGCATCGGCGTGGAAGTAGCTGACCTCCTGCCGGCCGTTCTTGCGATCTGCGTAGTCGTTGTGCATGTTGGCCGCCATCGGCCCGGGTCGGTACAGGGCCACCAGGGCGGCCACGTCCTCGAAGCTGGACGGAGCCAGGGAGCGCATCAGGGAACGCATCGGGCTGGACTCCAGCTGGAACACCCCGATTGAATCCCCACGGGCCAGCATCTCGAAGGTGGCCCGGTCATCCAGGTCCACGGTGTCGATCTCGACCACCTCGCCCCTGCAGCGCTCCACGTGGACCAACGTGTCGGTGATCACGTCAAGGTTCCGAAGGCCCAGGAAGTCCATCTTGAGGAGGCCCAGGTCCTCGATGCCGTGCATCTCGTACTGGGTCACGATGGGTGCGTCCTCGGGGTCCTGGCCCGACTCCGGCTTGCGCTGGATCGGCACGTACTCCGTGAGCGGCTCACGGGTGATCACCACTGCTGCCGCGTGGATCCCGTCCTGGCGGCGCAGTCCCTCGAGGCCCTTTGCCACGTCGATCACAGCGCGGACGTCATCGTCGCTGGTGTACATGTCGCGCAGGTCGGCGGCCATCCTGAAGCCGTCGGCGTGCTTCTCGGTCTCGGTGAGGCACGCTGCCAGCGGCGTGTCCCTCCCCAGGATCAGCGGCGGCATGGCCTTGGCGATGCGGTCGCCCATGGCGTACGGGTAGCCCAGCACCCGGGCGGCGTCACGGACCGCGGCCCGGGCCTTGATCTGGGAGAAGGTCACGATCTGGGCGACATGGTCCCGGCCGTACTTCTCAGCGGCATACCGGATCATCTCGTCCCGGAACCGGGAGTCGAAGTCCATGTCGATGTCGGGCATCGATATCCGGCTCGGGTTCAGGAACCGTTCGAAGAGCAGGTCGTAGCGGATCGGGTCCAGGTCGGTGATCCGGAGGCTGTAGGCCACGGCGCACCCGGCGGCGCTTCCACGCCCCGGGCCGACCCGGATCTCCTGCTGGCGGGCATGTCGGATCAGGTCCCAGGTGATGAGGAAGTACGACGAGAACCCCATGTCGCTGATCGTCCGCAGCTCGTAGGCCAGGCGTTCCACCACCCGGTCCTCCAGATGGTCGCCCCACCTCCTGCGTGCTCCCTCGAAGGTGAGGTGCTCCAGGTACGCGTCAGCACCGTCGAATCCCTCAGGGATGGGGAAGTCCGGCAGACGGGGCTTGCCGAACTCGATCTCCACGTTGCACCGTTCGGTGATCCACAGCGTGTTGTCGCAGGAATCCGGTATGTGACGGAACAGCTCCCGCATCTCATGCGAGGTCTTCAGGTAGTGCTCCTCCCCGGAGAACCTGAAGCGGTTCGGGTCGCTCATCAGCGAGCCGGTCTGCACGCAGAGAAGGGCGTCATGCGCCCGGGCGTCCTCCCTGTGGGTGTAGTGGCTGTCGTTGGTGGCCAGCAGCGGCGCTCCCAGGTCCCTGGCGATCCGTTCCAACTGGGGGTTGGTCCGATGCTGCTCGGGCATCCCCTGGTCCTGGAGCTCTATGAAGAGGTTGTCCTTCCCGAAGATCTCCTGGAGACGACCCGCCTTGGTCAGGGCATCGTCGTAGTCGTCGCGCAGCAGGGCCTGGAGGACGTGGCCACCCAGGCAGCCCGTGGTGGCGATGATTCCCTCGCTGTGCTCTGACAGGACCTCCCAGTCGACACGGGGCTTGTAGTAGTAGCCCTCCAGGAAAGCCCTGCTGGCCAATTGGATGAGGTTGCGATAGCCGGCCTGGTTCTCAGCCAGGAGCGTCAGGTGGTACATGAGCTTGCGACCACCGTCGGTCTCGCCGCCGGAGTCGTCCACGCGACCCCGCCGGGATGGCCGCTCGAACCTGGTGTCGTGGGCCATGTAGGCCTCCATACCCAGGATCGGCTTGATCCCGCGGTCCCGGCAGGCCCGGTAGAAGTCCAGGATCCCGTACATGTTGCCGTGGTCGGTGATCCCCAGGGCCGTCTGGCCATCAGCCACGGCGGCATCCACCAGGTCGCCGACCCGCGCCGCTCCGTCCAGCATCGAGAACTCGGTGTGGACGTGCAGGTGCGTGAACCCGCTGCTCATCGGGTGATGACGATCACAGGTAGGTGCCGTGCCGGGTGTCCGGGCCGTCGCCGGTCCCACCGGGCTCCAGCTCGGGAGGCCGCATGCCGGCAAGCTGCTGCTGTGCGGCCACCTGCTGGGCGAACAGGGTTGCCTGGATTCCCTGGATGAGTCCCTCCATCCAGCCCACCAACTGGGCCTGGGCGATCCTCAACTCGTCGACGCTGGGTGCCGCATCCTCGGTGAAGGGAAGGGCCAGGCGTCCGAGCTCCTCACGGAGGTCTGCTGAGAGGGCCGAACCCAACTCGGTCACCGCGGTCTCGTAGATCTCCCGGAGCCGGTCCCTGCTGGGTTCGTCGAGCGTCGCCGAACGCACCTCCTCGAGGAGCAGGCGCATCATCGTGCCGACCCGCATGACCTTGGCCGGGTGCTCGATCGACTCGTCGATCTCGTCGTCAGGCTCCCCGTCGGAGATCCCAGCGGCGTCCGTGAGCACCTCTGGTTCGACTGGTTTCGGTGGTGGTGGGACGTCTTCGGGCATCGTCTCGGACTCTATGCCCATCTACGCCCGCCCGGAGGGCCTCCACCGGGCACGGTCCAGAGGGGCCGGAAGCCGCCCCTCAGGTGACCACGGCGAGCGCGGGAACAAGCATCTCGTCGGCCGTCAGCGAGCCGTGTCGCCCGATCAGGTCGATCGAGGCCGACTCCGCCGGGTCCACGAAGGCCACCGGATCGCGTGCCAGGACGGCCACGTCGCCCAGCCGGGCCCGGGCCGCCGTCGTCACCTCGGGTCCCAGCCATCCGTCGGATACCACCTCGTCCACCGACCGGACCCAGCCCACCGGGTCGAAGGCTTCGTGGCATGCCGCCAGGAGGTCGGCGGCGGCGCCGGGCCGGGAGTGGAGCCAACGGAAGCGGGCCTCGCCACTCTGGCCGTCCACCAGGGTGGTGACCGAGGGTGGGAGGTGGACGAGGTTCTCTCCGACATGCACCAGGCCGTGGTCGGCGGTCACGACGATCGCCGTACCCGCCGGGAGTCGCTCAGCCAGCTCCCCGACCATCGCGTCGCATGCCGCCAGCTCCTCCTCGTAGCGATCGGCCAGGCCGAACTCGTGGGCCGTCCGATCTATGTCGTCCCAGTAGGCATACACGAACGGTTCGCCGCCTGCGAAGGCCTCCACCACCCGGGCCACCAGGCCGGCGCGGTCCCGGTACCCCATGAGGCGCGTGTCGGAGAGGTGGGCGGCCGTGAAGCCCGAGTCCGAGAATGCCTCCCTCGTCACGACCGGTGGCCGCTGCGACCCGAACACCTCACATGGCTGGAACTCCCGCGGGTCATGTCGCCGACGGGCATCCCCGTCACCCGTCGACCAGCGGAGCGCGTTGAGCACCTCGGCCTGGGCCGGCCTCTCGGGGGCGCCCACGGCGATCCGATAGCCGACCAGCCCGTGACGGCCCGGCGGCTCGCCGGTGGCTATGGAGGTGAGGGCGGCAGCCGTGGTGGAGGGGGCGACGGTGGTGATGGCTCCACCTGCGAAGCCGGTCAGGTTCGGGGCGGCTCCCGGACGGGACCGCAACTGTTCCCAGCCCAGGCCGTCGAGCACCAGCAGGAGCGTGCGACGGGCTCCGAGTACCTCGTCGGGAAGCCAGGGCGGCCAACCGCCCGGCGCCTGGTCGCCCTGCATGAGGGCGGGTACCAGGGCCGTGACGCAGCCGTCGTCGTATGCCGGGGCCATCGGTGCCAGATGTCCACCCACGGCCTGCATGGGCCGACCGTACTGCAGGCCCCTCCCACCCAGGGTGAGGCGTGAAGTCGCCACATCCGTGCTCCGGGAGCCACCGGGTCTAGGATCCACCGACGTGAAGGTCTCGACGCGGGGTGATTACGCAAGCCGCGCACTGCTGTCCCTGGCCCTCCATGGCGACGGCCAGACTCCACGGTCGGTTCGCGAGATCGCAGACCAGACGGGCCTTCCTCAGCCGTACCTGGAACAGATCCTGCTCGCCCTGAAGGGTGCGGGCCTGGTGCGCTCCAAGCGGGGCGTGGGTGGCGGTTACGTGCTGGCCAGGATGCCGTCGTCGATCCTGCTGTCCCAGATCGTGTCCGCCGTGGACGGACCGATCGTGGCCGGCGACTTCAGCGACCCCCACACGGACGGGGCATGCGACCACGAGGGCCAGTGCGTGCTGCTCTCCATCTGGGCCAGTGCCGGGGCCCACATGCGCGAGTACCTGGATTCCTTCACCCTGGAGGACATCGCAGCCATGGCCCGTGGCGACACCTCCTGGCCCAATACCTAGACGGTCAGGTAGACGGGTTCAGCCAGGCGGTCACGCGCTCTGATCAGATGGCTCCGGTTCACCCAGGCGATCCAGGATCTCCCTCAGGTCATCCGGCAGGGGCGACTCGAACTCGAGGCGCTCTCCGGTCACCGGATGGTCGAACGCGAGGTGGGCGGCGTGCAGGAACGGCCGGTCCAGGACCAGACCGCTGCGTTCGCCTCCGTAGGTGCCGTCCCCCACCAGCGGATGGCCGATGGCCGATAGGTGGACCCGGATCTGGTGGGTCCGTCCCGTCTCCAGGGTGCACGTCACCAGCGACACCTCCGGGGTTGCCCACGATGCCGAGACCTCGTAGCCGGTCCTGGCCGGCCGGCCCGAACCGACCACCGCCATGCGGGTCCGGTCCTTGGGTGATCGCCCCACCGGAGCGTCGACCACACCCTTGGGCGCCTCGAAGCATCCCCACGTCAGCGCCCGGTAGCGACGCCCGACGGACCGCTCGGCCAGCTGCGCCACGAGCGAGTCGTAGGCCTTCTGGGTGCGGGCCACGGCCAGCGCTCCGGACGTTCCCAGGTCCAACCTGTGCACGATGCCCGGTCTCGCCGCCGAGCCGACCCCGGCTATCTCCGGATGCAGGGCGAGGAGTCCGTTGACCAGCGTCCCGGTCTGGTTCCCGGCGCCGGGATGAACCACCAGGCCCGAGGGCTTGTCCACGACCAGCACGTCGTCGTCGGCGTAGAGAACCCCGAAGCGGACCGATGCCTCCGGACCCGGCACGTGCTCCGTCTCCCGCTCGAAGCCGGTGACCACCAGGTGATCACCCTCATGGACCCGCCGGGACCGCTGGTACACCACCTCGTCGCCCACCGAGACCCGGCCGGCCGCCAGGGCGGCGGCGGCCCGGTTGCGGCTCACGTCCGCCAGCAGCGAGACGACGCGGTCGATTCGCTCGCCATCCAGTGCCGGAGGAATCAACTCGCTGAAGCCCGCTCCGTCGCTCATGCGCGCCAGCTCCGCCAGGCGAGCAACCCGCCGGCCATGACGATGGTGGCATCGGCCAGGTTGAACACCGGCCACCACTGCAGGTCCACGAAGTCCACAACCGCTCCACCCAGGAACCCGTCGCCGGCCCGAAAGGCCCTGTCGGCCAGGTTGCCGATGGCGCCGCCCACGATCGCACCCACGGCGAGCAGGGCCACCCGGTCCTCCGTCCTTGCGCCCTGGCGTACAAGCAGGACGAGCACAACCAGCACGAGGAGGCTGAGGAGTGGTCCGAGGCCTTCACCGCGGCTGAATGCCGCTCCGGTGTTGAAGACGAGGTGAAGGCGGAGCGTCCAGAAGAGATCGATGTTGCGCTCCTCGAGCGCACCGGAGGCCCACCACTTGGTGAGTTGGTCCAGGCACAGGATCGCGGTGCCCACCAGCAGCGGCGCCGTCCAGCGGCGTCGCTGGTCGGCCAGGACGGTCACCGCCGACCCAGTCCCCCGACCTTGAACTCGACCCGTTCGGATGCCCACGGGATGGCCACCAGTCGATCCTTGGGCACGTTCCTGCCCGAGGTGACACAGACGCCGTAGACGCCCTTGCGGATCCGCTCCAGGGCGGCGTCGATCTGGTCCACAGCGTCACGTGCCTGGGCACTCAGGGCCAGGTCCAGATCGCGTTCCACGGCCAGGGTGTCGCCCTCGCCGGACTCGTCGTCGAACTGCACGTCACCCGGATCGCGGTCCTCCAGGAGGGAGTCCGCTTCGGCCTGGAGGGTGTCAGCGCTGCGTACGTACCGTGCGCGTTCCTCGAGCAGCGCCCGCTTCTGCCGGTCCAGGAACTTCGCTCCGAACGGCGACTTCTTGGCTACGGCCTTCTTCGCAGCGGCCTTCTTCGCCGGAGCCTTCCTGGCCACGACCTTCTCGACGGGGGCTTTCTCAGCGGGGGCCTTCTTCGCTACAGGCGCCTTCTTGGCGGTGGCCTTCTTCGCTACAGGCGCCTTCTCGACGGGGGCCTTCTTGGCGGCGGCCTTCTTCGCCACAACCTTCTTGGCGGGAGCCTTCCTGGCGGCGGCCTTCTTCGCTACAGGCGCCTTCTTGGCGGCGGCCTTCTTCGCCACGACCTTCTTGGCGGCGGCCTTCTTCGCCACAACCTTCTTGGCGGGAGCCTTCCTGGCCGCAGACGGCTTCTTGGTCGGGGCCGTACCGCTCTTCGTGCTCTTCGCAGCCATCAG